>OIWT01002058.1_pt1 | contig 21789 bp, 28 predicted proteins | sample 1587701 | NCBI WGS metagenome assembly OIWT01 (sample SAMEA3888904, study PRJEB22519) | human gut metagenome | biome: human gut; feature: human-associated habitat; material: faeces | place: Denmark | collected 2009
CATCTCCCCTTGACACTTATTATTATATACGATTAATCGTATATTGTCAACACTTTTCCAAAGATTTTTGCCCCAAAAATCAAAAAAAATTGGGGCAGGCCGAAGCCCACCCCAACATCATACTCGCTTGAGCAAATCATCCACCCGGCAGGTCACAATCCGCTTGATCTGCCGCGGCGACATTTACGGACGCACCGCCTCTGCAATCTGCTCGTAGGTCTGCCCGTCCAGCAGCTTGAGGCGCAGGATTTGCCGATCCCGCGCCGAAAACACCCACTCGTCAATCAGCGCTCCCACCTGTGCACGGCTCAGTCCGGCGCGCGTGATCTCTGCAAGCATCGCACACCAGCTCCCTCCTTAGTCCGTCAACTCGCGCACAGCCGCCTCAATCAGCGCGTCGATCTCGTCCGTGACCTTGATCCCCAGCTGCTTGAGCATGGCCACAACATAGTCATGCTTCTGCTCGCCCGTTTTGGCTCCAAATAGCTGTTCCGCCGCCTGCACCAGCCAGCACACCCAGCGCCAGACCTGCGTCACGCGGTCAGAGCTGATTTTGCCGCACAGCCAGAGGATAACCACCAGCGCCATACCCACACACGCCACCGCAGCGGCAATACCCGTGATCATCGTCCAATCGAGATGCATAATTTTACTCCTCCGTATCTGTATCTTTATTTTTACCAAATATCTTTTCGGCGATTCGTTTTGCCAGCAGGCCGCCCAGCTCCACGCCAAAGACCGTAAACGTCATGGTTACAAGCTCGGTCTGCTCCTGCCCGGTGGTGCAAAACACGATGGTCTCGGCCACCGTAAACAGGATCAGATACACTGCCAAAAACAGCAGCACCTTGTTCGCCATCCGCGTGCCCTTGCCCAGCTTAGCCACCGTGACCGCCGTCCTGATGATCGCGCCCCTCCTGGATGCGGTCGATGCGCTTGTGTGCCTGCTTGGCTGACTCTTCCACCGCCGTGAGCCGCTGCAAGACCTCTATGTTGGTCTTGGCCTGCGCCTTTTGCTCGGCCTTGATGTCCTCGACGCCGCTCTTGATCGCGCCGATCTCCACCAGCAGCGTCGTCGCCTGGGCGCTGTCGCCCTTGGTGTCCTTGTTTTTGGAGCGCCAGAGGTTGACGGCGGCGATAATCACATTCGCAAGCGGCACAAGGGCGAGGATAAATAACAGCCCATACAGGATCGTGTCTTGCGTCATGGCCTACACCTCCCAGGGCAGCACATAGCCCATCTTGCGGTTGGTCTCGCGCCCAAAGATGCCGTCCGGCGTGCATCCGTGCTCCGCCTGCCATGCTTTCACGGCCTCCATCGTTTGGGGGCCGTATTTGCCATCTGCCGGGATGCCCAAATACCGCTGGATCAGCACCACGCCCGCGCCCTTGCTGCCCTTGCGGTACGTGCAAGGCCGACCACCCTGTCCGGGGCAGCCGGCCGAAGAATAACTGTCGTACCAGGCGACATTTTTGCCGCGTGCGTCCACATGGATGTAGTTGTCGGTGGCCTTGTACATCCCAATGCCGCCCTTGATGCCCAGCTCCTGCATGTAATGCTCCGTCCAGACCGCCAGCGTCGGCGCGTCGATTGCCTTGCCCAGCGCCACGACACTAAAATCCGCCGCGTTGCCCTTGCGGTGCTGGCTTCCGGGTGCGCCGCCCACCAGCTTATTGAGGGGATCGGGACGGTAGCCGCCGTGCGGTCGGATGCGGATCACCACGCCCGGCCATTTCTGGCGGTACTTCACACGCAATTTTTCCAGCAACGTCACAATGCGGTGGTCAATGTCGCTGGGCTGCACGATGGGCGCAGCCTTGCCCTTGAGCACATCCACATAGTTCGCCGGGTCGTAAAATTCCCGCAGCGTAAAATTCTCCGAGAGTCTCGCGTCGAGATTCATTTTGTCCGCCTCCTTCAGCTTTTTTATCGTCGCCCCCGGATAATAAAATCCGAGGATTTCCGCGCACGTTTGCCCTGCCTTTCCCCTTGCGTCGGCTCAGGTCTGAGACAGTCCTACACCATGCCCGCGCACCTTGCCGGAGTTGTCATAGGGGTCAGACTGGTCGATCAGGTAGGGGACGGCACTGCCCCAGCGCTCCAAGGAGGACACACAGCGCCCGCCGTTGCTGTCGGTGTAGACCGCATCAATGAGCTTGCCGCCGTACATCAGCACCAGCCCGCGCGTTGCTTCCACCGCCGCGTCGCTGTTTTTGTGACGCGGTCGCGCTCCAAACGCCTGATAGCCCGCAGTATCGTCCACGTCGTAAGGCTTGCTGCGGCGGTCGATGGTCTTGCGGATGGCATACGTTCGCGCGGCAATCGCCTGCGCCTTTTGCGCCTCCATCGGGCAGGTCTCTGCCTTGATTTCAGACGGCACGACGCCCTTGAGATAATCTTCAAGTTCCATCGTCACAACCCTGCCGCTCCTGTCGCGGGTGATCTTGACTCGGATGTGCATCAGGTCGCCTCCTCCCAACCGTACACGCCCGGCGCCCACACGTTAGCGTCCGCCGTGCTGACATAGTGCTTGCCGTTGTGGCTGACCTTTGCGCCTTTGGCATACGCATCATGCGCCCCGGTGGGCTGGATCCATTCAGGCCATTCCTGCTTCGGGTCCGCGATCCGCGTCCAGAGAGACACCGCCGTGGACGGTGTATAATCCGACTGCGACGTGTGCGGCTGTGCGCAGCGGTACAGCAGACCGTTGTACTGCCGGATGTCTCCCTTGGCATAGGCCACGCCGCTTGCGCTCCATGCGTCAAACAGCATCGCAGGAGCCGCCAGCGCCACTTTATCTGGCGCATAGGCTGCGAGGGTCTGCGTCGCCTTGCGGATCTCCTGCGCCTGCCGGAGGATGTCCGATCTTGCCTTACTCACGAGTAATCACCCCCAACTCATTCAGCGCGGCCTCCATCTGCGCGGGATCCGGCGCAGACTCCGGTTCGGGCGCGGCATTCAGCGCCGCGCAGTGATTAGCTGCCGCCTCTGCGAGCGTTGCTCCGTACTGTTCGGGGTATTGTCCGTCCCACTGCACCATGTAAACCACCCCATCACGCAGCAAAAAATACGCATCCTTTCCGGCAAAGCCAAATCTTTCGCGCACAAGATTCATCTTTTCGTTTGCCGTGTCGCTTGCCGCATACATTGCGTAAGTCCACATCACAAGCCCCCCTTATATCTTGACCCACTCTCCGGCCAAATTTTTGCTGTACCCGTCGACCTCGGTCATGTTGCCCGCGTTGTCTGTCTTGTACAATTTGTTGACATTGATTTTGACGTTAAACCCGTCCGACGTAACCAGTTTTGTTCTACTTTTGGGTGCTCCGGTCGTGGTCACGATCAGCGCGTCATGAGCATACGCCGCCGCCGAAAACTTGACACGTTTTATAGGCACGTCATTGGACGATATGCCCGATCCACCAGCACAAATGCAGTATAACGTATCGCCAATTGCTGCGTAGGCATTTTGTGTATACGGGACGCCATACATGTCTCCATACTTTTGCGCTGCGTATATATCACTTGAGTCTGTCCATTCGGGTCCAGAATCTGAAACATGCACAAATGAGATGGTATTATCAGCATACTCCAACTTATATATCGAGGTCGGACCTATGCCGATATATATTGACCCGCCAACCATAAAACACGCTCGCACGAAACCAGGCAAGGCCGTAGTCTTTGTAACCACCTCATAATTTGACGAGCGCAGAACGTATACCGATCTCGTATCGCTGCCGTGGATTATATAGATATAAGTCCCATCGTCAAAAAAATACTGAGGATGACTCGTTGTCCTTTGATAGTATGACGTTGACGTTTTAGTGATTGTATCATACACATAAAAATATCCGCTGGACGACGTGTCGCCAGAATAAACTTTGGTTCCATCCGCAGACACACCAAAATAATATCTCCCATCCATGATCTTTGAACTGTCATACATCGTGTATGTCAGGGTATCAATATCTAATACCGCCAAATGGAAGTCGTAGCTGTATGCTGCCACAAAAAATTTGTTATCTCTCAACTGTGCGCTAAGGGTCATCGACTGATTGCCCCACGCGTTAGCTGACACAAAATTACTAAGCTCAGCCGTCACAGCATTTGTCTGCGGGTTATAACTGTATAGAGAGAACTTCACCGTGCTGCCAGAGCTAACGCTGCCAGACCAGGCAATCCAGTATATCTTGCCATTGTAGCTTCCGGCTCCTGCGCAATATAACCTGGTCGTATTAACGCATCCAGTGTCCTCAGTGACAACATAATTCGACAGCTCTGCGTACGGCGTAACATACACACTTTTCGCCGCTGCGGAGTCTTTGACCCACAGCTCCCCCGCATCGGTCGAAGGCTGCGTGTCAGAGTACACGATGCTCAGATCAACCCCGCCGCCCTTTGCCGCTGCATTTGTCCGTCCTACTGCCATGCTCTCACCCCCATACCACAATCGTCAGCAGCGTAATCGCCGCTTCGGGTGCTTCCGCTGCAAAAATCTTCACGCCGCCAGCCGTGCAGACAGCGACGGGGGCGTAATTGCCGCTGGTCGCATCGCCCGGTGCAAACACCACCTCCGGCACCATAGCCGCCGTCACGCCGGAGATAGAGACCGTTGCGGCCTTGGGATAGTCGCTATACGTGCTGTCCGCCACCCACGCCGACGTGGCCACGCTGACGTTGGTGCTTGTGATCCGCTTGGGCTGCTTTGCGTCCACATCGGTGCGCAGCGCGGAGACATTGGTCTTGAGCGTCCCGACGTCGGTTTGCAGCGCTTCGACGGCCATGCCCAGGCTTCCCGCTGCATCCGTGCCCAGCGTGTTTTTGATCCCAGCAAACCAGTTCTCAAACGTCGACTCCTGCTCGGCAAAATATTCGGTCGCACTCGTCTTGGTCGCCTCAAACCAGGTGTTAAAATCCGATGCCTGCTGCGCGAGCTGCGCCTTGGCGTCATCGTCCGCATCGGCCAGCCAGTTATTCAGCAGCTGCGTTTGCTGGGCGTAAAACTCCGCGCTGTCCAGTTGTGCGATACTGGATGCAATGCCGCACAGCTCTGTCTCGCGCGTGTCGGTGATCTGCGCCGCCGTGATCTCCGTGGCGCCCGCCGCGACGCTGATTTGTGCCAGGCACAGTTCCCAAATGTCCGCCGTCCGCGTCGGCGCGGGCGCGGTGGGCGTTGCCGCAGGCGTGCCCGTCACAATCGCCGCCGTCACACTGCGCGCCGTGCGGCTCCATCGCAGCACAACCGCATCAATGCGCCCGGCTACGCCGTCGGCCACATTGCAGGTCAGCGTCTGAGCCGCCGTGTTGCTGTACAGGTAGCCGCGCGGCCCTGCGGACGTTGCGTCCGTGCGGATCAGCACCGCGCCGCCGGTCTTGAGCGTGATCTGCATTCCGCTCGCGGGCGCGACCGCCAGCATTTCGCCGCGCGGAAATACACCCGCCGTAAACATGTCGCCCAGCATCCGCTCGTAGATCTCCGGGCCCACCTTGCGGTCGCCGGAAACCGAAGCGAACGGAAAATACAACTCAGCCATTGCGTCCCATCTCCTTGTCTATATCTTTGGTCAGCAGCTCACGCACCGTGGAGCGCTTGCCGAATACGATCTCAACCTGCACGCCCTCCGCGTCGTAGGTCTCCGTAGTCTCGGTAATCACCGCGTCCTGCTCGATGCCCCACTCGTTGCTGACAATCGTCACCTTGTCGCCCAGGTCAAAATCCTGCCGCAGCACCAGCCCACCGAGGTTGGACGTGCGACCGCTGACTGCATCCTCAACGGCGTATTCGGCAAGCGCCTGCTTGCCGACATTGATCGCACCCGCACTGTAGTCGGTCGTGACCACTTTGCCGCCGCCCTTGTCCGCCGGGCGTATCTCTACCGTCACCACCGCGTCCTTGGGCGATGCGGTCAGATAGATCTCGCGGCGTTCCAGTCCCGAGGCGGATCCGACCGCCTCGGAGAAGCTGTCGAGGCTTGTGCCGCTGCTGCGCATATCGCAGTACACCGTCGCGGCGTTGACGCTGCCCGCGCTGTCGTGCTTGTAGCTGATGGCATTCAGCGTCTCGCCCTCCACGGACAGTATCGCGCGCGGGTTTGCGGTCTGCGCCTTGGTGCGGTCCAGTCCCATGACGATCTGCACCGCCCACGACGGCCACAAAACGCGGTAGCCCACACCCTGCGTCTCCGCGATGTCGGTCAGCGCCTTGAGTACCGTTTTGCCCAGCGCCTTGGACTCGGTGACTTCACCGCCGCGCCCCTGGCTGTCGGGCACGCTCATGCCGGGGATCTTGCGCGCGGCGTCCACGCTCACGCAGTTGTCCCCGATGAGCTTGAGCATGACGCTCTCCGCGTCCCCGGTCAGCGCGGTGTCCTGTGCGACGATGCGGCGCGCCAGCACGCCCGCAAGCAGCTGCCCGGTCGCGGTGATCGTGCTGCCCTCTTCGTCGCGCTCGAGCTCTACGCCCTCAATGATGGCCGCATCGCCGTCCGTCGTATCGCGCACGACGATGTTTCCGTCCTTGAGCAGCGCCAGGTGCTCCGGCGTGGCAGGGGCTACGATCTCAATCTCTCCCGCCTCGTACAGGCGGCGCGTCCACGTGACGCTCTCATAGGCTTCCACCAACCCAAGCGCCGATCCCGTGGGCGAATATACTTGGAATACCAACAATCTCACCTCCTTACACGCCGGAGTAAGCCGACGATGAATAGATCCGCACGTCGAGGTTATCCGCACCCTCGTCCGCGGCAAATCTCAAAAAGTTGTCGCCCGGATGCATCTGCATCCACGTGCTGCCCGCGTCCAGCAGGTTAAATACATTACTCTGCGCCCCGTCGCGCGTCAGCGTGACACGCTTTTTGCCGTAGGCCGTGTTGACCTCTAGCAGGTCGCCCGCCTGCAAGGTAATCGTCAGGCTGATTTTTTCCTGAGTCTGGACATTGACCAGGCTCGGGTTTTTCGCCGCGCCGTTGGCTGCAAACACGATCCGCGTGCCCGCCTCCAGATCGCCGTCGTTGTACACGTCCACGATCAGCTGCGGCGCACGATGCGCCAGCGTGTGCCCCTCTGCGGGGATCTCAAAATCAAACTCAATGTCGTCAATCCATTCGGCGATGTCCACGCTTCCCGTCGCGTCCGCATCGCCCGCCAGCAAAGCGGGGGAGGGGCAGAGCAGCGTAATCGTCCCCGTCTCGAGCACGCCCAGCTCAAACACCGGGGCGGTCTCGACATACGCGGAGATGTGCCACGACTCTTCGCCGCGCCTAAACACAAGCGTGCCCGGCGTGGAGGCCGGACGGAACGCACGCAGAAGCGCACGGCGGTAGGGGACGTGATTGCGCGCGATGGAGACCGTGATCTCGATCTCCCGCTCCATCAGCGTCGCACCCGCCACGCTCAAACCCGCCTGTCCGCTGCCCTTGACGGTGTAGATGTCCTGCTCCAACCCGTCCAGCCCGCGCACCTCGTCCAGATGCACCGGCGTTCCAACTGCGGCGATGGTGATCGCCTCGCCGCTGGGGCTAATCCACTGGATGGCCTCGTTTTGTCTCATCTCAGCGCCCTCCTGATGGCCTTTTCGACCTGCCGCGCCACCTTTCGGCCGTTGCCACCGTCGTTGATGGTGATGCCGCCGACGTTGACGGTCTTGGAGTTGTCGTTGTTGTTTGTGAGCTTGCCGCTCTTTTCGGCGGCGTTGTAGACGCGCGCCTCCGCTGCCGTCAGCACGCGCTCACCCTGGTGGAGCACCGCCTCAAACTCGTCATACGGGACGTTGTACAATCCGACCGCCGCCGACGTTCCTTTTTTGCTCCGCCCCGGCTTTTTAATGCCGCTCGCCTTGGCGTTCACCTGGTCGGCCATGCTGCCGATGCTTTGCAGGATGCTGTTGATTTCGTCCGCCACCGCCTGGATCGCACCGACCTGCGACTGCAAGCCCGCCGCGACGGCTGCGCCGGTGGACGCCGCGCTGGCGTAGGCGCGCTCGCTCTCGTTGAGCTTTTGCACCACGTCGTCCATGACCTCCTGCGTCTTGGTGCGGATGCCCTCCATCCGCTCGTCGTAGTCGGTCTGCATCTTGGCCACGTTTTCGGCAAATACATCCTTGCCCTTTTCCACATCGCCCATCTTGTCGATGATGGCCTCGATCTCCTCGTCCGTCATGTCGGACAACCCGGCAAGGATGGCTGCGCTCTCTTCGCTTCCGTCTGCAAGGGCGGAGGCAAGTTTGTCGATGCCGTCAATGTTGCGGCTCATCAGATCCTCAAAATTGGCGTTGTACTCAGCCAAATACTGGATCTGGCTCTCAAGCGCCTTGCCCAGGGCTTCGGCAGCAGCTTGCGCCTCCTGCGCCGTCGCCTGGTGCATCTCCTTAAATGCGGAGATCTGTCCGTCGATGGCCGTCCGCGCCGCATCATATGCCGCCTTGTACTCCTCTTGCAGCGCAGCCAGCTCGGCATTGATCGCTTCGACCGCCGCTCCCGCGCTCTCGGCGTACTGCTCCCAGCTGTCCGCCATGTCCTCGGTGTCCTCCACCGTGGTGTCGGTGGTCTCATCGAGCACCTTACCCATGGCCTCGATCTGCTCGTTGCAGTCCTCCATCGTTTCGGTTGCGTCCTGCACGGCCTTGTCATAGTTTTTATATTCGTCCTGCGCATCGCTCAGCGCATTCCCGAGTTTTACAAGAGTCCGATACTCCTCTGTATTTAACGTCGCTGTTGCCGAGCGCTTATCTGAGACCTTTTCCACGACTTTTGCATACTCCTGATATGCAATGTCGTATTCCGCCTGCGCCTTATTGACCTTTTCCTGTGCTTCCGCGCGCTTGACAGTGTTTTCGGCAACCTCAACCTGCGCCTGTCCGTATGCCTTGAGCGTGTCGGTGTACTTGTCCTGCATGGCCTGCTGCGTCGCCCATTGTTTCCATGCCTCGACGTTGTCCAGCAGCGCCTCCGCGCCGCCCTTGAGCAGCCCGGTCTGCTCGTCCAGTTGGAGGTTGAGCTCCGGCATGATGGTATTGAGCTGCTCGATCAGGTTGTTGTACTCCTGCTGCGCCTCGCTCGTGGTCACGCCCCGCTTTTCCAACGCATCCAGCCGGGCGACGTATTCAGCAGCCACCGTGCTCGCCGCTGCGATGCGGTTGCTCGACGCCTCGTAGTTGCTCTGCGCATCGGCAAGCATCGCATCGGACTGCGTCAGCGCGTCCGCCGTCTTTCCCGTCATCTGGTCGATCTCCTGCCCGATCTCCTGGATGCTGGCCGTGACTTGGTTTTTGACGTTTTGCCAGATCTCTCCAAACGTCTTGGAGGTGTCCGCCGTTGCTTGCAGGGTGCCGTCCGCAGTTGCAATCATCTCCGTCCACTCGCCGAGTTCAAACCGCCCCGAGCGGATCGCCTCGACCAGCGTGCCGCCCGCGTCCTCGCCAAAGGCTTCTAGGCCGATCTTCGCGGCCTCGGTTTGTGTCTTTGCCTCCTTGATCGCCTGGATATACTCCTGGATGCCGTCCTTGCTGTCCTTGCCCGCTCTGGCCAGCTTATTCGCGGCTGCGCGCAGACCAGCAAGCGCCTGGGACGCGTTGACGCCCTCCAGCTCCATCATGGACAGCAACCCGATTGCCTCGTCGAGGCCGTACCCCAGCGAGGTAAATTGCGCCTTGTTTTCGATCAGCATGGAGGATAGGCTGTCCACCGAGATGCCCGACGCCTGCGCGCCCTTGGCGAGCTTGTCCATGAGCAGCTCCGTGTCCGCCATGTCGATATTCCACGCTTTTTCGATTTTGGAGACCTGCTGCACCGCGCCCACGACATCCTTGCCGGTGATACGGGAAAACTCCGCAAACATCACCGTCAGGCGTTCCAAATCGTCGCCCGTCACACCAAAGCGCGTGTTGATCTCGCCGACCGCGCCGGATATGTTGTCCAGCGTGGTGTACGTCTGCGCCAGCGCCTCATAGGCCGTGTTGGTCATGTCGTTCAGCCCGTCCTTGGTCGCGCCGGTGGCCTTTTCGATGGTCGCCGCCGCCGTCCAATAGGCGTCCGCCATGTCATAGAGCGCTTGGCCAAGCTGCTTCGCAATCCCGATGATGCCCGCAAGCGTGGCCATCTCCGCCGCCTTGCCCAAAAAAGAGTCGATCATGGACTTGGCGTCCTCGCCCATCTTGCCCAAATAGCCCAGCGAGTCACCCGCCTCTTTCGCCGTCTCCGGCGTGTCCTCCATCGTCTTGTTGTTCTCCTCGATCCGGCGCTGGAGCTTGTAGAGATCGGCCTCGGCCTTATTGGCCGAGATCGTCCAGTTGGTCACGCCCTTGGACGCCGCGTCGTACATGTTCTGCGCGACGCCCAGCTCCTTGTTGAGCTTGTCGATCTCGTCCTTGAGCGCCTTTTGCTGCTCCTCGTTGTCCTCGCCGCTCTCGGTCATTTTGTTGAGCTCGTCGGTCGCGTCTGCCAGCCGCTTTTTGAGATCGTCCACGGTTTTCCCGTGCTTTTCCTGCGCCTGCCGGGCGTTTTCCAGCGCGGCGCGGGACTCCGTCAGCTTTTTGTTTTGCGCGTCATACATGGCCTCAAGTGCTTCGCCGCGTGCCTTGACTGCCTCCATGCTCTTGTCGTTGGCGTCGTACTTGGCGTTGACCAGATCCAGCGCCGATCCGGTCTCTTTCAGCGCCGCGTTGCACTCTCTGACTTTGGCTTGATATTCGGCCTCGCCCTCGATGGCCAGTTTTGTCGATATTGTGCGCGTTACGCTCATCTGTCCTCACCTTTCTCCCGCGGCGCGCGCAGCTGGGCGAGCTCCGCAACCTCGCCGGGGCGCATCATCAGGGTTGTGCGCGGGTCCAGCCCGAGCAGCAGCCCCAAGTGGATGTATTCAGCGCGCGTCAGCCTTTTTTTTTGCTCTTTTTTGCGTCCAGCTCCTGCAAACCGAGGTCAACGTCCGCGTCCTCCGGCTGCTCCGCCTGCATCCCGGCCACAAATGCGTCCATGATCGCCTTGCGCAGCGCCACCATGTCTACCGGGCGGAGGATCAGCCGCAGCACCTGCGCGGAGAGGATGCGCCCCTTGTCCATGCCGATATAGCGGCGGTACAATTCGCCCTGCGTGGCAAGGATAGACGCAATCTCGCACGTTTTCTCAAACGCTTCCGGCGTGTCCTGCGCCAATACATCATAGATTTTTTCCTCGCCCAACAGGTCGCGCACGGCGTACATCGCATAGCCGTTGTAATACAGCGGGATCTCCTGCCCCGCAACCCTCACAGTTACCTCTTTCATCTTGATCCTCCCCGTTTATATTCAAAAAACAGCGGGCAGGGATATCCCTGCCCGCCTCCGTGTCTCATCAGCCCCCGGCGATGCCCAGCTGCGTGTTGCACCAGGTGACGGCAGCGGCCTCCGTGTCAAAGCGCTTGGAGATCTCCCTCACGCCCTGGTCGTTGAGCCGTGGGAATACGGACAGACTCAGGCTGTCGCCGGTCAGCGTAATGGAGCTGTTGCCGGTCTGCACGCCGTCTGCCGTCGGCACCGCCTTGCACTTAGGGTAAAAATACCCCTCCCAGTAATACACACCGTTGCGCACGCCGCACTTGATGTACACAACTCCGCCGTAAGGCGGTTCGTCCTCCGCACCCTGCACGGACTTGGTCGCGGCAGACTCACTGTCCTGCTTGTTGCCGTAGAGCGCAATGCGCGCCGCCTCGGGCAGGTCGGTCACTTCCAGCGCCAGCGTGCCGCCCGTGACCTGCGAGATGTCCTCAACCTTGATGTTGTTGCCGTACTGCTGGCCGCTCGCAATGGTGGGCGTCCAGTTCGCGGTCGTCAGCTCGGACAGTTCGACCGCTTTGGCGTTGTCATACACGGGCGCGGCGGACGAGCTGTCCGCCGTCTTGTAAGGCGCCCATTTGACATATTTTGCACCGTATCTTGCCATGCTTTACTCCTTTCAATGGCTGTTGAGCCAGTTATCGTACACCTTCATTGCGGCCTTCACCGCTTCGTCCGCGCTCTTCTCGTTGGCCTTCTGGATCCATTTCCGCGCGTGAATTTTTTTCGAGCCAAACTCGTTAAAAAATGCCACCGTGGACGTGGAGCGCCTCGCCTTTCCCACGCCGCGCTTGCCCTTAAATACAATGGAGATCGAGCGCGTTTTGCCGCCCTTGGGCTTGTCGATGGCGAGTGCCGCCGCCGTCGCGCCCGTGCTGTAACCTCTCTCATCAAGATCCTTGAGTGCGGATTCATGCTGCGCGCGGTAGACCACCTCGGCCTCCGCTTGCAGCATCGCGTCCTGCACCTCTGCCGGCAGCATCGACATGTCCTGCGTCAGTGCAAGCACGGACTCCAGCTCGCGCTTTGCGGAGTCTACATTGAGCTTCGCCATTTCATGCCTCCCGCGGGACCGGCTGCAAGACCTGGCACTCATACAGATAGTGCTGCCCGTCCTCGTCGCTCGCGTCGATCTCGCTTGGCCACGTCATCCCCGCGTTGTGCAGCAGACGGCGCGTTTTCGCACGCAACGCCAGCAGGTTGTCCTTGGACGGCCCCCACAGATGCACCGACACGCTGCAAATCTCCGCGTCTGGGCTATTGTTGCCCCACGCCGCCGGGACCGTGTCCACTGCAAAGGTGTAATATGTTCCCGCGCCGGGGACGTGCGTGTCCGGCACGCACGTCAGGCCGGTCGGTGCGAGCGCGCCGCGAATGATCTCATTGACGCTCATTGTGCAACCACCCTCTCAATCGTCACCGAGAGCCAACTCTTGCTCCCGGTTGGATCGTACAGGCCGATGACCTTCCACCATGCGCGATCCTGCGCCTTGTCCCCGTCACCGTGGATATAGACGCGGCAGGTCTCGTCCACGCCCGCGAGGTAGCGCATTGTCACCGTACGCTGCTGGACGTGCTGCGCTTCATCGCGCTGGGCGGTGTCAAATCCGTATCCGGCCTCGATCCGTGCCGCGCGTCCCTCGCAGATCGTCTGCATTCCCGTCGCCGGATAGCCGTCCGCGTCCAGCGTGTCTGTTGTGTCCTTTGCGATTGTAACCCGCCAGCGCATCCGGCCGGGATTCGGCGCGGAAAATGCCATGTCAATGCCTCCTTACAGGTAGTTGAGTGCATGCATCCCGAGGATGCCGTCCATCACTGCGTTGATCTGCGCCTTGTCCTCCGACATGTCCCTGTGATCGTACAGGTGGCAGCTCAGCGCCAGGCACGCAACGGCCAGATCTGGGATTTCGTCCGCTGCCCCTGCGGTCTGCCCGGTATAGCTCAGCACATACGCCCGCGCAGCGGGGAGGATGACCTGCTCGATGAGCTCATCATCCTCGTTGCCGTCAATGTGCGCGTATCGCTTCACCAGCTGGGCGGTAATCTCGCTCAGCTTCATTTTTTATCCCCTCCGTCAGGACTCTTTCTGCATTAGCACCGCCATGCGCTGGTTGTCCGTCACCTTGGAGTCAAACTCAAACCAGGTCACAACGCCCAGCGCGTGCTGGGTGGCGTACTTTTCGCGCAGGACCTCGACCGAGATATTTTCGCGGAAATTGACGGACAGACCGCGCATATCGCCGTAGAGGATCGTCTTAGCAGACGCGGCGACGGCAGGCATGTTGTCGGACAGATACACCGGCTTGCCGAGCAAGCGGAACGGGAAATCCCCGGTGATATCGTCCTGGAGCAGGTAGCGGTTGTTGCTATCCTTGAGCTTTTTGATTGCCGTAAAGGTGGCAGGATTCATGATCCAGATCGCGTCGCCCTGGTACGCCTGTTTGACCTTGGACTGGAGCTCAATCAGCTCGTCGGCGGTGATGGCGGTCGCACTCGCGGCAGTCAGGGTGTTGTCGCAGTTCAGCGCACCCTGCGCGGCGGACGTGCCGGTGCCGGTCAGCAGCTGGCCCTCGATCCACGCCGCAACCTCCTCGGCAATCTGCGTGGTGATAAAATCGACCACGCTAAACGCACCGTTGTTTTCAACAGAGCGGCCGATCAGCACCAGCGCGCCGGCAAGATAGCCGGACAGGTCGATGCTGGTAAATTTGCCCGCATCGGCGGTGATGTCGGTAAACTCGGTCTGGTAGCCCACGGCGATGTCGTGGGTGGTGTTGGCCTTGCCCCAGACGGGGACCTTGAGCGTGCCCTTGACGTTGTACATGGTCGCGCGTTCGAGGATGGGGCACACGTCCTTGATCTTTTTGATGATCTTGTCCGCAATGCTCGTGGGGATGATCGCGCCGTTGTTGCCCATGGTCACGTTCTGTTCGCCGGCGCGCAGCTCCGTCACCTTGCCGGTGACGTAGTCCGCAAAGGCGCGCTCCTCCTCGGACAGCGTGTCCGCGCCGCCCTCGCCGCCCTGCGGCTCATCGGGCTCGTCGGGGATGTCGCGCATCCGCTTGATACGCGCAATGGTCTCGTCGAGCGCCTTGATCTCCGCCTCGGCTTCATCAAACGCAGCGGCCTCCTCTTCGGACAGCGCGCGCTTTTCCGTGTCGGCCTTTTCGACCATGGCGGTCATGTCGCCGCGCAGCTTTGCACGGCGCTCGACCAGTGCTTTCAGGTTCTTCATCACTTTGCCTCCTTCATGTCTTTGATGGCCTCCACGCGAGCGCGGTAGGCCGAGTTATCAAATCGCGGCGCATTGTCCACGATCTGTGCGTCTCCATATGCGGCGCGGGTCTCCACGACCGCCTCCGCATCTGCGCGCACCTCGACCGAGGTCGCGCTGTACACAGGGCGCTTGTCAATCACAAGCGTCACATGGTCAAGATCAAGAGCCTTGATCTTTCGCAGCGGCACGTCGTCCGCCCGCTGCTCGATCTCGTCCTGCACGTTGTACATCCCAAAGGACCAGCCGCGGATCTTCCCTCCGCGCGCCGCGTCGATCAGTGCCGGGTCGGTAATGGCCGCGTCCGCGTGCAGCCCGATGCCATCCTCTCGCAGCTCCATCGTGCCCGCCCCGGTAGACGCATACACCTTTTCCGTGTGATCGACCGTCAGCGGCACGTCCCGTGCCCGTTCCAGCGCCTCCGCAAACGCGCGCGGCTCGATCTCTTCGACCACCCGTCCGTGCGGCGTCATGACCGGATTGCTTTTTTTCTCCGTGGCATTGACATACCCGGAGATATGCGCCCCATCGGCGCGGATCTCAATTCTCATGCTCTCAACTCCTTTTCAGGGCAACAAAAAAGCACCTTGACTTCTCAAGATGCTTTCGCGTTTATTGGTCTGTTAATGGCACGGTTTCCCAGCCTCCCACGCCGCGCGATATTCATTCAAGCTCATGTCATTCGCGCCGCCGGAGTAATCTGGTTCATCGCGTTGCAAGGGATCATCTTCCCATCCGCAGACAGGGCAGACTTCGTACCAGTCTTCTCGTTCAAATTTGTGTTTTCCACACACGGGGCAAAGCAGCCGATCATTCATCCTCTATCCCCTCCTTGGCTTTTTGCCGGTCAAAATATGACCGGCCTTTCTCCGGCTTAAACATCGTCGCAATTCCTATATTCGGGTTTCCTTTGACAAAGTCATTCGTTTTCGGGTCATATCGCACAACCTGTCCCGAGCTGTTCTTGTACCCCAAGATTCCGTCTCCCACAGGCTTTTCGATGAGTTCGTGTGCTCTTTGCGCATATTGCTCCATCGTCATGTCAGGGTATTGGTCCTTGTGTGCATGCCCTCCATCCCAGTGCGCCGCCAAATTCCGCTCGGAGAATCCAGTCTTAAATCGGTTTGATCCGGTTGCGCTAACCTCGGTCGCGCCATCCGTAGCGTCGGATTCTGTATCTCCGCCCATGCCGTCGCTTTCGCCAAACTGGCCGTTTTCTCTTCGCTTTTGTGCCCGCTCATTTATTATACCACGGTCGCTCTCAGTTGGCAACGGCTGCTCATCCATCTGCGTTGTCTGATTGGTGTTGGGCGTGTAGATCTGCTTGGTGCGCGGGTCGTACAGCACATCCTGCAAGCCGAGCTTGATCCACGTCAGGCCGAGCGGATCGAGATCTTCGGCAAATCTCACCTCGTCGATCTGCATAAAGTTCGCGTCCAGTGCGGTCTTGTACGCATTAAACCGCGTCTGCATATCGGCCTTGAGCAGCTCCTTGGTATCAAATGCAAAATACAGCGAGCCCTTTTCGGACTCCAGCAGCAGGTCGCGGTTGAGTGCGCACTCGATGGCCTCCATCAGCGGGATCGCGGCCAGGCGCGCCAGGCTGGCGATGTCCGACTGCGTCGCCGTGCCGCCGATCATGCCCGACGGCACGTGGAAGATCTTCGCAAACTCGTCCGCATTGGTGCGCTTGTTTTCGTTGAGCTGCAACTCGACGCTCGTCGCGCTCGACTCCTTAAACGTGACGCCGTCATTGAGCACCACGATGTTGTCCGCCCTGGCGTTGTTGGAGTGGATCTCGTTCCACGATTTACGGATCTGTTCGATGGCCTCCTGCGTCAGCTTTTTCGCGGACTGGATAAATCCCTTTTTGTTGCCGCCCATGAGCGCGAGCTTGCGCTCGAGCAGCAGCGTCTGGTACGCGGTCGAGATCAGCGTCTTGCTCTCGCGCGTGATGGGGATTCCTTCTGCGCCGTCCCGCGTGTTGCGGAGGATGCGCAAAAAGTCGTGCGGCAGGTAGCGCTTTCCCTGCACCAAGATGTCGTACTCCTTAAAGATAGCGTCCGCGCCGCGTGCCACGCTGATATTGCGCTCATCGACATAGTACAGACCGATAACGCTCAGCCCGCTGCGCTGGATGTACGCATAGCCACCCTTGCCGAGGTAGTAGTCCCGGACCATCGCGCGCCAAAACTCGTTGGCGTTGAGCGTGTCGCCGGTCTCGTCATTCAGCAACCGGATGCGCGGATCGCCCACAATCTCGTGCGCCTTGCCGTCGTGCTCGTGGTACAGCTTGATCGGCGTACTGGCTACCAGCGCGCCGAGCAGGTCAATCCCGCCGCTGATGGTCGGCACCTGCAAGGCTGTTTCACGTGTGACATCCGACTCATCGAGCAAACTTTGCAGCAGCGTGCTCTCGATTTCCACCTCTGTTGCCCGGCGTTCGATGCCGAGCACTCGTTTAATCCATCCCATCGTCTCACCTCGTCAAAATACCTGTGCCGCAAATCCGCTGCCGTACAGCATCTCCTGCTGCACGAGGTACACGGCGTTGATCAGCGCAACCACCATATCGACCTTGCCCGCGCTTCGCTTTTTGTTGACATACAGATTCATGTTCGTGTCCTTTGTGCAGCGGGCGTTTTGAAAATTGATCTCAAGCAGCTGGTTGGCGTCGTAGCCAAACGCACCGCTCAGGATCTGCTCGCGCAACAGCTTGGTCGGGCTGTGCAGCACGGACGAGTGCTGCTTGATCTCCACGCATTCCAGCGCTTCTTCTTCTAACTTTTGCACCGTGCTGATTGCGTTGTATCGGTCGTAGCCGATCTGCATGACCTCCACACCGTACCGCTCCTGCAACCCGATGATCCAGCGCTCCACGTCGCCGTAGTCGATGACCTCATCGCCGCAGGCAAAGCACACGCCGTTTTTGATCATGCGGTCGTAGTTGACACCCTCACGCTTGGACTTCAGGAGCGTTCGCGCCGCCGGAATAAATCCCCACACCCGTGCATAGATCCTGTTGTCCTCCGTCGTGACCATGGCAACCGCCGTGTTATCGTCGGTCTGTGATAGGTCGAGCCCCAGCCACACGCGCCGCCCGCGCCACCATTCATCGTCCGCTTCGCGTCGGCACGCCTGCACTCTGGAGACCTCGACATAGCCCTCCGTACCCAGCCCCTTAAACTTGATGTTGCAGTGCTTGCACAAAAAGTTTTCGCGTTTGTTTTCATACAAAACGGCCATCGTCCGCATATCGGCGATGGCCTTGAAGATATTCTCATTTTTGATCGTGACCGGGTTTGCCTGGTAAATCACCCGGTCATCAGTCTGCCAGTGATCCTCTCCCAGCAGCTCGTTGTCCGGCTCATACAGCAGCGCAAAGCGCCGCCCCTCGAGCAGCCCGTCCAGCACCTTTTTGCTGATGTCGATCTCGTCGATCATGGCGTTCTCGTCGTTGGGGTACTGCGTCGAGATAATGATGCCCAGCTTGGAGCGCAGCGTGATCTGCGACGATCTCATAGCCTCTATCGGGTAGCTGTCCATTGCGCCCGCCTCGTCCGCAAGGAATGCATTGGCGAGCTTGCCGTCCATCTTGTCGTTGCTGTACGCAAGCGGCGTATAGTCGCTGTCGGTCAGCTTGCAGCGGATCTCGCTGCGCAGTACCTTAAAGACGCTGTCGTCTGCAAGCAGCGGCGAGGACTTGATAATCTTGCGGATTGCCACCTTGAGCTCCGAGGACAGCTTCAGGTCCGGCGCGACCGAGAAAAAGCGGGAGAAGCGTGGCTCTGTCAGCATGAGCAGGATAAATACTGCTGCGCTGTTAAACGTCTTAAAATTCTTTCGCGCAATCTCAAGCACTGCGGTCTCGTAGTATCGCGCGCCGTCGTCCGTCCTCGTGCAAAACACTGCCGCGATGAGCAGGTGCGCGTAGTCTTCGAGCCCGTCCGCCATGGGGCAGCCAAGGTCGGGATGCACCATCAGGCGCAGCAGTTTGCTCACCCGTTTATACGCCACATCGTCCACACGCGCGCCGGGCACTTTGCCCTCGAGGATGTCGAGCCATTGCCGCGCTTGCAGCTTGACGTAGTGCGGCACCTGTCCGCCGGTCTCCGCGACGCACCAGCGCGCGTACTCCGCCGCGCGGCTGCTCTCAATCTCCACCCAGTATCTCCAACAGCGGATTGGTTTCCTTCGGTGCGGCCTTCGGCACGATCCGGACGGCGGAGGAGACAGTCATGCCGCACTCGCGCTCGATGTCAAACAGCATCTTGCGTTTCTGCTGGATCTGCTTGTCGGCGTTGAGGATCGCGTCCTGCATCTTGGCTTTCAGCCGATAGCGCGTGCCGTCCTCGATTTCCACATTCACGCGCAGCTCTTTCAGGTCCGCCTCAAACTCTTCGCGCATTTTCTCAAACGTCGCGCACTCTGATTGCAGCTGACAGTAACGGTTGATGATCGGCTCAAACATCGCGTCGTTTTTGCCGACCTTCGTCAGCAGCCGGGACACGCGCAAAAACTCCGCGTGCGCAACCGGATCGCTCTTGACCTCCGCGCGCTCGCGCAGCTTGGTCCCGGAGAGTCCGGCGCTTTCCGCCGCCTTGCGCGTGCGGATCTCGTCCTTGGTCAGGTGCGACGATTTGGTGCTCGTCAGCACATCAACAGATTTTGCCGGCCGTCCCATCCCATCGCCTCCTGCCTAAAACTCAAACGCCCGGTTTTCGGAATAAATTACACGCTGAGGGGGTGCCGTGGTTGCGAAGGCTCTCCCAAAACTCCGACGGGGAGTCGGGGGGATCCTTTTCCGCCGCCTCATGATGCCGCTTGCAAAGGGTGGCCAGGTTGTCAATGTCGTAAGCAAGCTCTGGCGCAACCGCAAGCGGAACGATGTGGTGCGTCTCCAATCCTCCGTAGGTGATGGTCCCCTCTGCCAGACACATCACGCACAGATAGCCGTCCCTCTCATTGGCCAGTCTCTTGACCTTTTTCCACGCCTGTCGGTTGCGCAGGCGTCGTTGCTCGGTATCGCTCTCGTGGCGAGTGGGTGCCAGCCCGCAAGCATTGCGCTTGTCATGTACCCGCCCGCAATATGGGCACGCATACCTCACGGCTGCACCTCCCTGCATTGTCTCATAATTTTGACAGCGCCCCGACGTGCGGAACGTCCGTCTTGCTCTCCCGTCCTCATTGCCTCCATCCTTGCTTGCTGTGCAAGGACGGGAAAAGCCACCCGCAAATGCGAGTGGCTATCCGTGCATCGCCTTACCAACACACGCCCACACTAGAGAGGATATAGGAGGATATCCGTGGTCTGAGGTTGCCCCGTCTCAATCCCACGATTATATGTTACCACAAATATCCTGCAAAAAACTGCAAAGATAATCGAGGATCTCATCTCGCCAGTAGAATGCCGTCCTCTCCGAAATGTGCATCCGCATCGGTATCTGCGTCGTCAGTCCCATCCCTCGCTTGTATCTCAGGTCAAGCAGTGTTTGCCTGCTCTCCGGCAACATCCCGATGACCGCGTCCATCTTGACCTTGCGCGCCATGATCGCGTTGATCTCCTCCGTCAGCACGGCCACCCGTTGCAGCGCGTCGTCTTTCATTCGCACGGCGGCGGCGGTCGGATCGCTGACGCCGCTGCCTCTCGGCATAGCCGTGAGCGCCTGCGCCCGCAGAACACAGGTCGCATCCTCTGCCTGTGCCATGAGCCGCCGAATCTCCTCGCGTCTCCGCTCGCAATCCTCCAGCGCTGTCCCCCATTGCCAGAGCAGCGTGTTGATGCGCTTGCGCTCTGCTTGCTCCACTCGTCACCCCTCCTTGCCGTCGTATCAGTTTCTTTTTCACTTTTTTTCCTCCTTTACTTCTTCGTCCTCCCCAAACATCGCGCCGATCTGCTCGGCAAGCTCTACCGCCCGCAACGCCGCGAACAGGTGCTGGCGCGTCTCGTCCAGCCGTGTCAGCGCTCCATCGTCATGCCGCTCCTGTGCGTGGCGGGTGTTGTTCTCATTTGTGCGGATCAGCCGCCGAAGAAACTCAATCGTCGTCATTGGTTTTGCCTGCCTCCCTTGCTGCATCGCTCTCCTTGAGCATCTGCGGCAACACCGCCTCTGCGTAAGCGCACGCCGCCATGTACTGCGCCTCATAGATCGTGCCGCCATGCACATCCTTGACGCGCACCTTAAAGTCATTCAGCGTGCCAATCCAGCACCCGGCGCGGACAAACATTGCTCCGTCCTTGTCGACGTAAAAGTAGGCCGTCCTATGCTTGCTACCGATATTGCCGACTTGCACATACAGGCCGTCCTGCACACGCCCGGCCTCAAACGTTGCTCGCACGTCAATGTACTCACCCAGCTTGCAGCCGTAGCCCAGCTTGCACTCGTCACCCAGCTTGCACCCGTAGCCCAGCTCGCACCAGCTGCCCAGATCGCAGCATTCGCCCAGATCGCACCAGTTGCCTAGATCGCAGCATTCGCCCAGCATGCACTCGTCGCCCAGCACGCAGCCACTGCCGAGTGTGCAGCCGTCACCCAGCTTGCACTCGTAGCCCAGCACGCAGCAGTTGCCCAGCTTGCACTCGTCGCCCAGCTTGCACCCGTAGCCCAGCTCGCATCTGTTGCCCAGCTCGCAGCAGTTGCCGAGGATTACCCTGCTCGCCGCACCAAAGTCAATCTCAGTGCAGTCCGTGCACTCAGGGATGACCAGATAACCGCTCTCGTTGCGCTCCAGTTCGTTAAATTCCGCTTGTGTCATCTTACGCATTTTTGTCCTCCATTTTCGCGCCGCAGTGTGGGCAGTAGTTAAACCTGTGTCCCCAAACGGCTCTGTACCCACACACAGAGCAATCTTCGCATTCATTCATAAAAGGCGCTTCTGTTGGTTTCCACGTGCCCCTGCGCACCGGCTCCACGTCTGCGGGCGGGACGCTGTCAACAATATTGATCGCGTCATCAAACCCGTCCATGTACCCCTGCCTGTAAAACCCGCTGCCGAGGTTGCGGTCGTGCTCCTTTTCGGCGCGATGCTTGGTCAGCTCCCGCAGCAGCTCGTCGCGGTCGATGCGGCAGTCTTCTTTTTTGAATTCAATCGGCAGATTGCCTTTTTTCAACACACCCATGGAGGCGATGACAGAAATCAGCTGCGCCAGAACCGTCGCAAGCGCTGCTCCCGCAACGTCCAGTTTCAGCAAACCGACGAAGAACA
>OIWT01002059.1_pt1 | contig 21789 bp, 18 predicted proteins | sample 1587701 | NCBI WGS metagenome assembly OIWT01 (sample SAMEA3888904, study PRJEB22519) | human gut metagenome | biome: human gut; feature: human-associated habitat; material: faeces | place: Denmark | collected 2009
TAAAATGCCCTTCTAGGGCTTATTCAAGCCTCCGGCTTTGCCGGAGGTTGTGACTATTTTGTGCGTGATTATGTATTTATACCACACCGCGTACTGCGTATCCGAAAGGCGGATACCGTTGCCGGCTGCTTCATCGGTAAACGCACCGTCGCCGAGCTTAAATTCGTCCGTCATATCAAGGTACCAGATTTCCCTCTTTTCCGCAATGCCGAGCAAATAGGAGTTAATCTCGTCAATTTTCTCGTTCGTCACGCTGTAACTGCGCTTTTGCGCCTGCTTTTCGTTAATGGGCAGCAGCGGCTGAATGTAAATATCCGCGTCCGGCTGTGCGGCAATAATCGAATCAAGGAAATCAGTGTACTTCTTCACGAAAGTCGGGCAGTCCATCCAGGAAACACTCTCCGCCGAGAACGCAACATAAACGGTGTCGATATTATCAAACGTGGCAATGTACTCCGCCATTGTAAGTGCTTCGCCGTTCACCTTAAAGGTATTTTTGGCCTGAATCGTGTTCATATCATAGCCCGTGGCATAGGCGAACGAAGCGTAAGAAAAATATTTTTCCTCCTGGATTCCCGAAACGAAATAGTCGCCGATAAACAGCGTGTTGCGGAAGGCGTATTCGCTGGTGGCTTCGCCCTCCGGCGCTATGCCGCCCTTCATCTCCGGTTCCTCCGGCGGCTGCTCAACGGATTCTGCGGACGAGGATTCGCTGCTGTCTTTGCCTACGACAATGTGGGTATCCTCCCTGCTCTGCTCCGGAAGCGACGAGCTTTCAGCCAAGCTTTCGGAAGAAGTGCTATCCTTTTCCCTGTTCATAAAGTCGGAAGCCATTTGGAAGAAGTCGAGGAATGCGTTCGGCAGCTTATAGTCCCTTGCCGCGCCGTCGGGATACTTTTTTTCGTCGTATTTCTGCCAGCCGTAAGCGATAAGGCAGGAGGAAATTATAACAGCAACTGCTGCGATTGCGATTTTAATCGCCTTGCTGTACTTTTTTGTGTGCAAAACCGTGGGTTTTCGGTTAAACAAGCATTTTCCTCCTTTCTTTCGGCAATAAATGCGCTGACTACGATATTATATCATATGTTCAGAATATGTCTACTTTAATTTTATTAAATTTTTAAGAAAGTTCGGCATAAAATTATTTAACGCCAAAAAAATCCTTGACTGGCAGCGCTCTTTCGGATATAATATTATTTGCGTTTTGAATAAATGCTAGTGTAGCACAGTCGGTAGTGCAGCTGATTCGTAATCAGCAGGTCGCGTGTTCGAATCACGTCACTAGCTCCATGCCGAAAATCCCTGTAAACAAACCGTTTGCGGGGATTTTTTTATTTTGAAAGAGTAGTAAACATCTTATTGTTTTCGTAAGCGTTAAGCTGCTGCACCACTAAATATAGGTGCGGCTCATAAGCTCAAAACCGTCTCTGTGACGGAAACCAAAGTTGAAGTCGTATTCGGTATCAAAGCTGATGTTAATATTTTCGGTATAGGCACAGAATAAAAATAATCCGCCTTGCAATGGCGGGCGCCGCAGAGCTTTCCGCAGCGAACAAAAAATAATGCAAACTCCTATACTCATTTTGAGCATAGGAGTTTTTTCGCTTTACCACGATGAATTTTTTGCTGCCGCAATATTGAAAATCACCGAAGAGCGGTATATAATAAATTGTAAATAAAAATACATATACAAGAAAAGCGGTAACTGAATGAGGATTATTATAAAAATCGGTACGTCCACTCTAACCTATGCTTCCGGCTGCATCAATATCCGCCGGATTGAAAACCTCTGCAAGGTGATAAGCGACCTCAAAAATGCGGGGAACGAAGTGATTATGGTTTCCTCAGGCGCAATCGCCATGGGCCACGGCAAGCTGAACATAAAAGAGCCGCCGCAGAATGTTGCGGAAAAGCAGGCGTTTGCCGCGGTGGGTCAGTGCGAGCTGATGTACGCTTATGACAAGATTTTTTCCGCATACAACATAACCGTTGCGCAGATTCTGCTCACCGCGGACGATCTGCGCAACTCGGAGCGCCACGAAAAGTTCGACAACACTATGGCGCAGCTCCTCAAATGGAACGTGCTGCCGATTATCAACGAGAACGACACCGTTTCCACCACGGAAATAAAAATCGGCGACAATGACACCCTAGCCGCGATTGTTGCGGAAAGCGTCGGCGCAGATTTGTTGGTTCTCATGTCCGACATTGACGGGCTTTTCGACAGCGACCCACATCAGAACCCGAACGCGAAGTTCATCGAGCGTATTGACGAGTGGTCGGACGAGCTTATGAAGCTTGGCGGCTGCGCGGGCAGTGCCCGAGGCACCGGCGGAATGTTCACCAAACTGAAAGCGGCAAAAATTGTGACGGAAAGCGGCTGCGACATGATTATTATGAACGGCGCTTTCCCTGAAAATTTGTACAACATTATCGACGGAAAGCCTATTGGCACCAGATTTTTTGCAAAGAAAGGCTGAGTTTATGAAAACAAAAGATATTCTTTTGGCAGCGAAGGCCACCGCGCCGCAGCTGCGTTCTCATTCCGCTGAAGAAATAAACGCGGCGCTGCTTTCCATGGCAGAAAGTCTTGTTTTGAGCACGGAAGAAATTCTTGCGGCAAATGCGGCGGACGTTGCCGCCGCCCGCGACAAAATGAGCAGCGTTATGATTGACCGCCTCGCCCTCAGCACAGAGCGCATCCGCAGCATGGCAGACGGAATCCGCCAAGTGGCAGCGCTGCCCTCTCCTCTCGGCATCGTCCTTGACCGTGTGGAACGCCCGAATGGGCTTGTTATCGAGAAGACCAGCGTTCCGCTTGGGGTTATCGCAATAATTTACGAAAGCCGCCCTAACGTCACCTCTGATGCTGCCGCTTTGGCAATAAAAGCAGGCAGCGCCTGCATACTTCGCGGCGGAAAAGAGGCTTACCGCAGCGCAAAAGCCATTTCCGAAGCGTTGCGTTGCGGACTTGAACAGGCGGGTCTGCCGAAAAACGCAGTGCTCATGGTGGACGACACCAGCCGTGAAAGCGCCAAAGAGCTTATGCTTGCAAAGGGCTATATTGACCTGCTGATTCCGCGCGGCGGCGCAGGGCTTATCCGTGCCTGCGTTGAAAACGCGCTTGTTCCCTGCATCGAAACCGGCACCGGCATCTGCCACGTTTACGTTGACAAAAGCGCCGACCTTAACATGGCGCTTGACATTATCGAAAACGCAAAAACAAGCCGCCCCTCTGTCTGCAACGCGGAGGAAGTGCTGCTTGTTCACAAGGATATTGCGGCGGAGTTTCTGCCCATGCTCAAACGGCGGCTTTGCGATGATCGCGCCGCACACGGGCTTGTTCCCGTGGAGCTGCGCCTTGACGAGCGCGCAGCGCAGTGTGTAAGCGGCACTCCTGCCGGAGAAAACGACTTTGACACCGAATTCCTCGACTACATTTTAGCGGTGAAAGTGGTGGATTCCGTCGAAGCGGCTGTGGAGCACATTGCGGAGCATTCCACCCACCACAGCGAAGCTATTGTTACCGCTGACAGCGCCGCCGCAGACTATTTCACCGCGAACGTGGACAGCGCTGCGGTGTATGTCAACGCCTCCACCCGATTTACCGACGGCGGCGAATTCGGGCTTGGGTGCGAGATGGGAATTTCCACGCAAAAGCTGCACGCCCGCGGACCGATTGGTCTACACGAGCTGACTACCTACAAATACATAATTCACGGCAACGGTCAAATTCGCTGAAACGGAGGCATTGAAATGAAGATTGGTTTTATCGGTGCAGGCAACATGGGCGGCGCGCTTGCAAAAGCTGTGCGTGCGGCTTTGCCCGACTGCGAAATTTATATTTCCGACATGAGCACGGAAAAAGCCGCGGCTCTTGCCGCCGTGCTCAAAGGCAAAGCAGTGAGCAATGAGCGCATTGCAAGCGAGTGCGATTTTGTCTTTTTCGGCGTAAAGCCGAGCGCCCTTGCCGTCATGATAAACGGCATAAAAGACACCTTTAAGCACCGCGAAAATGATTTTACCATCGTAAGCATGGCGGCGGGTGTCACTATGAAAAGCTTGAGCACGGCGCTTGGTTTTCCGTGCTCAATTATCAGAATTATGCCTAACACGCCTGTTGCCGTCGGCGAAGGAATGGTTCTTTGGTGCTCAAATGAGTACACCGGCGAAGAAGCCCGACAGCAATTCTGCGAAATTCTTTCTGCCGCGGGCATTCTTGACGAGCTTGATGAGTACCTTATCGACGCCGGATGCGCCGTTTCCGGCTGCGGCCCCGCGTTTGCATACATGTTTATAAATGCGCTGGCGGACGGCGCCGTGGAGTGCGGTTTGCCCCGGAACAAGGCGCAGGTATATGCGGAACAGACTCTCATTGGCACGGCAAAGCTTGCACTTTTGAGCACGGAGCACCCTGAAGCGCTTAAAGACGCGGTTTGCAGCCCCGGCGGCTCCACTATTGCGGGAGTACACGCGCTGGAAAGCGGAGCTTTCCGCGCCGCGGTTATGAACGCGGTGGAAGCCGCATTCCGCCGCACACAGGAACTTGGCAAGTAATAGCGCCCGACTGAATATAATTGCCGCGAAGAATACTCGTTCCCCGCGGCATAATTTTTTGCGTGCTAAGAAAATCTTGATTTTCGACAAAAAATTTTAATATTTTTTTTAATCAATATTTCTTTTTAGAAATATTGTGCTATACTTATTTTCGACGATAAATTATAATTTTTTTCAGGTGTGACATGCTTAAAAATTTGACTAACGAAACTGTAAAAAAATATATTCCGGAAGCCGTTTCTGTTCTATATTTTCCTCTTACTCTGATATATCTTGAAATTGCGCTGAAAATAAAAGCCATGCCGAACGCTGTAACTTACTGGCTGCCTGCACTGCTGTTTTCCGCGGCATTCGGCATACTCATCGGCGCGTTCTGCCTGATGATTCGCAGCAAAACCGCGCGGTACATTGCCACCCTGCTCGCGCTATCCGCAGTGTGCCTCTATTTCACAGTGGAGGCGTTTATGCAGAGCGCGTATCAGGTTTTCATGACCATTGACTCCATTGCGCAGGGCACAGGCGGCGTGCTTACGGATTTTTCCGACACGTTTTTCAAAGCGATAAAGAACGGCGCATGGGTAATTTTGCTGTTTTTTATGCCGGTATTTTTGTTCCTGCTGATAATTTTTGCGAAGGGACTTGCTTATGAGCACCGTGTTGAGCACCAACACCGCTTACCTGTGCTCATCGGTTCGCTGTTTATGCTCATGGCGTTCTGCATCGAAGGCTTAATCGCCGTTCATTCAAGCCCCACCATGCTCGGCGTTTACCGCGACGCATACAACTTCAATAACGCCGTGTGCTCCTTCGGGCTTGTTACCGGAACACGCCTTGACATTCAGTACAGCATTTTCGGCGACCCTTCCGCCGGAGAATTTGTGATTGAACAGCCCGCAGAGCCTTCTGCCCCGGAGGAAGATTCTTCGCAAAGCGAGGAACCCTCCCAGCAGCCGGAAGAACAGCCCGCCGAATACGGCTACAACGTCACGGACATTGATTTTGACACAATTATCGCGAACACAAGCGACAAAACCCTGCTGAATGTTCACAAATACGTTCAGAGCCTTTCCGGCACGAAGCAGAACGCTTACACAGGGCTGTTCAAGGACAAAAACCTGATTCTTATTGCGGCGGAGTCCTTCAGCAAGGAGGTTATCGACCCGGTTCGCACCCCTACTCTGTACCGCTTGTCCACAAAGGGCATTAAGTTTACTGATTTTTATCAGCCAACTTGGGGCGGAAGTACCTCTACCGGCGAATATTCCATTCTCACCGGGCTTGTTCCCACCGCCGGAGTTTCGAGCATACTTAAAATCGCGGACTGCGACCTTTCGTTCACCATAGGCAACAAGCTGAAAAACGAAGGCTATTTTTCTGCCGCATACCACGACGGAACTTATACATATTACAGCCGCAACCTCACACACACGAAGTTCGGATACGAAACGTTCACCGCATTCGGAAACGGTTTGGAGAACGTTATGAACAATAAGGTTTGGCCCGCCAGCGATCTTGAAATGTTCGAGGGCACTCTTTCCGACTACATTGACAAACAGCCCTTCTCCGTATATTACATGAGCGTCAGCGGGCACGGTTTTTACACGAACTTCAACAACGGAATGTCCATGAAGAACCGCGCCGAGGTTGAAAATCTCGATTATTCCACCACCGTGCAGGCGTACCTTGCAGCGAACATGGAGCTTGAGCACGCGCTCGCCTACCTTGTCGACGAGCTTGAAAAGGCTGGCATTGCGGATGACACCGTCATTGCCATCTGCCCCGACCACTACCCATACGCCTTGGAAAAAGGCGAATCATGGGGCAACAGCGAGGATTACCTCGGCGAGCTTTACGGCTTCACTGTAACAAACAGTGCCGAACGCGACCACAATGCGCTCATTCTTTGGTCCGGCTGCCTTGAAAATGAAAACAGCGACATGGCGACAACCATTTCCACCCCCACCTACTCCCTTGACATTCTGCCAACACTCTGCAATCTGTTCGGCGTGGAATACGATTCGCGCCTGCTTGTTGGGCGGGACGTTTTTTCCGACGCGGAAGCCATCGTGGTCTGGCCGGACTACAACTGGAAAACGGAGCGTGGCTATTACGACTACACCCGCAAGCAGTTTATTCCGGCGGAAGGCAATGAAGCCGCAGACGATGAATACATCGGCCGCATAAATAGCATTGTTCGGAACAAAATTGCCTATTCCAAAGCGGTTTTGAACTACGATTACTTTAAAATTGTGGATGGCGGCTGAAATTAGTCGAAAAAAATTAAAATATTTTGCGTTTGGGGCTTGCCTTTTGCAGCCGTCTGTGCTATAATATCTCTTGCTGAAAAAAACAGCATCTGGGTGTGGCGCAGTTGGTAGCGCGCTACCTTGGGGTGGTAGAGGCCGTGGGTTCAAGTCCCGTCACTCAGACCAGTACGAGTGTCCTTATGGACACTCGTATTTTTTTTGAAAAAATTCGGTGTTTACAGCGTTTAACATTGTTTTATAATTGCATTTTGCAAATTATAATGTATACTTGAGTTATAAATGGAACGAGGAGATTTGTTATGGGCTTAATTTACATATTCACAAACCCTTCCTTTGAGGAATACATAAAAATAGGATACGCCAACAATGTTAAACAGCGTCTTGACGAATTAAACAGCAGTACAGCCGTTCCGTTCGCTTTTCGCATATATGCAACCTACGAGGTGGATTCGGCTCTTTCCGATAAAAAACTTCACTCAATTTTAGACAAGCTCAACCCTGAGCTTCGTTCTACGGAAGTGATTAACGGAAAACGGCGCACCCGCGAATTTTATGCAATGACTCCGGAGGACGCATTTTCTATTCTTGAAGCAATCGCGGAAATAAACAATTACAAAAACCGCCTTAAAAAGTGGAAAGCCACCCCCGAGGAACAACGCAGCGAAGAATTGGCGCAGGAAATAAGCGCGCAGCACAAAGAGAAGCTGTCGGCATTTGCATTCTCAAAGTGCGGCATAGAGGTCGGTGAACATGTTGAATTCTGCTGTAACGGAAATGTTCATTCGGGAGAATTTTTTGAAGTTGCCGATGACAAGCATGTTTTTTATAACGGTGAATTGTGGTCGCTCAGTGCGCTCTCTAAGCACCTAATCGACAGAAATAGCGAAGTCGCCGGTCCCCGCTATTTCAAATACAAGGGCGAATGGCTTAACGACATTCGCACACGTTTAGGAAAATAATTTCATCTTTATACGGTTTTTAATCCCTCGCCGGAGTTCTCCCGGTGAGGGATTATTATATATTCGGCAAATTCACAAACTCCTTGCGGTCATACCATTCGGATTTGCTTGCGGTTACGCGCTGATTTTTGTCCACCCAGAGATAATCCGTCGGGTTCACCGTGCTGTCCACATTTCCGCCTTTGGCGAACTTGAACACGCCGTAGCTGCGGCGCTTGAGCCCGGCGCAATACTGCCAAAAGCGGGTGTCCGTGTCCATTTGAATATGCAGGTGCTTTCCTGTGGTGTATGCGCCGGTGCTGCCCATATAGCCGATTACGGTGTCCTTGGTCACGGTCTGCCCCGTCTTAACCTTCGGCATTTCGCGCAGGTGCATATATGTCACGGTGAGGTCGGTGGGCTTTTCGGTTTTGTTGTTTTCGCATTCCCTATACACCACAATGGCTACAAAGCCGCAGCCGCTGGTTTTTCCGGTGGTCTTGCCGTTTTTGCCGTCGTTTCCGACGAGCTTTACAGTGCCGTTTCCGAGGGCGTAGACGGTATCGCCGCCCACGCAGTCGACCCCGTAATGCCAAAAGCCGAATTTACTGCGGTACTTTTTTGACTTATACCCCGCCGTGGGTTTGAAGTTGTTTATTGGCAGAACAAGCCTTTGCATAAGCGTTCCCCCTTTCTTCGGAATTTGCAAAATTTTCTGTTACAGTATATGCGGCGAAAGGCGGAAGCGTTTTTTGTTCCGAAATGAAACATTTTGCTTTATTTTTGCGGGCAAAGCTATTATAATGGGATTATAAACTGTTTTTGCGCGCACCGCACGGCGTGCCTTCATCGAAAAGATTTGAAAGGATGTTGCGAATGAAAAAGAATTTACTTATGAAAGTTTTGGCACTGCTTTTGGCGGCTTTAATGCTCCCGGTTACGGATGCATTAGCCGCGGAGGAGGCTCCGTATGAATTTTCAGTGCGATTTTCCGATATTTGCAGTGACCGCATGGGAAGCGCCGCGATGTACGAATTTTCCGGCGACGGATACTACATTTCTCTTTCCGAAGCGGCAAATATGCTTGGTCTTCAGCTTGACGGAGAAAAGTTCCGAGGCATAAACGGACTTTTGATTGTTGAACCAAACCTCAGCTTCGTTCCCGCCAAAAAAATCCGCACAGAAAAAGTTTACCGCTTTAACGAGCTTATGAATGCACTTTCCACCTACGCCTTTGTCACCGGAAACGGTGAAATTGCGTTCAATTCCATTCCCGTGAACTTGGATTCCCTGCTTTGCGAAACGGAGCGCATTATGAAAAGCCGCACATACAGCGCAAACATTCTGCAAAATGCGGACGGCAGCTCCGCCGTCACTGGCTTTGCGTGGCTTTATGACACAGTTTGGAACTTTTTTAAGAAAGTCGCCGGCAAAACCACTAAACGGGATTATCACGACCTTTTGCTGGAGCTTATGCAGCCCTGTGATGACTCCATAAACCTTGCCGAAATTGCCGAAAAGGGCGCAAAATTCACTGAAAAGCTTTCCGAATACGCCCTTAAAGGGCAGGAATATTACGAAGGATTTTTCACCGACTTGGATCTTGCCGCGCCGGGCTACAGCTACCTGCTTTTTGGAATTGACAATACCGGAAATTTGCGCGAATGTATGGAGGCTATAAAAGGCGTTGAGGACAATTATTATTTTTCCGGCTCGGATTTAATCGAGGCGAGCAGCAGACTGCTTGCTGTCCGGGACGTTTCCGAAATGTATGGAAATGCGTTTGAAAACGTGCTCGAACATACGGATAACGGCGGCAGCCGTTGGAAGGCAATGAAGAAAAAGTTGACCTATAAAGCCGGAAAAGATGCCGTCGGCGACTACGAAAAATACAAGAACGATTACACCGGCTATATGCTGAATGATGGCGCAAAGGCGCTTGCTCAGGCGTGGGTTTCAAAACAGATAAACGACACACTCGAAGATGAATTTCTCACTCCGGCGGCAGGCATTCTGAAAAAATCCATTGATTTTCTCGATCCGTACCTCCTGAAAATCAACAAAAAAAACGACGCCGTGCGGGATATTTCGATTATAACCGATATGCAGAAATACTTTGAGTACGCATACAACCGCTCCGATGATATTTCCGATTTTGCGGAACGCGCGCGCTTTATACGCGACTGCACCATGCTTTACCTCAAAAGTGCGTGGCTTTCTTATGACTCCGTGAAATTTGACAAGGATATAGAAGCCGCCGTAAAACGCATGAAAAAAGACATCGAGGGACAAATTTCCATCATTGCGGGCTACCCCGATGCTGCATTTTACAGCGAAGCAGTAACAAATATTCTTGAAAACGAGCTTACCATGAACCGCCGTAAGATCGCGCCGGAAAACACAAATGCGGGCAAGTATCACAACCTTTTCACGAAGTATGTAAAAAGCTGTGATTGGCTTCAATATGCGACTTATGACTACTCCTCCTACCCGAAAGAGGATTACGGCAAGGTACAGTGGGGCGAATATTATTTCTGCGATGTTGATAAAGACGGCATCGACGAGCTGATTATTCACTCAGGCACAAGTCATGCGGACGGCAACACCATGGTGTTTTCCGCCGAGGGCAAGATTATAACATTCCGCGGGCTTGTAAACTGTGCCGGACTTGGTTCCTCCATATTGGTAAGCGACAACAACAGCGGATTTATTCTGTATGAAGTTCAGCAGGGCTGGGGCATGGGTCAATACTGTGACTTTGTAGGCAGAGAAATCTGCTTGGATGAGTACAGATTTGTTGACAACGAAACTCTTCCCGATGGCTGGAACAGCATAATGCGCCACGAAATACCCGTTGTAGAATAAATAAAAAGCATATAAAAAAGCGGTGCTCGGCTGAGCACCGCTTTTTTTGCTCTTTGAGCACCGCCGTGCTCATTCCGTGCTCAAATGAAAAGCACCCGTGCTCAAATGAGCACGGGTGCTTTTCAATCATCGCTTGGATAGTCGAATAACCGTTAACGCAAGGCGTCGGCGCTCTCCCTTTCGCCGTACCCTACGATGATATTCTATCAGCAGAGAGCCGAAAAATCAATTCTTTTGCGTAAAGATAGCAAGAACGGTCGCTAAAACAGCAAGAACGGCCGCATCAAAGGCTATATTCCATCCTCTGTTCGCCGTCAAGGTCAAGCCAGCGGAGCTTTCCGTTCTCCAAGGTCATATAGCCGTGCCAGCTTCCCTCCTTCGGGATTGAAACAGAGCCTGGGTTCATACAAACATAGTCCTCGTGCTCGGCGCATTTCGGCACATGGGTATGGCCGTGAAGAAGCACGCTGCCTTTTGCCAAAGGCGGCAGGTTATTTTCGTTGTAAATATGTCCGTGGGTTGCGAAAATCATACGATTTTCCGCCTCGATAAGCGCATAGTCCGCCATAACCGGAAAATTGAGCACCATTTGGTCAACCTCCGCCTCGCAGTTGCCGCGAACGCAGAAAATCTTGTCGCTTATGCCGCCGAGCATAGCTATAACCGCCTTCGGCGCATAGTCCCTCGGCAAATCGTTGCGGGGGCCGTGATAGAGCAGGTCGCCGAGAAGCAGAATTCTATCCGCCCGCTCCCTTTCAAAGGCTTCAAGCATTTTTTTGCAGTAGTATTCCGAACCGTGAATGTCGGAAGCTATAAACCATTTCATTTTCCCCTTGCTCCTTTTCTTAAAGGCGTCCGCGCTCCTCGTTTTGATACAGAAGCTCCGGCTTGCCGCTTTTCCTCGTGGCGGCAAGGTCTATTACGCGCTGGTTTCTGCTTCCGCGGAAGCGCAGCGAAATGTCCTTCAGCTCATCCACATAGCGACCGTCCACCAGAACGTCCAAAAGCGAAAGCAGCTCCTCTGTTGCCTCGCAGTTCGGGTGTGCGCCGGGGGTGAGCATTTCCTCATAGGTGAAGCCGCTGTACGCCCAAATATTTTTGTTCGGATAAGCCGCCCTCACCCGCTTTATAAACGGCAGCAGGCTGCGCTGATTTTGCGGCTCAAAGGGTTCGCCGCCCAAGACGGTCAGCCCGCTTATATATTCCGGCGAAAGCAGAGAAAGGATGCGGTTTTCCGCATCCTCATCAAAAGGCTCGCCGTAGCAAAAATCCCATGTTTGGGGCTGAAAGCAGTTTTTGCAGCGGTTTGTGCAGCCGGAAACGAACAGGCTTACTCGCACGCCCTCTCCGTTTGCAATATCGCAGTTTTTGATTTCTCCGTAATACATTATATCCTCACAGGTGAAGCACTCTGTCGCGTATTTCCTGGGTTCTGCCCTGGTTCCAGAACTGCGTTCCGATATATCCGCAGGTGCGGCGGGCAACGTTCATTTTGCTCTGATCGGTATTTCCGCAGCGCGGGCAGCGCCAGATGAGCTTACCGCTTTCTTCTGCAATTTCGATTTCGCCGTCCCAGCCGCAGACCTGGCAGTAGTCGCTTTTGGTGTTCAGCTCCGCATAGATTATGTTTTCGTAAATGAACTTCATAACCTGAAGAACGGCCTCTATATTGTTCTGCATATCGGGAACTTCCACGTAGCTGATTGCGCCGCCGGGAGAAAGAGCCTGGAACTGTGCTTCAAATTTGAGCTTGGTGAAGGCGTCTATCTTCTCGGTGACATGAACATGGTAGCTGTTCGTGATATATCCCTTATCCGTAATACCCTCAATTACGCCGAAGCGGTGCTGAAGGCATTTTGCGAATTTGTAGGTGGTGGATTCCAGCGGGGTTCCGTAGAGGCTGAAATCTATATTGTGCTTTGCCTTCCACCCACGGCAGGCGGCGTTCATGTGCTCCATAACCTCAAGCGCAAAGGGGGTTGCGGTGGAATCGGTATGGCTCTTTCCGGTCATATATTTTACGCACTCATAGAGTCCTGCGTATCCGAGAGAGATGGTGGAATATCCGCCGTAGAGCAGCTTGTCGATGGGCTCGCCCTTTTTGAGGCGGGCGCAGGCTCCGCACTGCCACAAAATCGGCGCCGCATCGGATAGAGTTCCCTTGAGGCGTTCGTGGCGGCACATAAGAGCGCGGTGGCAAAGCTCAAGTCGTTCGTCGAATATCTTCCAGAATTTTTCAATATTTCCGCCGGAGGAAAGCGCCACATCCGGCAGGTTGATGGTGACAACGCCCTGGTTAAAGCGTCCGTAATACTTGGGCTTGCCGGTTTCCGGGTCGACATAAGGCGTAAGGAAGCTGCGGCAGCCCATGCAGGGATAGCAGTTTCCCTGTCCGTTTTTGTCCACTTTAAGCTCCAGCATTTTCTTTTCGGAAATATAGTCCGGAACCATACGGCGTGCGGTGCATTTTGCGGCAAGCTCCGTAAGATAGTAATACGGAGAATCGCAGTGGATATTATCTTCCTCAAGCACATAAATAAGCTTCGGGAAAGCGGGGGTTATCCAAACGCCCTCCTCGTTTTTAACGCCCTGATAGCGCTGCTTCAGCGTTTCCTCGATTATCATGGCAAGGTCGTGCTTCTCTTGGGGGTCCTTCGTTTCGCCGAGGTACATAAACACGGTTACGAAGGGAGCCTGTCCGTTGGTGGTGAGCAGCGTGAGCACCTGATACTGAATGGTCTGAACTCCGCGGCGAACCTCGTCTTTGAGGCGGATTTCCGCCACCTCGTTGATTTTATCCTCGGAAACCTCAACGCCTATTTCGTGAAGCTCCTGCTCCACCACTTTTCTGATTTTCTTTCTGCTCACATCCACAAAGGGCGCAAGGTGGGTAAGAGAAATGCTCTGACCGCCGTATTGGTTGGATGCGACCTGCGCGATAATCTGAGTGGCGATATTGCAGGCGGTGGAGAAGCTGTGCGGACGCTCAATCATGGTTCCGGTGATGACGGTTCCGTTCTGGAGCATATCCTCAAGGTTCACAAGGTCGCAGTTGTGCATGTGCTGGGCGTAATAGTCGGAGTCGTGGAAGTGAATTATGCCCTCTCTGTGAGCGTCCACAATGTCCTGCGGAAGCAGAATACGCTCGCTTATGTCGCGGGAAACCTCCCCTGCCATATAGTCGCGCTGAGTGGAGTTCACAACGGGGTTTTTATTGGCGTTCTCCTGCTTTGCTTCCTCGTTGCTGCACTCGATAAGGCTCAAAATTCTGTCGTCGGTGGTGTTGCTCTTTCTTACAAGAGAACGGGTGTAGCGATATGTAATATAGTTTTTTGCAACCTCGAAAGCGCCGTGTGCCATAATTTGATGTTCGACCATATCCTGGATTTCCTCCACGGAGGGTGCACGGTTCATCTCCTTGCAGGACATTTCCACGGATTCCGCAATACGCATAATCTGTGTCTGCGTCATTCGGATGTTTTCTTCGACGGTTTCGTTCGCCTTTGTGATTGCCGAAATTATTTTTGTTATGTCAAAGGCCACTTCGGAACCGTTTCTTTTTATTACTTTCACTGCTCTCATTCCTTTCCTTGGTGCGCTCCGTTTTACGGAGCCGTACTTTATTATTTTATCATGGCGGCAGGGCGTTTGCAATACAAATAATGGGATATTTGAGCATGCTCACGCACGATGCACGATGCTCATGCGCCTTTATTAAAGAATAAATTTTTTCGGCAAAAACGGCGGCTAAGCGGTTTTTCCGCGGCCTTGCGGCTTTTCCCTGTATTTATTCTTCAACAAAAAAGCCGGAAGCGGTGCTAAGCCGTTCCGACCCCTTTGTCCTGTTCCGGATTTGCTTTACCTGAAAAAGCAAGGCGGCATTCTGCGTACCCTGTGAAACATACGCCAACCGCCGAAGACGTATTTTACGACGGAACACACAGAATTGCAATAGCATTTTTGAAAGATGGCAAAAACGGTCGCATTTTTCTGCAAGCTCAGCAGTGTTTAACTTTGTACGGATATAGCAAAAGCCCGACGCTTTTCAGGAATAAAAGCGTCGGACCGTTGCGATGGTACAGGAGAATATCTTTTATTCGTTATAACGAAGGAAACGTTTGCTGCCGCGCTTTGCGCTTCCTTTTGAATTTATCTTAGCCCGCTATCACAAAAATATCAATCCTTTTTGGCAAAGATAGCAAAATCGGAAGCAAAAACAGCAAATTCGGTCGCTTGTTTTGAAAAAGTTTAGTGTATAATTCGTATTTTGATGTACGTTTTATAAAAATATTCGAAATACATTATAAATAGGTTAAGTATTTAACGTGACAGCGTTGACATATCCTGCGAGTTCTGCTATAATTGCAGGCATAGGGATCGTATCTGCGTTTTAACGGATAAACACAGGCGGTCCTTAAAGGTTTTCTGTGAAAAATATACATTTCACGGCTTTGTTTTGTATCCTGTGAATCAAAACGGAGGGGCGCGTATTTTTTTGATAAGAAAAGCCTATGGCTTTTCGACCCAAAAGAAGAAAGCATGCCGTTTTTTTGCAAACGGCTGTGAATTGGAAGAGGAGGGTTGTTTTTTTCTAAGGGAAACGGAAAATTTCCGTTTTTTTAAAAATCGCGCAATCAAATATCCGGGCAAAGCGGAGGCGGCGCTCTTTTTACTATGGGCTTCACGGTCTTACTCGGAAAGACCGGAAGCTTTTATTATGCCGTTTCCGGGAAGCGGTTTGCCCAAAATAAATCAATCGAGGTGAGTTTTTAATCTGATGAGCTCAAAAAAACTCAGCGGAAAAACGATTTATCTTATTGTATGGATATCGCTTTTGGCAATTATTCTTGCTGCAATTTTCATTGTTGGTCTTCCTTCCGGTGAGAAGGCAGAAACTATCAAGGAAGTTATGCGCGACGGCGTTCTGCACGAGGATAACAAGATAAGCCTGTTTGGGCTTTTGGTAAACCCGGCGCTTATCTCTGCTTACATAGTCAGCGCCGCGCTTATTATCGGTGCAGTCATAATAAGAATATTCGTTATTCCGCATTTTAAAACCGTTCCGGGAAAATTCCAGCTTATTCTGGAGGAGCTTGTGGGCTTCTTTTCCGGCATGGCAAAGACCAACAGCCCGCATAAAACGCCTGTTGTCGGCTCATATATTTTCGGCGCAGGCTGCTATATCTTTTTCAGCACCATTTTTGAACTGCTCGGCATTCAGGCCGTAACCACCAAAGGGCACTCCATTGCGTTGCCCGCTCCTATTGCGGACATCAACGGAGCCATTGCCATGGGCATTACCTCCTATGCGTTTATCCTGATTGCAGGCGCCGTCTGCAACGGAGCTAAAGGCGTGCTTGGCGTGCTGAAGGATTTCTCTTTGCCGATTTCCATGAGCTTCCGTCTTTTCGGCGCACTGCTGAGCGGACTGCTTGTTACGGAGCTTGTTTACTACTATGTATCTCTCAGCTTCGTGCTTCCTGTATTCGTTGGCGTTATGTTCACATTGCTGCACGCCGCAATACAGACTTATGTTCTTACCACACTTGTCTCTATATTCTATGGCGAGGCTGTTGAGCCGAATCCCAAAAAAATCAAAGAAAAGAAGGCTTGATTTATTATGAAACGTTCTAAAATATTATCCATCGTATTTTCCCTTATCATTGCACTTTCTCTTGTTTTCGCCATGAGCGTTGTTGCATTCGCAGAAGAAGCTCCCGCAGCTGAAACCGCAGCTTCCGCTGAAGCTGAAACCACTGTTGACAACACCACCGGCACCAAGGCAATCGCTTCCTCAGCCATCGTGGGCGTTGTTGCCACCGCGGGTGCAATCGGCATGGCAATTTCCATCGCAAAAACCGCAGAAAGCATGGCTCGTCAGCCCGAAGCAGCAGGCAAAATCAACTCTGCTATGATGCTTGGCCTTGTATTTATCGAGACTGCTATCATCTACGCTTTGATTATCGCTATCCTTATCATATTCGTTCTTTAATTGACAGAGGTGCGTAAACATGCCGTTGAATATTGATTTTACGCAAGTGCTTTTGCACATGCTCAACTTTGTTATTCTTGCGGGTGCCCTTGGATTTCTGCTTTTCAAACCGATAACTAAATTTATGGCGGACCGTCAGAAGCATTTTGAGGATCTTGCCAAAGAAAACGAAGAAGCCGCAAAAACAAACGCCGATATGAAGGCAGAATATGAACAGAAGCTTGAAGAAGCAAAAGCGGAAATTGCAGATATGCACCGCAATGCAGAAAAAGAAGCTGCCGAAACCGCAAAAGAATATATTGACAGCGCTCACCAAAAGGCGAACGCAATTATCGCCGCAGCAGAAACCGAAGCCGAAAAGCGCAAAGAAAGCATACTTGATTCCGCACAGACGGAAATCAGCGAGCTTGTTCTTTCCGCTACCCAAAAGCTGCTCAGCGACACCGTTACTCCGGAGCGCAACAGCGCTCTTTATGATGAATTTATCCGCCGCACCGACAAAACCGTGGCTGATGAAAGGAAATCATGATGAAGCATAACAACGATATTTTCATTCCTGATAAGGAATCTGCGAAGAAGGTTCTTCAGGTCGAAATTGACTGCGTTACGCCCCCTACTGACGAACAGAAGGAAAAAATACGCAGCTATATGCTTGAACAGTACAAAGTTGATGAGGTCAACTTTGTAATCAAGATTGATCCTTCCGTTGTGGGCGGCTTCCGCATTTTCGCGGGCGACGACAACTATGACTGGAGCACTCTGGGACGAATCCGCCAACTTCGCAAATCCTTCCAGTCTCTTATCAAAGAGAAAGAGCCTGATAAAATCATCTCCCTTCTTCGTGAAGACATAAGCAGCTTTGACCTTGATGCCGGTCAGCAACAGGTGGGCTTTGTTCTCACCGTCGGCGACGGAATCGCTGTTATTGAAGGTCTGCGTGACCTTGAATACGGCGAAATCGTTCTGTTCGACTGCGGAATCAAGGGCATGGCACAAGATATCCGCACCGACGGCACCACAGGTATTGTTCTGTTCGGCGACGACAGTGACGTTATGGAAGGCACCCGCGTTGTGCGCACACGCCGCACCGCAGGTATTCCTATCAGCAACAGGGTGCTTGGCAGAATGATAGACCCGCTTGGCAATGCGGTTGACGGCGGCGAGCCCATCGGTGCGAAGGAGTACTTTCCCATCGAGCGTCCTGCGCCCGGCATTGTGGAGCGCAAAGGCGTTGACCGCCCTATGGAAACCGGCGTTCTCGTAATCGACTCCATGTTCCCTATCGGACGCGGACAGCGTGAACTTATCATCGGCGACCATCAGACCGGTAAAACCTCTATCGCCATTGATACAATAATGAACCAGAAAGACAAAAATATGGTGTGCGTCTATGTTGCCATCGGTCAAAAGGCAAGCACCATAGCAAGAGTTGAAGCGACCCTTCGCAAAGCCGGCGCAATGGACTACACCGTTATCATTTCCTCTCCGGCAAGCGATCCTGCTTCCATGCAGTACATCGCCCCCTATGCGGGCTGTGCTATTGCGGAGTACTTTATGTACCGTGGCCGCGACACCCTTGTAATTTACGATGACCTTTCCAAGCATGCGGTTGCGTATCGTACCCTCAGCCTTTTGCTGGAGCGTGCTCCCGGTCGTGAAGCTTACCCCGGCGATGTCTTCTATCTCCACTCTAGACTACTGGAACGTTCTGCACAGCTTTCTGACGAGCTTGGCGGCGGCAGCATGACCGCTCTGCCAATCGTTGAAACCCAGGCGGGCGACGTTTCCGCGTACATTCCGACGAACATAATCTCCATCACCGACGGACAGATTTTCCTTGAGAGTGAGTTGTTCTTTGCCGGTCAGCGTCCCGCAGTAAACATCGGTCTTTCCGTTTCACGTGTTGGCGGTGCCGCCCAGACCAAGATTATGAAGAAATCCGTTGGTACGATTCGCCTTGACCTTGCGCAGTACCGCGAAATGAAGGTATTCGCGCAGTTCGGCGGCGACCTTGACGAGCAGACCATGCGCGAGCTAAAATACGGCGAAAGCCTGATGAAGCTGCTCTGCCAGCCGAATGGCACCTCCATGAGCATGCGCGAACAGGTTATCACGCTTATCTGCGCCCAGGACAGACTTTTTGTCGACATTCCCGTAAAGCAGATAAAAGCATTCCAGCGCGACCTTCTTGACCATTTTGAGCACGGATGCAGCGTTCTTTGCCACAAAATCGACCAAAGCCTCGCTTTGACCGACGAAATCAAAAACAGCATTATTGCCGAAGCAAGAGCGTTTCTTTCCGCTTATCGCTTTTAATTGACGGAAGGGAGATGAAAGCATGGCAACCTCCAGCGAATTAAAATCGAGGATGAGCGGCATCCGTGAAACAAAAAAAGTCACCGATGCCATGTACATGATCTCCTCTGTCAAAATGCGTCGAGCAAAATGTGATATGCTTGAAACCCACCCATACTTTACCGCTCTTAAAAAGGAAATCACCGAGCTTTTGCGCTTTATTCCCGAAACGCAGAACAAGTATTTTCAGTCAAAACCAGAGCACAAGGGCGCTCGTCATGGTCTTTTGCTCGTAACATCCGACAAGGGTCTTGCGGGAGGATACAACCAAAACGCCATAAAAATGGCGGAAGAATTTGTTGACCAAAGCCCGAACACCCTGCTCTTTATTGTCGGTGAATATGGCAGATCACATTTTGCAAACAGAAACGTACCTTATGATACGAATTTTGAATTTTCCGCAGCCATCGCTTCCATGTGGGAAGCACGGCGTATTTGCCTTTATATCCTTGAGTTCTTCAATACCGGTCGCGTTGATGATATAAGTATAATTTACAGCGACCCGGAAGCGGGCAACGGCAGCGAATGCCAGCTTCAGTGCCTGCTTCCCCTTGCGCGAAGCAGCTTCCGCCCGGAAGAGGGCGTTTCTGAAAAAGCTTCCAAAGAGGATTGGAATACAAAGGAGTTCTATCCGGATCCGAACACGGTTTTGGACTGCATTGTTCCAAGCTACCTTGCAGGTTACATATACAGTTCCCTTATCGACAGCTATTTTGACGAGCAGGAAGCGCGTATGTCCGCCATGAGCGTTGCCGGAAAGAACGCCGAGGATATGATAAAACAGCTTAAAGTTGAGTATAACCGTGTTCGCCAGGCGAAAATCACAAGAGAAATGGTGGAAATAGCCTCCGGCGCAAGGGCGCTTAAAAAGAAGCGCCAAATGTTACAAAGCGAGGGACATAGACTTGAACAACCAAACCAGTGAAACAAAACGCATGGGCAAAATTGCCGGTATTAACGGCCCCGTTGTGGATATTGCCTTTGACAAAGGCACACTGCCAAGGATAAGAGAAGAGCTTTATCTTTACGTCGGTAAAGAAAAGCGTATAATGGAAGTTTCTCAGCATATAGGCGACGGACTTGTTCGGTGCATAATGCTTGGCCCAAGCGAGGGACTTTTCCGCGGGATGGAAGTGTTCGCCACCGGCGCACCTATTTCCGTTCCTGTTGGTGAACAGGTTCTTGGCAGACTGTTCAATGTTTTGGGTGAACCTATCGACGGCGGCGAACCGCTTGCCGACGACACCCAGAGAAGATGCATTTATAAACCCGCTCCACCCTATTCCGAACGCAAAAACGCCGAGGAAATCATGGAAACGGGCATCAAAGTTATCGACCTGCTTGCACCTTATGTAAAGGGCGGCAAAATCGGTCTGTTCGGCGGCGCCGGTGTCGGTAAAACCGTTCTTATTCAGGAGCTTATTCACAACATCGCCACCGAGCACGGCGGATATTCCGTATTCACCGGCGTTGGCGAACGTAGCCGTGAAGGTAATGACCTTTGGACGGAAATGCGCGCCAGCGGCGTTCTGGATAAAACCGCGCTTGTGTTCGGTCAGATGAACGAGGCTCCCGGCGTGCGTATGAGAGTTGCTCTTTCCGGCCTTTCCGTAGCGGAATATTTCCGTGACGAGTGCCGCAAAGACGTGCTTCTCTTTATCGACAACATTTTCAGATTCATTCAGGCGGGTTCCGAGGTTTCTACCCTGCTTGGCCGAATGCCCAGTGCCGTCGGCTATCAGCCGACCCTTGCCAACGACCTCGGTGAACTCGAGGAGCGCATTGCCTCCACGAAGAACGGTTCTATCACCTCCGTTCAGGCAATTTATGTTCCTGCGGACGACCTTACCGACCCTGCTCCGGCAACCACATTCTCTCACCTGGATGCAACCACCGTTCTGAGCAGAAAAATTGCGGAGCTTGGCATCTATCCTGCCGTCGACCCGCTGGAATCCTCTTCCCGTATTCTTGAGCCAAACATAGTCGGTGAGGAGCATTACGAAACGGCGCGCCGTGTTCAGGAGATTTTGGAGCACTACAAAGAGCTTCAGGATATTATCGCCATACTCGGTATGGACGAACTGGGTGACGAGGATAAACTTATCGTTCACCGCGCAAGAAGAATTCAGCGCTTTCTTTCTCAGCCGTTCAGCGTTGCGGAAAAATTCACCGGCGTACCCGGCGTTTATGTTCCGCTTTCCGAAACCATCCGTGGTTTTAAATCCATCGTTGACGGCGAAATGGACGAATACCCTGAAGCGGCGTTCTTCAATGTCGGCGTAATCGACGATGTTCCGAAAAAAGCGGCAACGCTTTGATGAAAGGAGCGAGAGTATTTGAGCACCTTTCATCTTGAACTGCTTTCGCCGGAGCGCGCGTTCTATTCCGGCGAGTGCAAATCTCTTGTCGTTCCTGTAAGCGACGGCATGATGGGCGTTATGACGAACCATTCGCCTATGATGGCTGCGATTTTTGACGGTCAGCTTTCCTTTACGAAGCCGGACGGCGAAACTGTTGTCTGCGCCGTTACCCGTGGAATGCTTGATATTTCCGGCGGAAATGCCACTGCGCTTTGCGGTGAAATCATCCTACCGGATGAAATCGACGAGGAGCGCGAAATGCGCTTTGCGGAAAAGGCTTCTGAGCGGCTTAAACGCCGCCAGAGCCATAACGATTACCTTATGTCGAAGCTTTCCCTTGCGGATGCCATGAGCAACCTCGAGGTAAAGCGGCGCAATGCTGCAAGAAATGCGTTGAAATAAAGTCACAACCTCCGGCAAAGCCGGAGGCTTGAATAAGCCCTAGAAGGGCATTT
>OIWT01002060.1_pt1 | contig 21785 bp, 25 predicted proteins | sample 1587701 | NCBI WGS metagenome assembly OIWT01 (sample SAMEA3888904, study PRJEB22519) | human gut metagenome | biome: human gut; feature: human-associated habitat; material: faeces | place: Denmark | collected 2009
TTAGTGGTATAGGAGCGCTTCTTGTCCATGGTAAACAGGCTACCCGTTACGGCATCGAGCAGTGCAGTCGTGCTGCAAATTGATCTCTCACGCACCATGGAAAGGTAGCTCGGGATCTGCAAAGTCACCTTCGTTTCCAGCGATCCTAAAAAACCCGAGACATAGAGGGAGACAGATAAAACGCACAAAAGGATAACAACGGTATAGGTCTGCATCAGATAGTGAGAATCACTACACTGGGTGCTTCCCGCGGGAATCGTACGAATGTGGTACGAAGCACTGATTTCGTTAGGAAAGGGTATGTGTATGGAACAAAGTATGTGGTTCACTAGAGGAGTCATGCGTGGGTTCTTTGCTCACTGCTATTATGAAGAAAGTGAACAAGAATGAAATAGGGCAGAGATTTCAGGAAAGAAACGCACACAGAAACAGCTCACTCCACTAAAGGACGCTATTCTCGCAGGGCATCAAGGGCCGAGACGTTCCCAGGGTCTTTTCCTTGATGACGGCGGAATTGGCAAAAGCCGGACTATTCGTGAGGGAGAAAAGGAACTGCCACTTGTCAACGTAGTTCTCCTTCCATGTCGTCTTTTCGGGAGTGAGACGGTAGAAGGGAATGCCCTGGTTCGCATATGTCGCCCGCGCGACTCTCCCCACGTTGTGCTTGTTCTTGCAGTACACCTTGGCGTGAGTCCTCCTCTCCACAGTCACAATGCCATTCGAGTGATGAAGAGCATTCCAGCCTCGCTTCTGCAAAACGGCAGGGTTGGTGTACAATCTCCCACCCGCGTAACTATGGAAAAGCAAGGAAGAGAGACAAACATGAATTCGTCGTCGTGCACAAGCAGTTCGAAGCACTTTCTACACCGCAGACCTCTGTGCTGCTTCTTCTCCGGCTGCATCACGGAGTGAGATGGAGTTCCTCCCTTTCCCAAATGGGATGGGAGTGCGTTGGAGACACCATGTAGAATGGATTCGTTGTCTTGTTGGGGAAGAGGAGGCTCTTCTTTCAAATCCACCCCATTCACATGGAACACGTTGTTGGCCTGGAGTTTCCGATGCTCTGCATCATAGCACTATATTGAAATGGACGAGGAAGACATACCTTCTCACAGTAACATCGATTGCAGTCCTGGCAATAGTAGTGCACTTTCGATTCCTCGCACTGCTCACATATGGATGCCATGAAGCGAGGAACACTCTTACTCTCCATTTCGTTCTGTTTCTTTCCTTCTTCCGTTTCTTCTGATTCACTAGGATGCTCCTTCTGTGCTACTGCCTTTGCTGCTTCAAGTTGGGTCAATGCCGCCTCTTTCCTCAATCGCTTCTTTCTATCCTTCTTCTGCCTCTTCCTCTTCTCCTCTCGCGAAAGATTCTCTTCCATGAATCGTAAGTGATGCAACAAAGAGAGAAACTACTATAATCAAACTCATGTCATCAAGACTCTCCTCAATGAATCGTAAGTGATGCAACAAAGAGAGAAACTACTGTAAACATACTCATTCATCTCATCAAGACTCAGATACGGTTTCATGTCCCTTTCCGAAAGGAGGCCCGAACACGTGACGAAGCCGAAGAACTTGGCGTACATGTGCCTCCTCTTTTCGGCCTCCGCAAACGCTCCATAGTGCTGATAGAAGGCGTGGAGATAGAGCCGGTAGAGGCGCCGCAGCGACGCGAACATCTCCTTCTGGATGTCCTGGGCCTTGCTCGAAGCACTACTCCTCACTCCCCTCTCCATGCCCAACTCCTGCAGGATCGTCTCGATGGAAAAGAGGTGCAGCGTGCAGAAGTTCAGGTTGTGGTAGTAGTACTCCGCGGCGGGGCACTACTCGTGAGGCCCGCTCGCCAAACCCACCTTCACCGCCTTCGGGTGGCAGGAGCACAGGTACTCGTACCCGTCCGTGGCGTTCATCGTGGCGCACCGCTCCTTGCAACCGTCCGAAAGCACCATCTCGAGCAAAAACTGGCAATCGCGAAGCACCTCTCTACCCGTTACTCGGACAGAATAGAGGGACTTGAATATGCAGAAATACCAATGGTAGGTGGGCACCCCGTCCGGGATGGACAGGAACGCATTCACATCAAACTCATAGGTCTGTCCGTAGCACTCTGATTTCCGAGACTTTAATATCTCTTCACACCGTGTTTCGACGTTGTCCGTCTCCCTCACGGCAGGATCCTCCAAAACGAACACAGGAAACTCGTCCCTTCGCATTCCTGCTCATCACACTTGCATCTGTCAATTACCAGGAAGAAGCCGGTTCACTTTCGCATCAATCGCATCCGTGTCGCAGTTTAGATCAATCTACTTGACATGGGGAGACACAGCAGATACCTGATTCACTTGGTTTGATTCCTCCATGGCGAACAGCTCAGAGAAGCCCTCATAGCTACGACTCATTCGGCAATTCCAACGGATGCCCGCAAAGATTCTTCATTCGAAGAGCATACTCTCTTCGCTTCGAAGGGTCTGAGGCGGATAGATACTCCTTTAGGAGTTTTGACAGCTATGGGTTACTCTCCGTTAGGGCATCACACCGCGGTTGAATCCGCCTTGCGTAAATCCATTTTCTGAGAAACGAAAATACGCCTCCTTTTTTGCCACGCATTCTTTTCCTCTTTTATGGATCCAGCTACCCTCAGCGCGTTCTTCGACATTTGCGACAAACTGAAGGCAGGGGGTGGAAATGGATTATCATGAGTAGAAGACAAAACGCACCGGATGGGTGTATCGAAACGTGTCCGATCCCGAGTCCGTTGCGGATCATTCGTGGAGAGTGGTACATGCATTGGAAGGAGTTCAATCGTGTAGGCAATGATGGCGTTCTTTATCGAGGATCCCTTCGTGGACAAAGTCCAGTAGGGAATGAGGTGCAGTCTAACACTTAGTTGCATGAAAATGGGTCTCATTCACGATCTTGCCGAGAGCCTTGTTGGCGACATTACGCCTGTGGACAATGTGACTGTTGAGGATAAACACGCCATGGAGAAGGTGGAAATGGACGGAGTGGGTCATGGAGTAGAGCGCGTTCCAGAAGATTGTGTCCGATTTCCCTCAGCCGCTGGCGGACGAGCTGGTGGGTCTGTGGCAGGAGTACGAGGATCAGCAGACGATCATGTCGCACTACGTCTTCGACTTTGACAAGCTGGATATGCTGATCCAGGCAAACCAGTACGAGATGGGTGGGACTGCTCACCGGGATTGAGTCAGTAGATCAGGGAGTGGACCTCCAGGAGTTCTTCGACTCGACAGCCCATCTGTTCAAGACGCCCTACGGAAAGAGTGTAGGGGGAACGATCCAGGGCTTCAATCGTAGCAAATCGCCCTTCTTCAGAAGAAGAGGGAAGAACGTCTTCGCAACAACCGAGAAAAGGCATACACTGTTTGTTCCTAACACTTGGCGTTTCATCGTTTTAACCGATTACAGAAAAGAATGCGTCTTCAGTCACACCCTGCAGCTTTTGCATTGCAAGAACCAAAGGAGGAAGAATCCGTTGATGACGAAACGAAAAGGGCCCTCCTACAGGAGGATCGTGCATCCCTTCTCTCCGCGTTCCATCAGTTGCAGTCGCGCTATTTCATATCGAATACAAACAGTATCCAGTATGGACTAGCTGTTTTTGGGCCCTCCATCCTGGTTTCCTACTCTGAGGCCACGGATCCCGCAGATACACATATCATTGTTGTTGATCCGGGGATAAAACGCGTTCTGCGTGTGGATGAGCTTGATTTGGCTTCTTTGGAGAAGAATGCGATTATCGACCTAAACGATGATGGGAGCCGCTGGGAGGGAGATGTATTTGAAAATATGCAATTCGGTTGGGGAAAGGAATACGACAGTGAAGGGAATCTCCGTTATGAGGGTTTCTGCTTTGGCGGCAAATACGAGTGCTACGGAACCTCCTACTACGACTGTGGCGTGATCGAGTATGTCGGAAACTTCGTCTTCGGCATGCGATTTGGAATGGGAACTCTCCACGACCGTCTGAGCAAGCTGGTGTATGAAGGAACCTGGATATGCGATGTTGCAGGTCCGAACCCCAGACTCTGCATCACTAGAGAGAATGCACTGCAGCACACAATCCACTCCTCGGTGACCCATTTATCGTTTGACCGCTGCTGCCTCTACAAGAAGGAGCACAGTCTGATTCTTGATGGGTTTCCGCGACTCAAGTTTATCGTGTTCGGAAAGTACAGTTTCGGTGAATGGAGCGATGAACAGAAGCAGCGATGCGTGATTCGGAACTGTGCCAGTCTTCGAAGGGTCTTCTTTAAAGCCTACTCCTTCAGGACTTGCGACGAATTGCGGCTTGAGAGTGATTGCGAGTGCGGCTTTGAAGAGTAGACTTGCCCAAGCTGAACACACTTCTCTTGAACGAACGAGCGTTTATTCGAGTCAGAAGGATGAGCCTCATCGGTGTGTTTTCTTCCTCCTGTTGAGCATAGACTTGCCGTCCTTGTGCGTCATCATCTCTCACGCTCGTTCCATTGAGTTTCGGAATGAGACAGACTCATACCGGCACAACTGGCTCGTCATGAAGAGTTGGAGACAGTTGGTGGATCACCCATAGACCTCCCCTCTCTGAAGCGGTTCAAAACGAGTGGACTGGACTACGTCGGCAGCGTTGTCTTGGAGAACATTCCTCCGTTCAAGTTCGACGCGGGAGAGACGTTGACGAATGTGACATATTTGAAGAGCACCCGTAGTTGCGACGATGGCGTTGAACCCTAGACGCGGAAACGCTTGAGCAGGTGATTAAAGAGCGTAGCCCCAACTGGTACGTCCACCTGGCCAAAGGGTGGAGCATGAAGAGTCTCGACCGCTCCATCGAGGAGCTGACGATTGGAGAGTACGTTGGAAGTGAGAGCATTACCGTTCTCGACCTGACTCTTTACAAGTCCCTCAAGAGGGTTCACATCAACCGTTTCGCCTTCACCACCACGTCTGGTTTTGTCGCCGAGGATCTTCCGTTTCTTCAGACCATCGAGATCGGGGACTACACCTTCTCAGGATCGGAAAAGGCCGAATTCCTCGTGAGGCGCTGCAATGTACTCTCCTTGCTGTCTATCGGGAAGAGGAGTTTCACTCATACGAAGAGACTCACGGTAGTGGGTGGGTCTGCTGTTTGCTGCTGATTTGTAGAGAATCCATGCCTGGAGTCCATCGAAATCGGAAGAGCGAACGCTCTCAATTGGACCTTCGACGCCACAAAGAAGTGCAACTTCTCAAGTGCGTTTGTTTTGCCCCCTTCATCAACAGAATTGCCGCTCTTGTCCACGTTCACCGTCTACAGTTTCGTGTTGGGGAACCTAAAGGAGCTGGAGTTGTCGGGTAGTCAACGCAAGTCCGGCATAAGCAATAGATCTTCCTCAGCTCAAGCTGCTGAAGGTGGGGTATCGATCCCTTTCGGGAGTGAGCTACGATGACAGTGTTCTCTACGAGAATCGGCTGACGATACAGAGTGGGAGCTGGCTGGAAGGATCACGACTAGATGTGACGGGACTGGAGAAGATTGACGCCTTCTGCTCCTGCTGCTTTCAGTTCTTCGGATTACTCAAAGTCATTCGTATGACGAACAAAAGTGGCTTTCCCAATAGACTCTTCCCTCCCTCCCAACAAGTGCCCCAACTTGTTTAAGCATGTTCATCGTGTTGAGACAGACGGTGTTTTCAGACGTGCAGTGTAATTGCTAGAGAGTAGCCCCTTCATAGAATCGTTATTTGCTACAAGATGGCCCGATTTGTCGCATCATAACGGCTTTTATCTGACTCACTACTCTGAATGGACGGAACGCGTTCAAATCGATGACTATACGGGATGGAAGAGTAAGGACGCGATTGACTTCTCCTCGCTGAAGGCGTTACAGGAGATTGCAATTGGAAGGTGCTGCTTCCAGCTCTCTCGAGGCTGCTCCTTCAACGGACTCCCGAACCTGAGAAGCATCCAAATCAACAGGAAGTGTTTCACCTGCTCAAAAGGCACTCTCCTGATCAAGGACTGCAAGCAACTATCGTCCATTGTGATTGATTCCAACTGCTTCACCTGCTTCACGCTTGCTATGAAGAGTGTGCGCAAGACCCTACCTTAACAATAGAGCTGCCAGCATTGAAGAGCCTCTGCATCGGTCAGGGAGAGAAGCTAGGGAAGTGCTTTGGTCGACAGCAGATGCTTGTGCTACGAAGTAAGACAGGCAATGGGGGTATCCCCTAGATTACCCCTGTCTGGAAGAGGTGGTGTTTGGCGACTATTCGTTTCCGTCTGTGCGGTTCTTTGTGGTTGCAAGCGAGTGGCTCTGTCGGAGAGTGAGTAGTAGACGCTCCGCGACTCTCGCGTATTGTCACGGGGAAGTGGTTTTTGTTTGGAACGGGTGTAAACATCCGGTATAAACCGTTGCCTATGTTAAATCTCGTGTTGTTCAGTGGATTCGTTCTGTCAGAATAAGGACTAGACCTCCCATCCCTAGAAACCTTAGTCCTGTCTGCCACTTCGTACATTTCGCGTGTGTGGCTGGATAGTAGGGAAGGACAGAGAGTAGTGATGCATAGATCTTCCCCATCTAACCGATTTGACCATCAATCCCTGTATCTTCGCCTACACCACCTTGCTCCGCGGAAAGGGTATTCCTCCCCTCCTGTCTTGATTCTAGATAACGGTCCACTGGCGGCCTTTATCCGGCAGTCCTCCTACTATCTGAGCTGCAAGGTGCCAGACAGTTCCATCGCTTTCAGCGAGTTTTCTCCCTCCCACATCACGCTGGACACGGCAGTGGGGAATCAGCCGCAGCTGGAGACTGTGGACTTTTCAGGACTGAAAGAGGTGAAGGAACTGGTGATTCCTCCTGCCTCGTTTATCTACGCGAAGAGTGTGCTGTTTTGTGGCCTGGACGCTGTGGAGACGATTCGCATCGGAAGCCATTCCTTCTCGCGTCTGGAAGATGCCGAGAACGATGAAATCAAGAAGGAGTTGATTGTGTGTGATTGTCCTGCGCTGAAACACCTTCAGTTCGACTCTTTCGCCTGTGTTGATTTCTCCCAGTGCTTCATCAAGCGTAACCGTCCCCTCCTCTTTTCACGCGCAGGCCTTCCCTCCTTGGAAACGATCGATTTCGGAGCACGGGATCAGAATGCATGTGTGTTTCATCGGACAGAGGAATTGAAACTCTGTAATCTCCCTTCATTACGTTCTCTTTTCTTCGGCATTCTGTCCTTCACAATGTGCAATAACTGCTGCATCAAGGGTTTGATTTGTTTTGGGGAGCTGATGGGAAAGATATGCCTCAATTGGCCAGCATTGAATTTGAGGAATTGTCTTTCTTTGGAAATGACAGTGAACTAGTGTTGTCTAGTGGGTTCCTTTGAATGGGATTCCTTGTAGACCTTCCTTCTCTCGCTCACTTTATCTGCAAGGATTCCGAGTCTTTTGATAAAGTTGTCATTAGGGGTAGTTGTTGGGATTGGTGTGTGACGTAGACGTTCCTTACGTGCGTGACATCCAGCTGCCGAACAATGGATCGTGTAGTGAAGTCTTTGGAGATGGTAGAGGATGCGGAGAGGTGATCCCATGTAGAAAACAGCAATCTCGGTTATGCGTTGCTCACCTATGGCTGTCCAGGAATCAACATAAAGAAGGATGAGTATTCCGAGTCCAAGGATGACAAATGCGACTACTTTAGTGATGAAGGTGATGATAGTGATGATGAAGAAAACGATGATGATAGTGATGATGATAGTGATAATGATAGTGATGACGATAGTGATGACGATGAAAACGAGGAGGAGGAGAATGAGGAGGAAAGTGGGTCTGAGAATGATGTTGACATGGATTTTGAGGGAGTTGCATTTGACGGTGATGATCTTAATGATTCTGAAAGTGATAACGATCATCATGAAGTGGATGACGATGAACTGCAGGAAGGGGAGGATACCTCCGACTGAACCACACACTCGACGTTACTCTCTTTCTTCCAACAAACAACGCAAAACGACTTATGTGACCTTTCTACTAATGTTCTTGTAGCCACTGCCAACGCAACTAATCAGCACGTGACCCTCCTCATCCGCCGTCCGTAGCTTAAACACAATGCCCAGCATCTCCTTCAGCAGCCGCAGCAGACCCACGCTCGTCGTCGTCAGGGGGCCCGTCAGTACGCGACTCACATCCTCCGGCGAGAAGGCCATGAGAAGGAGCGTCAGCGGCTGGTGGATGCTGTCCACGCACCCGCCCCGCGCGATCTCCTCCAGCAGCAGCTCCGAGCACGCCGTGCCCAAGTCCTCCGGCAGCTGCCCCTCCGAGAACATCATCTCCGCGCAGTAGTTGTAGTGCTCCGTCGTCTCCGCCAGCAGCGTCACGCCGAAGCCCGGCGACTTGCCCGCCTCCTCACCGGTGTAGTGGTCGCCGAATATATGGCTACGCGTCAGCGGCGCGCCGCTCGGCCTACACGTCGGGGATGAACTTGTTGAACAGCCCGCGACAGCTGTCGATGATCCGATTGCTGTGCTACGCCTCAGGCCGCCTCCCCACACGCACCAGCGGCGACACGCGCATCGTGTAGCACACGCCGCGTATTCGCTTCACCACCCCGGGCTCGGTCAGCGTCACGGGGTCCAGCTCGCGCATCGTCGGACAGTTGAAAATGACCTCACCGCCGCCCTACGCTCAATGGCCGCCGCCGACCCTACCAGCGGCTCCACGCCTCTCTTCTTGATCTGCAGACTGCAGCCCTCCGTCACTCCCCACTTGGCGAGGAGCGGGAGCGTCACGATGCGGATAATGTCAACGCTAATGTCGACTTTGTTGTTCGTCACGCCCTAATCCATCACTTCGCACCGAGAGAGCGACTGTGAACACGATTTTGGTAGGGACCTTTCCAAACAGCACCAGAGGCAGAATGCCCATCAGGTAGTAGCCGATTCCACGCTCCACGTTGCAGTGGAACTGGTACTTTCCGCCGTTGATGAAGCCTACGACGATGAGGCGAAAATGCCAATTCGAACCGGGTTTGTAAAGAAGACGCGTTCCCGTTTCGTTAATGTCCATTTCGCATCCGTTCGATATTGTGCTGACGAGCTTTAAGTAGTTCACTTCATAATCTACGACGGTTGGCCCCACTGGAGAACCCTACCTCTCAAACCGGGGTTTTCATCTTCCTCGCGAATATTTGATATTACAATCGGCTTTCTGGTGAGAGTCGCCACGATGATCCGGTATCTCAACTGCTCCGCTAGGCCATCATGCCAAACCAACCGAAAATACGCCCCTTAAACGATATGTACTTCATAGTACTGGTTGTTTGCCCCGGTTCACAAACGACCGATAACCGCGGAAACGCTTTGTTCAACAAACCACGACTACCACGAAGAAAAGTCACCAAATCCATTCTTCCTCTGCTTCTTCTCGACATGGGCTACACCTTCCGAGTGTGCCACGACTTGCTGTTCTAATTGCTCCAGAATCTGTTTCTTCTTCTCCTCTTCGTCATCACTGCCGAGATCGAGGAGATGGCTGAGACCCATTCCAGTTGCTGTTGGCTTCTTTCCTGTCTCCTGCATCATCATCTCCTGTTTTCTTCTCCTACCTGTTTCTTATCTGCCGCTTGCTTCTCCACATTCACCTGCTTCCCCACTGCTTGCTTCTTCTCCACTCCTGGTTTCTCCACCCTTACTGCTTGCTTCTCCACATTCACCTGCTTCCCCACTGCTTGCTTCTTCTCCACCCTTACTGCTTGCTTCCCCACCTTTACTGGCTGCTTCTCCACATTCACCTGCTGCTCCATCACCTCCCGCCGCTTCTTCTCGAACTCCAGCTCCCTCTTCAACACCTCGTCCAGCTCCTCGAAGGGGTTCACCAGCACCACCGCCTTGGCGATCATCAGCGGGCGTGTGGGGCGGTCGTGCTCGTCGGTGGGCACCTGCTCGATGTTCCTCAGCACCTCCAGCCCGCCCACGACCCTACGCCTCACCCGCGCGCGCGGCGCTCACCTGCCGAAGACGGAGTGCAGGTTGTCCAGGTGCGGCGCGGACTTGAAGGTGATGAAGAACTGGCTGTTGTTGCTGTTGGGCCCGCTGTTGGCCATGCTCACCACGCCCAGCCCCTTGTGCGTCAGCGACGGGTGGAACTCGTCCGCGAAGGGGTGGCCCCAGATGGAGCTGCCGCCCGTGCCCGTGCCCGTGGGGTCGCCGCCCTGCACCATGAAGTTCTTGATCAGCCGGTGGAACACCGTGCCGTCGTACTTGCCCTGCGCGCACAGGCCCAAAAAGTTCTCCGCCGTGCGCGGCACCAGGTCGCAGTGCACCTCCAGGTTCAGCGTGCCCAGGCTCGTCACCAGCTGCACGTACCCCTTCTTCTTCAGCGCGCGCATGCGCTCGTAGCGCCGCACCGCGATCTCCTCGTCCGTCGCCAGCTCGAACTTGGCGCCGCGCTAAGCGTGAGGGGGCACAGCAGGGCCAACGGTGATGGCGGAGGAGGTGAGGGAGGAGGAGAAGGCGTTCGACGTGTTCTGCGACAGTGGCCGGTCCTTCTCGTAGGCCGCCCTCTTCAGCGCCTCTTCCTGCTTCGTCTTCTCCGCATTCTGCTTGATCTAGGAGTAAGCACGGGGCTGGAGAAGAACCGTGTCGAGCATCTTCTGCAGACTGGAGCTGATCTTCACGTTGATGTTGCTCTTCTTGCTCTTCTCCTCCTCGTCCTTCTTCACGTGGTAGAATTGGGTCACATTGCGGTGGTCGGGCTTCGATGGGTCCTGGAGGATGATGATATCGTCCTTCGTGAAGGGCTGGCCCGTCATCAAGTCCGTCCAGTTCTTCTGAGCGATGTTCAGGTCCTTGATGCAGTCATAGAGATAGACGTTGCCGGATGTACGGATCACTGCAATTTTGGAATTGGGGGTGAACACTTTATATGTCACAGGACAATGCAGCTCGCCGTCCGCATTCTTGTAGAAATGAACGGGAAACAGGTCCTTCAGCATCAGCTTCTTTCCAGTGCAGGGGTTCATGTGGTTTTCCTTGATATACTTGTAGATATTCTTCTTCTCGAAGAGATAGCCGTCCGAGGTCATCACGCCGTCCACGACAGGTTGGAACGAGATGCAGCAGCAGTTGAACGGCAGCTCAAGCTTCTCCGCCCTACAGCTCACGCCAATTCCCAGAACGAACGGGCCCCTCTCTTTCTTTCCTCCAAACTCATTCCTGTACTCGAGGGGCGTGATATACAGCTTATCCTTTGAGTGCTGCTTCTTTCCCATTTGGATAATGCCTCTCCGAACAAACACAAACACCTAGTTTCGCATTGTGCAACACAAAATAGAGGCGGGGGACAGCCACGGAGCGCCTACTTCAACATCTCCTGCAAGAACCTAGGCGATGACTCCACGATCTGTGCACCACTGGATCTTTCCATCGACCACGTCCATTCTCCGTTCCAGTTGATTGAGTCCATCCGACGACTTGACGCCTATTTCTCACCGCCATCCACTCCAACTCACGGAACTCCTCAATGGATCGAAGCAGCGAGGAGATCTGGATGGACAAGTTGGTCAGCTCCTCTCTCCAATCCCAATCCTTTGAAAACACATCGATATTGGCATTGTCAACGCGATATCCCTCTTTCATTGGTCAGCAGCGATTGTCTGTCTCTTTGTCTTCACACCCAATTGGACTCGCCTTCCAACAGAGTGAAGCGTTGCTGTGCACTCTACATGCCAACGAACATCTTCCCCACTCTCATCCTCTTTTCTCTTACGGGTTCCAATTATGTCCAGAGAGCGTGGCATTATTCAGGGTTTTATCACGAGTAGGAAATCGGCGTTCAAGAAGCCGTAGTCGAGAGAAGCGTTCCAGAAGTCCATCCTATTCCTACAGCTATAGTCGGAGCCGAAGCGGGAGGTAGGACTCCTTGTACCGTGACCATGTAGCTATTCAAGTGCGTCCCGCTCCTACTCGCGTTCTGATTATTCCGATTACTCGAGCTACTCCTATGACTCCAGTTCCTCAAGAGAGCCGTCGCGAGAACACAAGCGAACCGATAATCGCAAACCGCAAACAGAAGGGTAGGGTATGAATGGGCTTTGTTAGTGTAGAAAGCCAAAGAAGGAGAAGGAGTTCTACAAGGGACCCAATGGGGAGATGCTGGAGAAGGAGACTGCGAATTACGAAACCACGGGTGCTCTCGGAAAGGACCGAAACACGGGAGTCATGTATAACGGAGTGCTACTGAAGGCAGGCCCTTCTTCTCCGTTTGAGGTGTAGTGGTGCGAACCGACGGATGCTGCAAAGCCGACGCTGAAATGGAGAATGTACGAGTTCAAAGACAATCGGATTATCGGTGAGGGTCGATTTCACGTGTGACTGTAGACACAAAGTACCTGCACCGCTGCTCTGCATTCCTGATTGGGAGGGACGAGCGTGTGTGCGACTGGCTGATGCTTCACGAATCGATCAGCAAGCAGCATGCTGTTCTTCAGTTCCGAAAGGTCCCCATCGTCATGCTATTGTGGTGAAATCATTCGTAGAATCCAAAGGACCGGAGCGAGTTTGCCCGGAAGGCTATAAAGTGGACTTTTCTACGTGCGGCATGATGCATAGACCCTATATTATGGATCTGGGCTCCACGAATGGTACATATCTGAACGGAAAGCGGATCGAACCCAATCGTTATTATGGTGGCGATTACCCCTGTTTCTCATGATCAGAGCTGAGAGAAGGAGATGAACTGAAGTTTGGCTACTCAACGCGCAAGTACATTCTGTTGAATGAGAACAGCGTGGATTTGCCGGACGTTGAGGAGGAGAATGCGGTGGCCTCCCCCGTCCAGAGTGACTAGACACGAGAAGGAGCTGGCTCCGAGTAATGAGCCCATCTCGAACAGGAGTGACGAGGAGAGCATCTCGAACAAACAGGCGATCACTGTTTCTTACACACCTTGGCAAAATCCAACATCACCATTCCATTCAGTCCGCGATTCCTGCAGAGGGTGGTGAACACCTGGAGCATCTGATCCATCACGGGTACGTAGTACTCGCAGTGCTCAAACAGAGAGAAGTAGAGGAATTCGGCGCAGTCCTGCAGAGACACGTTCTCCTCGGTGGATTCCGACACGTCCCCCAAGATGGCCTGGCGCAGCACGCTCTCCAAATAGTTCGTGTAGTTGCTCGCGCGCGTCACGGACAACACCGCCGTCGTGCTGTTCATGTTGCTCTCGAACGTCTTCTTCAGCACCTCGTTCAGCTCCTCGCGCGCCACCGTCGTCACCTCCGCGCCGTACGGCTTCGGGCACCCTACGCCTCACGCTCTTCCTTGATTCCGACGTGGCACCGCAAAGACATCCTTGAAGGACCTGGCCGCCAGCTGCTTGTCGCCCCACAGCCCGCACGGCACGAACTGGCTCTCCATCAACAGGCCCGCCGAGTAGCCCAGCCGGCTCAGCTCCAGCAGCGGCGCGTCGCAGGCGTAGAGGAGGAGGCTGGCCCAGGTGCCGTCCCAGAGACCCGACAGCAGCGTCACGCTCTCCTTGCTCTGCTTCTGGATGTGCGTGAAGTACCCGCTCTGCTGCGCGTCCTTCAGCGTCAGCGCCAGCACGTGGGCCTCGTTCCTCAGCGTGTAGAAGGACCAGTCCGCGTATGGCGCCTCCGCCAGAATGACCAGCGAATCATACCTAGGGGTCAGCACGGAGCCGCGCGCCTGCCTCTTCTTCGACTTCATCGCCTTGATGGTCTGGGTCACTACCGACGGATCAAGCGTGCGAGAGGGATGGAACAAATGGCCGCGGCCGTGGGTGTCGGAGAAGTACACGAACACCTGGCTGGAGCCGTCGAGCTACGGATGAGGCGGTTTCCGCGCGCTTACGGCCAGCTCCTTGATCGACGGCTTTCCGGAGAGGCGCTTGACGGCAGCGTAATCTCCCGCGAGATAGGACATGAGGAAACGGGGGTTCACGTACGATCCGGCAAAGTCGAGGGTGCCGCACGAGTCCGCGTAGAGCACATCGCGCGTGTATAGGTTCGACGACTGGAAGTACCCGGTGTAGTAGTTCGACCAATCGAAATCGTAGTCCGTCGTATCGAGCATGTACACGATATTGTTCCGACTGAAACCGCACAACTCCAAGTACTACCTTATAACTCACCGAACAAACACACACATTGATCATTCTGCAAGCAGTGGACGCAAGCATCTGGGAGGCACTTGCGTCGATCGTCGCATAAACGACTGCGTACGGCTCGGCGAGGGCGATCGACAGGAGAAGCAGGAAGGGCAGGAGGAACATCTTCATGACGAACAGCCGATGAGTCTAAATGAGCGAGTTGCTTTTATGCACGATGGTGGAAGAAGTCTAGCAGTTGACAACGTGGCCGAGTGGTTAAGGCGTTAGCCTGCTAAGTTAATGGGATATTCCCGCGCGTGTTCGAATCACGTCGTTGTCGTTTTTTCCTTTTGCAGCCTTCGCAGTAATGGATTCTCTCGCGATATCCATCTTGCCCCTGGACGACCAGGAAGAGGCGTTTGCTCTCTTCAAGCCGTCGGCCAGCGGGCATTTCTTTGTCGGCGTCCAGAAGAGGCGAGCGTCCAATGTGCTTTCCGTACTTTTCAGGGTTCTTGGAATGAGCGGCCTAGATCTACAAGGCCGTCTCGGCCGAGTCAGACGCGCTGCCTTCCGATTCGAACAATATGTCGCTGTTCTAGTGCGAAACTGAGTCGTAGGGATGTGATGAAACCGGCCATGCGGTTCTATCTGCACTCGAAAGCCATTCTCGACGTCGTAACCCTACAGAGAGTCCTGTGTGCTGGATGGAGATGATCCAATAGGACGGAAACGAGTACGCCATTGCTCTCTCCGAATGCAAGACCCTGAGCGTGTTTTGCCTTTCCGACTGCACGTGCAAGCGCGTGGTGCAGCTGGACCAGGAGGGTAGGGTCTGAGGAGGGCGAGTGACGTGTAGGTCGTTGCGAGCACATGGCGGTGAATGAAGAGAAGGGGTGGATCCTCGTTGCGTCCAACAGCGGGACGGTGTGCTGCTACGGTTTTCCAGGTGCTTCTGTGTGCTGGCCCTGACGCCTAGATCTTCGCGTCTGCTTCTCGTTGGTGACCCACATTCCGGGCGGCGTGTACTCCCTGCAGCTGGACCACAACGACAGTAGTCCGTTTCCGTCCTCCTTTCCCGTAGGCGATGTGCTCTACATGCTGAATTCCAACGGAGTGATCGCGACAATGCACCTGCAGCAGCAGAAGGTGACCGGGAGCGTGGTCCTTCGGGAGGAGCCGCAGGCGGCCGTGGAGGGCGAGTCGTACAACGCCATGTGCTGGCTGGGCGACAGCAGCTACCTCATCCTCTTCCACGGTGCGCTGTACAGCTGGGACTCCCTCACCTCGCGCACGCTCTTCTGCCAGTACATCCCCTGCCACGCCACCAACGCCGCCCTGCGGGCCGTGACGCACGTCTGCGTTGGGCCTTCGCTCGTGGTGCTCGCCTACGCGTAGCTGCTTGTGGTTATTCTTCCCCGTAGTATTGAGGAGAGGGGGGTGATGTCTGCGAAGGGCTCTCAGTCGTCCCTGTCGAACAACACGCAGTCGTCTCTGTCGAACAACACCCAATCAACGGCATTATCGGCAAACAACACCCATCCATCCTCAGCAAACAACGCCCAACCAACGGCATTATCGGCAAACAACGCCCATCCATCCTCAGCAAACAACGCGCAATCAACGGCATTATCGGCAAACAACGCGCAGCCATCTCCAAAGATAGAACCGCTCAACAGACCCACAGAAACAGCGCTGCTGGGCTTCCCCAAGGAGCAGTTCTCCGAGGACGCGGAGTCCTCCCTGCCCCTGTACCACCTCTGGCTCGACGCGCGCGCGACCGGCTCCCTGCAGGGCGTCCTCGCTTGTGACCACTCCTTCTGCGTGGTGCATGGCTCGGGTGCGGCGCGCGCGCTGAGCGTGTTCACAGTGCCGGCGCTGCCCGAGCCGCTGCAGCACGAGTCGACGTCGTTCCACAACAAGGCGCGGTCGAGCGACAGCATCGGACTGAGCTGGGGCGTGGAGCCGGACTGCCTCAACGCCGAGCAGTTCGAGACCGGCTGGGAGAAGGGCGACCGCAAGGAGAAGGAGTGGCGCGAGTGCGACGTGTGCCGCTGCAACGCTATCCGCAAGGCCACGTCGGAATCGGGGCGCGCGTGCGTCTTCGGGAGCTGCTACTGCTTGCTGCCGCGCCAGCAGTTCGACCTGTCGGCGCTGCACGCGTTGTCGACGCACCTGCTGCTGCTGCCGGCGATTCCGTCGTGCGCGCTGACGATGCCGCTGCTGTTTACGGGGAACGAGCAGGGCGTGATTGAGCTGTGGAACCTGGACTGGATGGCGCGCAAGTGGTCGCTGGCCGTGCAGGACGCCATCACCTTCATCGGCGCCACGCCCTTCGCCGTGCAGGTGCGCATGGCGGAGCACGAGGCGGCCGCGGAGCTGGGGGAGGCGGAGGAGCAGGCGTCCTTCGTGTCGCTGCACAACTCCTCACCGTCCGTCCTCTCGCCGCAGAGCTTCTCCCTGTCGCCCTCGCTGTCCTTCCTGGACGAGTCGCTGGGCCAGGAGCATATGCCCGCGCCGGCCGAGGCCGCGGTCTGTGGCAAGGACTCGGAGGGGAGCCACTCCTTCGTGGACCTGCGCGAGCTGGACAAGCCGGAGGACCGCCACGCGTACTCGCGCATCCTGGTGGTGGGCACGCGGCACGGGCGCATGCTGCTGATGGAGGAGCGGGAAGGCCGCGTGCTCATCGATGTGAACGTGATGGACGCGGCGCTGGACCGCATCCTGGTCAGCAGCCAGTACGCCGTCGTCACCAACAACGAGCGCGTCTCCGGCTTCGTGTTGACCTGCGCCAACTACGAGACGCGCACCTTCTACTCACTGCTCTTCACCTACTCCTCCCGCACCAAGTCCAAGGTGAACTCCGCTCCGCTGACCGTTTCCGAGGCTTCTGTCGTGGGCCCTCTCGGCGCCGCCGCTTCCTCCATTTCCTCCGTTCCTACTGCCGCCACTACCAATACCGTTGTGTCCGCAGCTGGCGTGATGACTGGGATGAGTGGGGTGGCGATGACTGGGATGAGTGGCCTCACAACATTAACAACAAACGGAATGACAACGTCAACAACAAACGGAATGACAACGTCAACAACAAACGGCGTTACAACGCCCACGGCAGCCTCCATCAGCGACGACATGAGCGAGAGCGCGACGACGCTGGTGGAGCGCGCGTCGATGAGCGAGGAGAGCGTGGCGACGATCAACAGCCTGATGCGCGTCAGCGGCGAGAGTGACGAGCTGAGCGTGATGAACGAGTACTTCCTCGGGCTGTTCAGCCTGGAGGACGGCACTGTCACCGAGACCGCCTACGAGGAGGGCGACTCCGTGGAGGCGCTGCGCATCGTCGTGAAGACCGCCGAGGGGGACGTGGGACCGGCGGCGCGGCGTGAGGCGTAGATGAGCGTGCTGAGCGTGCGCGGCGAGGAGGACGTGCTGCTGAAGACGCGGCTGCTGATGCGCCACGAGGAGCCCGAGGGCGCCGACACCACGCTCGCCAGCCACGTGGAGTCCTACGACGTGGCCCTCGCTGCGGCGCTTGACCCGTAGTCGCTGTACACAATCGCGACGCACAGCTCGCCGCTGTTCACGCCGGTGCTGACCATCCGGCTCTCGTACGTGACGCTGCTGGAGCGCCTCGCCGACCTGGCCGCCTTCCTTTCGGGCAAGGGGCTCGTGGAGGGCTGGGACTCGCTACCGGTGAACCTCCACGGCTCCGTGGTCACCTGGAACTACCTGCTGCACGTGCGCCCGAGGACGCGGACTGACGCCTAGTACATGAACGTGCTGCTGCCGTGGAACCAGGACTTCGCGCTGAACAAGCAGCTGCTGAAGCTGTTCGCCTTCTGCCCCTTCTGCGTTGACCTCGACAACCCCATCTTCCACCTCGCCCTCGTCGCGCAGCTGCCCGTGCAGTCCACCTCGCTCGTTGCCGCCGCCGCGCCGCCGCTCACGCAGATCACGGCGCTCTCCGAGATGCAGCAGCAGAAGAAGTCCACCTTCCTCTCCTTCTTCTCCGTCAACGCCGAGCTGTCCACGCTGGTGCTCGTCTAATATCCTTGCCCTCCACCGGCCGTTCCTTCACCGCACCCTCTTCACCTTCTCCTCCATCCTCGGTAGGATGTCCAAATTCGTCTCCATTTCCGACACCCTCAAGTCCTTCCTGGAGTCCTTCACCGCCTCCTTCATCGTGCGCACGCACGTGGAGACGACGCCCAGAGGCCGCGCCACGCACCCGCTGCTGCGCAGCTCCTGCTTCTCCAACGGCAGCGACCTGCTGGGCGGCGAGGCGAAGGAGCTGCAGCCGCTGGACGTGTGCGTGCTGGGCCGCTTCTTCCACTTCCACAACTACGCCTGCTTCCGCCACGGCGCGGAGGCGCTGCTGAGAGTGCTGCTGAGCACCTATTCGAAGAACGGCATCTCGCTGCAGCCGGTGCGCCGCGCGCTGGTGGAGGAGCTGCGCAAGGAGGAGAAGAACGACGCGTACTACTCGCTGCTGCTGTGCGTGATGGAGACGATGAGCGAGGAGGACGAGCTGGACGAGGCGGACCACGCCTTCCTCCTCCAGCAGATCACCAGCGTCATGAACAACGACCGTGCCGGCGCGGGGCCGCCCTCACGCGTAGAGGTCCCCGCGGTGCTGCTGAACCGGCTGCTGCTCAGCTACCTGACGCTCACGCGCGAGGTGACCGCCACGGACCCGACCATCACGCGCCTGCTGCTGCTGGTGTTCGAGCGCACGACGCCCGACGCGGAGCTGCTCACGCGGCTCATCACGCTGATCCCCGACCTCTTCATCCAGCAGCTGCGCTGCATCATGCAGGACGCCGCCGTCGCGCCGGCCGCGGGGCAGGGCGCATCCATGCTGTACAAGTGCGTGCGGTCGCTGCTGTACCTGCTGCGCGCGAACATCGCCGTCATGGCGCCGTACGCCGACACGCTGCTGGACATGCTGGTGCAGGCCAAGTTCCGCGTGCTGGGCGCCAACCTGAGCCAGCTGCAGTTCCTGCAGACGGTGAACCTCAAGGCCGTGATGAACAAGACCATCCGCTTCAGTGGCGCTGGCGCGGCGGACTCACGCGTAGAGGACGTGCGCGGCAACCCGCGCGACGCGCTGTACTACTGCATCCTCTCCTGCATCCTGTTCCTGTCCACGCTGCCCTCCGTCTTCATCGACGCGCACTATGCCTTCTCCATCTCCAAGGAGGGCCTGCTGCGCGTGTACTCGCTGTCGCTGGCCGTGCTGCTCTGCACCACCGCCATCCACAACGGCAACTCCAACCAGATGGTCGTCTACACCGACGTCGACCGCGCGCCGCCCAACCGCATGAACCGCAAGCAGAACTACTTCTTGCTGTCCTTCTGCCGGCAGGAGCGCGTGCTGTCCTTCTTCCTCTTCAACGACCGCACCATCCCCTACAAGTCCATCCTGCGCCAGATCAAGAACGGCCGCTTCGCCTACCGCGACTACTCCGCCTCCGCGCTTACCAAGGTCGCGCTGCTGTTCGTCCCGTGCAACTCCAGCATCCAGTCGGACGCCTGCTCGCTCTGCCGCAAGCAGCGCTACAACCACTCCATGAGCGACCTCTTCATCTTCCGCAAGAAGGACCGCCTCGAGCGCGCCGCGCCCTTCCTGCCCGATAACTCCATCGAGGACCTCGACTTTAGCTCCATCTCGCTCCAACCGCATGCTGTTAATGCGAGTGGGATGTCGGGTGGCGTTTCTGCCTTGTCGGGTGGGTTGTCGGGTGGCGTTTCTGCGTTGTCAAGTGGGTTGTCGGGTGACATATCTACTGGCATATCAACGGGCCTGTCTGGAGGATTGTCGGGTGGGTTGTCTGGAGGATTGTCGGGTGACATATCTACTGGATTGGCAACGGGCATGGCAAATACCCCCACAGCAGCATCCACCAACAAGGAAACGCAGCCGCTGCTGGCGGCGCAGCGCACGTGCATCGTGTGCGGGACGACGCTGCTGCGGAAGGCGAGGCGACACCGGTGCTGCTCGCCGATGGACCACTTCATCATCACGCCGCAGTCGCTGATGCCGCAGTCCTTCTCGCAGGACTGCTCCATGAACCTGCACCTGCCGCCCGCCTCCTGGGCCATCTGCGACGACTGCCAGCACGCCATCCTCTGCGGCAACCAGTCGCTCTCGCCCAGCGAGCTCAACACGCTGGGCATGGACTCCGCCGCGTGGGGCTACAAGCAGGGCAACTACGCGATGATCAAGGGCAAGGGCGAGGGCAGTGGCAGTCACGGCGTGTCACTGTCCATCCTCCTCGCCCACGTCGGACACGGTGTTGACAACTTTAGCTTGAACTCGGACTTCAAGATTATGATCCGGCCCTGGGGAGGCGCAGAGGGGAAATCGCCAGAGGCCTTCCGCATTTACCTGCAGCTCACCGATATGGTGATTGTGTGGTACGACGTACTAGTGAAAGGAATTAGTGTTTGATGTGGCTTGTTGCACAAACAGATTGCTATTGCTCTTCCAAATCACTGCATGCTTGTGTCCACGGCCACGGGAGAGTAGCGCAGCTTCGGTCTCCACCAACGCTCCTGCTTCTGCGAGTTAAAGTTGATATAGCTGTCGCGCGACTGAAATTTGTCACCGACCCACATTTGCTGGTTCGACTCCGTCTGTCGAATTCGATTGAGGCTTGCCACAAACGGATCATCCTGAGAACCCACCTGAAGTCTACCCATTACACCATGACAAAGGAACGACTCTTTCTTTGCCTTTTGATCCAAACGCGATTTGATATAGAAGAGAAGGATGAGGATAGCAACGAGAAGAAGAATGACCAGGAACACTCTAGGACCTTGTTTCAGGCTCTGGCAAGCTTCGCCCTCGTACCAAGACGTGCAGTTGCACATAAGAGTAGCAATATCGCACACTCCCTGATGTTGACAAGGAGGGGAGCATTCATCTACGCATCATCGTAAACAGCATTCTGCACATGCAGAACTACTGGACTGAAACGCATCTGAGGCGAACGAACGCAGGGAGGAAAAAACAGAGTGCGTATGGAATATGGGATAAAACGGCATGACAGGCAATCGGGGAAGGGTCCGCAATACGAACAATCAAAGAAAACAGAACCAAATCCCAATCGCTGGGAATTACTGTATCTTTCTCCAATGAGCGTGGATTGCAGCGATCAAGAGGGTGTGTTGGAAATCAAGAAGGAGAAGGCATTTGAAGGAGGGGATCACAACGTAGGAAGAGACACGTAACTTGGGATGAGGACGCCATCACTGAGCACGACAGAGAACGCGGAACTCGAATGGTGATCGATGAGCCTAAAACACCCTATGTTCGTCTCGGAATGACAGAGGGTTGGGATCTGAGCAGGGGAATGATGAGAAGATGCTGAGAAAGAGGAGCAGGATCATCGGCAGGATCTGCTGGACCGTCTGTTAGCCTATCAGTCATCTCTACAAGTGACGGAATATTGGGTTGTATGAGAGTTAGAACAAGGAGAAGGAAACGGAAGAAGAAGGAAAGGAAGAGTACGTGCTGGCAATGGATGTGACGGCTAGAGACTCTGAAGCAAAGCGGTTGGAAGAGTCAGAACGCAAACACGAAGAGTTCCTGAAGAAGAGAAAGGCACCTGGATCGAATCGCCGCATCATGTCTAGTTGTTTTACCGTGAGTAAAGTACCTCGAGAAACCCACGACACTCCGATAAACCCAAGAATGACCCCCGC
>OIWT01002066.1_pt1 | contig 21751 bp, 23 predicted proteins | sample 1587701 | NCBI WGS metagenome assembly OIWT01 (sample SAMEA3888904, study PRJEB22519) | human gut metagenome | biome: human gut; feature: human-associated habitat; material: faeces | place: Denmark | collected 2009
CGTACTCCTATTGTTTTTTCGGCAGGTAAAACCTGCTTTATGGAAGGCACCCCTTGTCCTGCCTTTTTTCGTTGACTTGGGAAAATTTTTGCTTTTCATTGAAATTTTTGCCCACATTAAAGTTTTTGCGCACCGTTAAAGTTTTCGCCCGCCTCTACTAAAGTTTAGGTCAAGCCTTTGGGGAGGCTTGCGGGTTCAAAGGCGCGGAGCCTTTGTCGCTCTCCGCAGAGCGCGAAATCTTATTCCGGCGTTTTCTTTTTTATAGCTTTTTCTTTTGCGGCGGCGATGGCAAAAGAAAAAGCGGATGGAGAATTTGATTTTTCTTTTGGCTATTGACGGGACTTAGGCTTTATCTTGTAGGGGTCGGCGCCACGACGACCCACGAAGAAACATAAAGGAACTTTTCTCTTATCGTACTTTTGCGTGACCAAGAGGAGGGTTCAGGGTGGCGAAGCCACCTCTGGACGGCGTCGCCGAGACGGAGTATACCAAAAGTCAGCAAGGAGGACTCACGCCGTCCTCCTTCCGAACCACCGCGGCATGCACGAGTTAGTCGCACGAGCCGTGCGTGGCGAGTGCGTGCGGCAAAGGGCTAATGGTGCAAGTCGGTAGTTTCGCGCTCTCCACGACTTCAACTATACCACGCGTGCGAACATAGCGCACGAAAAAGCCGAGCAGATTCGTGCACGCATTGTCTGCACGCCCGCAAGGCGGGGATTAACACATATGCGGAGCATGTGTGTTGGCGTCGCCGAGACGGGGCATCGTGGATAAGGCGAGTACGCTGACGGGATAAAGTACATATTTTTTGTTTTTTCTATTGGCTATGCTTTGGCTTTATCTTGTAGGGGTCGGCGCCACGACGACCCGCTGTGGCAGGGGAGGCAATTTATTGCTCCCTTTTCTTGCCACGGCTCGTCAGGCTAAGCGCAGTGCTTTTTTATTTTCCGCAAATATTCAAAAAACCGTTGACAAACACACATTCTTTTGTTATAATAATAAGGCATTCGCTGATATGGCTCAGCAGGTAGAGCACATCCTTGGTAAGGATGAGGTCACCGGTTCGAATCCGGTTATCAGCTCCAGCAAAAAACACCTACGAAAGCAGGTGTTTTTTTGTTGCCTTTTATTTCAGATAATCCATGGGATTTACGCGCGTGTATTTGCCCGTTTTGCTATTGTATACGCGGATTTCAAAATGCAGATGTGTGCCCGCATACGGTTTTGAGGCTGTGGGCGCGGGACTGACTCTGCCTGTATTTCCCGATTCGCCTATCACCTGCCCCGCCTGAACATAATCACCGACAGAAACGAATTTTTTGCTCATATGCGCATAATATGTGCGCATTCCGTTTTCATGCTCTATCACAACAAACGTACCGTATGTCCAGAGCATGCTTTTGTCCGTGGCGGGATTGAACGCGCCGTTGTTATATGCCGTCACAACTCTGCCGCTCATCGAGGCGACAATTGCTTCTCCATACCATACGCCGATATCAAGTCCGCCATGACCGCCGTTTCCGTAATTCTGCGTGATGCTGTAATTTCTGCCTATGTATTTGCCGCTTACTTCTCCTGCGACAAGATATGGCAGGCGGAATTTCTCGGGCTCGGGCGTGGGCTCGGGCTCGGGCGTGGGTTCGGGCTCGGGCGTGGGTTCGGGCTCGGGAGCAATATATGTGCCGACAGCGATAACTTCATTTACAGGCTCTTCGCGTTCCTGCAAGAGAAGGGTTTCACTCTCCTTTTCGCCGCGGTAATACGATATCTCATACGTCTCTTTGAGAACACCGCTTTTCCCTGCTGTGATAAGCTTTTCTTCGCCGAGAGGCAGACTGCCGTCGGAAACTCTTTCCGTTTCATAAGGAATATCGCTTGTCCGCACCTCGATTTCCGATGTATGCGAAGCTTTTGTCCCCATGAGGAGTATTTCGTTTTGCGGATATGTCTGTATGCGCTCGTCTATGTAATTGCCTATCGGACGTCCCGCACGATAAAGGAGCGTGGTGGTATAAACCTTTTTGCCGACGATGCCCTCGCGCAGAACTGTCGTATCGTCATCAAAATGCTCATCCGAATATCGTATTTCCGTCTCGTATGGTATATCTTCTGTTCTGGTAAAAACATACGATGTCGGTGGTGTCTCCGCCGCTGCGGTTACGGATGATGCGGGTGCGGTCGATGCAGCTGCGGTTGCGGATGTTGCAGCGGACTCGGTGACTACGGCAGTTGTTTCGGCTGAAACGGTATCCGCCGCGGTTGAGGTTATTTCCGGCGGCAAAGCCGTACTCGTCACAGCCGAATGTACGGTTTTTCCGGTTGTCATAAGCGGAGATACCGTTGTCGTTTCCGCCGCGGGCGGTGTGGCAGATGTGAGCGCGGCGGCTCTGATGTCAATCGTCCCTTCGGAGGAGCAGGCACAGAGAAGTATCAGTGCGCAAAACAATGCGAGAATAAAAAGCACGGTGATAAGCCGCCTTTCTGATGGCAATGATTTCATGAGAGTATTCCTTTTACCGTATCCCGTGCGGGATGAATTTCTGCTATAATAATACAATAAAAACCGCTTTGAAATCAATGGAAAATATTTCTTAATATTCATATATAAGGAAAAGGCGTATCATTTTTTACATAAAATGAAGCGGTAATGCCTCTATCGGAATAAATTGCCATACTGCGGTTTTGTCGAAATTTGCCTGTCGTCATATAATGAAGCAGGGCATAAAAGCCCTACCCGACAATCAAATTTCGGAGGATAAAATAATATATGGCAACTATTACAAATCAGGCAAGAATAACTTATTCTTACGGTGCGGTAAATGCCGCCGCCGCATCAAATATAGCAACGGCTACTCTGACAGAACCGCTGACGGGAAGCAAAACCTCGCTCGGCTCGACTTATACTGCGGGCGACGAGATAACGTATATTCTCTCGCTGACAAACGGCAGTGCAACCGCCGCAACGGATATCACCGTAAGCGACAATCTCGGAAGATCAACCGCCGGCGGGGTCGCCTATACGCCGCTTTCCTATGTAGGACCCGCATATCTTTATATAAACGGTGTTTATACCTCTGAGCTGACCCCCGCCACGACAGCCGGTTCGCTCATATTCACTCTGCCGTCGATACCTGCGGGCGCAAACGCCGTTATCATCTATAAGGCGGCACTGACAAGTGAGGCACCGCTCACCTCCGGCTCCACTGTAACAAATACGGCAACCTTCACTTCGCCTACGCTCGGAACAGCCGAAAAATCAAACACGATAACAGTTGAAAATTATGCAAGGCTGAATATAGTCAAGTCTATGTCACCGAATCCCGTCGTGGGCGGCGGACAGCTCACATATACCTTTACTGTTTATAATTACGGCAACGATGCGGCAACGGATGTTGTGCTGACGGATGTTTTCTCTCCCGCACCGACAGATATAGCCGTCACGGTGAACGGCACTGCTGTCTCCGCCGAGAATTACACCTATACTGGCGGCACTCTGACTTTACCTGCGGCAGGCTCATCTTATGAGATAACAGTGCCTGCGGCAACATTTACGACAGATACGACAACAGGTGCAGTTACCGCTTCTCCCGGCGTTACCGTCGTAGAGGTCACAGGAACGATTTAAACGAAGAATACGGAAAAATGAAAATACGGGCGACGGCGTCGCCCGTATTTGTATGTGGGTGGGACAATGCGTGCACGAATCTGCTCGACTTCCTCGTGTGATATGTTCGCACGCGTGGTAGTATGAGATTGCGGAGAGCGCAAAACCGCCGACTTTCGCTCTGTCCCGTGCCGCACGCGCTTGCCACGCACAGCTCGCGCGACTAACTCGTGCACGCGGAAGGAGATTTTTAAGAGGATGGAAAATCCTCTTAAATGACTTTTGGTACTTTTCGTCATTGAAAAGTACGATAAGAGAAAAGTTGCTTTATGATTCTTCACGGGCCGTCGTAGGCGCCGACCCCTACAAGATAAAGCACAAAGCATAGCCAACAGAAAAAGCAGAAAATACACACTTTATCCCGTCAGCGTGCAAACTCCACCCACGCCCGCCCCTCTTTTATATGCGGGCGTGCATACAATGCGTGCACGAATCTGCTCGGCTATCTCGTGCGCTATGTTCGCATGCGTGGTACAGCTGAAATTGCGGGTAGCGCGACACTGCCGATTTCCTCTCTGCCCTTTGCCGCACACACTTGCCACGCATGGCTCGCGCGACAAACTCGTGCACGCCGCCGGTAGTTCGGAAGGAGGACGGCGTGAGTCCTCCTTGCTGACTTTTGGTACTTTTCTTCACAGAAAAGTACCATAAAGGAAAAGTTTCTTTATGTTTCTTCTCTTTCAGAGTTCTTTTCGCTTGTCCGAAAAGAACGAAAAGGACAAAAAGAGGAATGCTTTCCTCTTTTGAACACCTTCTGTCGCCTCGCGGCGACTCGTGCGAACACACTTCCCCGACCGTCCGGCAATTGCTGAACCACGGCTACAGGTTCGAAACGCTCAAGCGCCGACTCGGATTCACTGCTGTGCCATGTCAGGCTATGGCAAACCTCGCGGTTGAAGTTTGGGTGCGTGTCTTGGTGCGAACATAGCGAGATAGGGCTTATTTTGATAATACCGTCCGCGCACTCACCTTATCCACGCCCGCCTTGCACTTTCAGCGGGCGTGCAGACAATGCGTGCACGAATCTGCTCGGCTTTCTCGTGTGATATGTTCGCACGCGTGGTATAGATGAAGTTGCGGGTAACGGTAAAACTACCGATTTTCGCTCTGTCCTTTGTCGCACGCACTTGCCACGCACTACTTCCTGCGACTAACTCGTGCACGCCGCACGAGGTTCGGAAGGAGGACGGCGCAAGTCCTCCTTGCTGACTTTTGGTACTTTTCCTCACGGAAAAGTACGATAAAGGAAAAGTTATTTTATGTTTCTTCGCGGGCGAAAACTTTAAAATGTGCACGAAAACTTTAATTATGGCGGGCGAAAGCTTTGATTGATAGCATCTGAGCGCAAAAAATGTGCGATTTGCACAATCGCACATTTTTTTATTTTGTAAATCTTACCGAGATTTCGCCGCCCGAGAGCGTTACCCTGCCCTCTGCCGTCTCGACAATAAGTTCGCCGTTTTCACCGAGAGCGACAGCCTTGCCTGTGCCTTCCTTCCCGCCGAAAAAGCGGATTTTTCTTCCGAGCACACAGCTTTTTTCGCTCGCGAGCCGCACAATATCCGAAGGCTCTGCCTTGATGAAAGCAAGCAGATTGTCCGCAGTGGCGGCGCAAAGTCTGTTTTTGCGCACACTTGCCGGATCAAGCGAGCAGGCGATATCCTCCACCTCGGGCGGAAAATTATCGCCGCCGGCATTTATTCCTATGCCGACGATATAATGCGAAAATGTCCCTGTTTCGAGGTCGCTCTGCGCCTCGGTGAGTATCCCGCAGGCCTTCTTTTCGCCGAGATAAATATCGTTTATCCATTTGATTTTCGGCTCGGCATCATATTCCGCTTCTATCGCGCGGAGCGTGGCGCAAGCCGCCGCCGTAGTGAGCAGCAACGGCGGAATTTTCACCGCCGCGGCATCAAGAATCATGCTGAAATATATCCCGCCCTCGGAAAAGAAGCTCTTTCCGTGCCGTCCTCTGCCGCCGCTTTGTGCCGCCGCCGCCACCATATGCGGAAGTGTCACGGAAGAAGCAAGCCTCGCCGCCTCGCGGTTTGTGGAGCCTGTTTCTGTAAAAAATGTTATTCCAAAATCGTTTTTTGCATAATATTTTATCAGTTCGGGGCAGAGCTTATCGCCTGCCATGCGGTAACCGCCGTCACCTGCTTCTATATCAAAGCCGGCTTCGCGCAGAGCGGCGGCATTTTTCCATACGGCATTCCGCGAGACGCCCGCACTGCGTGCGATATCCGAACCGCTGATAAATTTTCCGCCAGCCGCCTCAAGCAGTCGGAGTATAGTTTCTTTTGTACTCATATCATTTACCTACACAGAAATTATGGAATATTCTGTTTACAACATCTTCGCCTACAGCCCTGCCGTCTATCTCGCCGATAGCGCCCATTGCCTGTTCAAGTTCGCTTCCTGCGATATCCTCGCCGAAGGTATCAAGTGCCTCGAGCGCACCTTTTGTGAGTTCAAGCGCACGGCATACGGCGGCATACTGCCTTTCTCCCGTCAGGACTGCATTTTCGGTATATTCGCCATCGGTATAGAGCGATTCTATCTCTGCCGTGACGGTTGATTTTGCCGTTTCATCTTTTGCGGAAATACGCACGGAATGCGGGAATCCCACATCATCGGCAGAGAGTGCCTCACCTTTGTCACTTTTATTGAGAATGGCAATAATGTTGCAACCCAAGGTTGCTTTTTCTTTTATAAGTGTGATGATTTGTCTGTCCTCATCGTCGAGCGGTTTGCTCCCGTCAAAAACGGCGAGAATCAGCTCGGCATTCTCTATCGCGGAGAGCGAACGGTCAACGCCTATTTTCTCTATGGCATCACCCGTTTCGCGTATGCCCGCGGTGTCACAAAGACGGAGCAAAATGTCGCCTGCGGCAACGGTTTCGCTTATCACATCGCGCGTCGTGCCGGCAATGTCGGTTACTATTGCCCGTTCGCTGCCGCACAGCAGATTGAGCAGAGTGGATTTACCCGTGTTCGGCTTGCCGCAGATGACGGTGTTCACTCCCTCGCAAACGGCATGTCCTGTCCGATATGTTGCGGCAAGTGCTTCAAGGTGCGCGGCGACTTTTTCCGTGCGCGTGCGCATTTCATCGCGAGAAAGCGGCGCGAGGTCCTCCTCCGGGAAATCTATCGTGGCATATGCGCTCGAAATAATCTCGCCCAGCTCATCGTAAATCGCATCGGTTTCGCATTTTATTCTGCCCTGCGCCGCATTATCCCATAGGCGGAGACTGCTGTCTGTTTTCGCATCTATTTTGCCTATGACCGCCTCTGCCTGCGAGAGGCTTATCTTGCCCGAGGAGAAAGCACGGCGTGTAAATTCGCCTGCCGCCGCCTGCACTGCTCCGCATTCGAATGCGCGTGAGAGCACTCGGCTTGAGAGGAGTACTCCGCCATGGCATGAGATTTCCACAGTATCCTCGCCTGTGAAGGAATGCGGCGCGCGAAAAACGGTGACCACGGCTTCATCAAGTGTGGTGCCGTCCGCATTTTTCACATCGCAGAGTGCCGCGTAATTTGATTTTACGGCGGAGAGCGGTTTGCCGCTTTTCGGGAAGATAAATTTTTCACCGATGGCAATGCTCCCGTCGCCCGACATGCGAATTACGGCGATGCCGCCCTTTCCGCGCGGGGTCGATATGGCGGCTATAACCGAACCGAATATGCTGTACATACGTTTCTCCTTTGAACTTTTGTGGTAATGTGTTGTTTTGATGTTGAGCCAACAAACAGAAAAAGCAAAAAATATATGCTTTATCCCGTCAGCGCACAGGCTAAACCCACGATGCCCTGTCTCGGCGACGCCGACCGCGTTTGCTTCGCAAATCGGTCAATTCCCGCCCTACGATATAAGCCCAAGCATAGCCAACAGAAAAAGCAAAAAATATGTACTCCATCCCGTCAGCGCAGGCACTTCCACACGCCCGCCTTGCACTTTCAGCGGGCGTGCAGACAATGCGTGCACGAATCTGCTCGGCTTCCTCGTGTGATATGTTCGCACGCGTGGTATAGATGAAGTTGTGGAGATCGCGACACTGCCGATTTCCTCTCTGTCCTTTGCCGCACGCACTTGCCACGCACTACTTCCTGCGACTAACTCGTGCACGCCGCGGTGGTTCGGAAGGAGGACGGCGCAAGTCCTCCTTGCTGACTTTTGGTACTTTTCTTCACAGAAAAGTACGATAAAAGAAAAGTTGCTTTAAAAAAGACTCCTCATCCGTCAGCCTGCGGCTGCCACCTTCTCCCGCAGGAGAAGGCTCTTTATCCGCTTTTTCTTTTGCATATACAGGCGCAAAATCAAAATATTTTTATGAAAAATGCCCGTCTCACACCGACGGGCATTTTGGTTTCAAGCCTGACGGCTCTTATTTACTGGATAGTGCTTCCGAATTCACGCAGCTTTGCAAAATAACTGTCGAGGTCCTTTGCCTTTTCTATCTTTCTCGGCTGAGGACGGGGTGTGTCGGGGCGCTTATAAACAGGTCTCTCGGCAGAATCCGAACGCTTCTCTTTCGGAGCGCCGCTTCTTCTGTCTCCTTTTTTGCCGCCGCGACGACGGTCATTGCTTCTTGTTCCTGCGCGGGGTGCCTTTGCCTCTGTGGGTTTTGCCGTTCCTTCAATATAAATGATGACGCGGCGATTGCCCTCCTGACCGACGGAATTTGTGGTCACGCCCTCGATGAGCTGAACCTCGGAATGAATGATTCTGCGCTCATAGGCGTTCATCGGCTCGAGGCTGATGCTTCTGCCGGTCTTTTTGACCTTTTCAGCCATACGGTTTGCGAGTGCACGGAGAGTTTTTTCTCTCTTTTCGCGGTAATTCTCTATATTCACCGTAAAGCGTGTATATTTTCTCTCGTCATTCTCTTTCTTGTTTGCCGCGAGATTCACAAGATACTGAAAAGCATCGAGTGTATCTCCGTGATGACCGATAAGAGCGCTCGCATCATCACCCGAAACGGTAACGGTAGCTTCGCCGTTTCCTGTTTCCTCTATAGTGGCTGTCGCATTCAGCTCAAGATTTTCAATGAGAGCATTGACAAACTTGGCGGCGGCAACAACCGGCTTGAAAACATATGTTACCTTAACGGTGGCGGGAGAACCTCCGATTCCGAGAAAGCCTTTTTTCGGCTCCTCGAGAACCTCATACTCAATTTCGCTTACCTCAACGCCGAGCTCAGCCGCACCTTTGGCAACGGCATCATCGACTGTAGCGGCGCGAACAGTAACTTCACTCTTCATTATTTTAATTTACCTCAATAAAATTACTAATTACTAATCAATCTCTGTCATAGCGGGTAGGACCGCCGTCATCAAAGCTTGCGTCCTCCTCATCGGAATCGTAATCGTCGGAGAGACGCTGTTTTTTCTTCGCTTCGGCAAGCTTTTTCTTGGCATTCTTGGCGCTGTATTCGCTTTCGGCAGCCTTGATATCCTCCTCCGTTATCTTGGGCAGAGGCATAACCTTTGCGAGAATAACGGTCTGGAGCACACCGAGCATATTATTGAAGAACCAGTAGATACCGACTGCGGCGGGAACGGTAAACGCGATGACTGTTGTCATGGCAGGCAGGAAAAGATCCATCATAACATTCACGGATTTTGTCTGCGCACCGTCCTGCATTGGCTGGGGCATGAATTTTCTCTGGAGCTTGGATGCGAAGAACTGACCGACAAATGTGATTATCGGGATAGTGACAAGCCACGATTTGAAGGTCGGCTTTGCGGCAAGAGCATTTGCCATGCCGAAAAGGCTGAAGTTCGGGAGCGATTCCATGGTCATGTTTTCAAGTCCCTTGCCCAGCGCCTGTATAGCGGGAATCTTGTCGGCTGTTATCAGCGAGAGAAGCTCTATATCGCCTCTCTTTGCCGCAGCAACGCCGAGAAATTCGCGCAGAGCGTCGATAGCTTCTGTGGAATATCCGCAGACATACTGGAGCGGATTCATCATGACGCTGTAGATAATCATGACGATGGCAAACTGAATAATCATAGGCAGGCAGCCGCCGAGAGGGTTGTAGCCACCTTCACGGTACATTTCCTGTATCTCTGTATTCATTTTTGTCATCGTGGGCTGGTCTGTTCTGCCGCTGTACTTCTTGCGGATAGCCATCTCCTTGGGGCGGAGCTTCGCCTGCTTCTGCGCGGTTTTCTGCTGCTTTATACCAAAGGGCAGAAGAACCAGCTTCACAAGAAGCGCAACAAGCAGAAGGGCTATGAGATAGTGCCCTGTTATGTCATTGAAAAAATTCAATATGCTTGCAAAAATCTTATTCATTTTTTTCTCCTTGATAGGAAATAAACAGCGGAAAAATCATCTTTTTCTTTTGGGAACAGGGTCGCTGCCTCCCCTGCAAAAAGGATTGCATCTGAGTATTCTCCATATTGTCAGCCCGAGCCCGCGGATAAAGCCCCATTCGGAGAAGGCTTCTATCGCATACTGCGAGCAGGTCGGCGTGAAGCGGCAACACGGGCGCTTCAGCGGAGAGATGAGCTTTCGGTAAAGCTTCACCAACGCTATGGCTATATGCTTCATAGCGTACCGCTCTCTGCCGGCTTTTGCGGCGCGGGCAGAATAAGCCCGAGCTTGCCTGCCGCATAGAGCAGGTCCCCGTAGATATCGCCGCTTTTGGCTGTGACGGCGGCAGGTCTTGCCGCTATAACTATGAGCAGTCCTTTTTTAATATTGTTTTCCCTCTCGAGGGAGGAATATGCGGCGCGAAGAATACGACGTACTCTCGTGCGCACAACCGCTTTGCCGAGCTTCTTTGTAACCGTAATTCCCAGTCGGTTAACCTTCGTTTTCAGCGGATTTTCGCGGGCGAGCCGCGATGCGTGGTAATCGGTCAAAACATATACCACGATATGCCGGCAGTAAACCTTCTGCCCTTTGTCATACACCTTTTTATAAAGGTGGTTCTCGGAAATTGCCATGTTTTTCACACAGATTCCTCCGAAAAATCAGTTTTGGGAGCCATGCCGTTTTGTTCCCATAAAAAATGAAAGCCCATGAATACAGACACAGGCTTTAATCTATTTTCGGAAACAAAGCTCGGCTGAAAATCAGTAGCTAAGGCGAACTCTGCCCTTAGCGCGTCTTCTCTTCAGAACCTTGCGGCCGTTTGCCGTGCTCATTCTCTTGCGGAAGCCATGCTCCTTCTGTCTCTGAATCTTTTTAGGTTGATAAGTTCTCAGCATTATTCAACACCTCCTTACATTGTCGCGTCGGAAAAAGCCCCGACGGCGTATAACGCTACAACTACATCGTACATTATACACACAAATATGCGCTCTTGTCAAGTGGAAAATAAATTTTTCATGCGATTTTTCAAATAAAAACGTGTTTTTTTATTATTTTCACGAAAAATTGCTCTCTTCTCTTGACAATACGGCGGCTGCGATGTATAATTGTATCACAGAAACAGAACAAAAGGAGGATAACGTCATGGCTTGGAATTTTTTCGGCGGAATGCCGATATATATTCAGATAGCGGCAAGGATCAGATTGAAAATCTTCTCGGGCGAATATCCTGAGGGTTCAAAAATCCCCAGCGTGCGCGATATAGCAAGCGAAGCCTCGGCAAATCCGAATACCGTCGTCAAGGCGCTTTCGATGCTTTGCGATGAAGGTATCATCTATCCGAAAAGCACGGCAGGCAATTTTGTCACGGAGGACAAAGGCATCCTCGATGCGGCAAGAGAAGCGGAAGCCGTCCGGATAACGGAGGGATATGCCAATGCTATAGCTCAGCTCGGCTTCGACCGCGAAAAGACGGAAGCTCTGCTGGAAAAATATCTCAGAAAGGATGAGGCAAATGGAAATAATACTTGAATGCAAAAATCTCTTTAAATCATACGGCGGCGTTCCCGCCCTCGCGGATTTCAATCTCACTCTGTACTCAGGCAAGATAATCGGGCTTCTCGGTCCGAACGGAAGCGGCAAGACTACTCTCATCAAGCTGGCGGCAGGTCTGCTCACGCCGACCTCCGGCGAGCTGACTGTGGGAGGACTCCGCCCCGGCGTTATCACAAAGGGCGCCGTTTCATATCTGCCCGAGCGCACATATCTCAACCCTTCGCTCACCGTAGACGATACGATAGCGCTTTTCTGCGATTTCTACAAGGATTTCGACCGCGCCCGCGCATATGACCTTTTTTCAAAGCTCGGCATAGTTACGAGCAGAAAAATAAAAACGCTCTCGAAGGGCACACGCGAAAAAGTTCAGCTCGTGCTCGTCATGAGCCGCCGCGCAAGGCTCTATCTGCTCGATGAACCGATAGCGGGTGTCGACCCCGCGGCGCGCGAGTTCATCCTCAATACGATAATCACAAATTATGACCCGAGCGCAACAATCATCTTATCCACGCATCTCATCACCGATATCGAACAGGTGCTCGACGAATTTGTATTCATCAGGAACGGTCAGGTTGCTATGCACGATACCGTAGACGGCGCAAGAGAAAAGCACGGCGAAACGGTAGATGCGCTTTTCAGGGAGGTGTTCAAATGTTAGGCAAGCTTTTAAAGCATGAATTCAGAGCGACGAGACGCTCTGTCGGCATGGTTATCCTCGGTTCGCTTCTCGCTTCGGCTGTCGGCTTCGGTCTGCTTATTCTCTGCTGGCATCCGAACTTTCTGCCCGCGCTTCACGGCGATGCGATAGAAACCATCCGCACTATCCTCTATATCCCCCTCTCGGTGATAACCTTCGGCGTATATGCGCTCGGTTTTGCGAGCAGTATAATTACCCTCATCTTTATACTGATGAGATATTATAAAAATTTCTTCACCGATGAGGGCTATCTGACATTCACTCTGCCTGTTACGCCGCATGAGCTGCTTTGGACAAAACTTATCTCCGGCATGATATGGCTCTCTCTCGTTTGTCACCACCTTTGCGGCGATAGCATCGCTTTGCGGTGCGTGCTATATCAACGGCGTAGCCTCCGGCGGAGCGGAAGTTGCCGCGGGATTTTCCGAGATGTTCAATGGGCTCGGCAGATTCTTCAGCGAATTTATGAAAATTTATGCAGGATCTCCCGATGTATGGTTTGTGATACTGCGCTCTGTGCTTGAAGTCATCGTCACGGGAATGGCACAGCTTCTGATTTATTACTTTGCCATAACGCTCGGCTGCATGATCAGCAAGAAACATAAGGTATGGGCTTCCGTCGGTATGTATTTTGCCGTCAACGCGGGAATAGGTATCGTCAATTCCTTTGTAAGCTATATCGTAATGCTTATCGCGGCTATGATAAATGAAAATGCTTTCTCCGAGACATTCGTATCCATAATCGCTTATTCGCGTAATGTTGTAACTCTTATCGTCGGTATAGTGATGTACTTCCTCACGATAAACATTTTCAAAAAGAAGCTTAATCTCGAATAATCCATATCAAAAAATATCTCCGTGAATATACTGAAAAAAAGTATGTTCACGGAGGTTTTTTTATGGCGATAAAAATATTTATAGATCAGGGGCACAATCCCGAAAATCCGAATGCGGGTGCGGAGGGTAACGGCTACAGAGAGCAGGATCTTGTTTATTATATAGGAGAAGAGCTGAATACGCTCTTAAATGAAAATCCGGATTTCGAGGCGATGCTCTCGCGCAATACGCCCGATGAGATACTCGGCATGAGCGTCGCTTCGTCACTTCGCGAGCGGGTAAACGCCGCAAACGAATGGGGCGCGGATTATTTTATCAGTCTGCATGCGAATGCCTCGGATATCCCGACTGCATCGGGCAGTGAAGCTTTTGTTTACAGCAGCGGCTCGGCGGCACTTCCGCTTGCCGAAAATATTCTCATCGGTCTGCATGATGCAACGGGACTGGAAAACCGCGGCGTTTCCTCTCGCCCGACGCTGTATGTCCTCCGCGCCACAGATATGCCTGCTACGCTCATAGAGCTCGGTTTCATCACTAACGCCGAGGATGCCGCGCTCATGGCAAATAATCCGCGGCTTTTCGCACAAGGGATATATAATGGGATTCTGATGTTTTTCGGGATGTGAGTTTTCTGAGGAGAAAAGAAAAAAGACTTTTCTCTTATCGTACTTTTGTATGACCAAAAGTACCAAAAGTCAGCAAGGAGGACTCACGCCGTCCTCCTTCCGAACCTCGTGCGGCGTGCACGAGTTAGTCGCGCGAGCCATGCGTGGCGAGTGCGTGCGGCAAAGGATAAAATGAAAGTCGGCGGTTTTGTACTCTCCGCAATCTCATACTACCACGCGTGCGAACATATCACACGAAAGAACCGAGCAGATTCGTGCACGCATTGTCTGCACGCCCGCATATATAGGTGGGCGGGGATTAACACATATGCGAAGCATGTGTGTTGGCGTCGCCGAGACGGGGCATCGTGGGTGGAGTTTGTGCGCTGACGGGACTATCAAAATAACCCTTATCTCGCTATGTTCGCACACAGACGCGCACCCCAAATTAAACCGCGAGGTTCGCCATAGCCTGACATGGCGCAGCAGCGAATCCGAGTCGGCGCTTAAGCGTTTCGAACCTGTAGCTACGGTTAAGCTATAGTGGGACGGTCGTGACACTTTGTTCGCACCGGTCGCCGCGAGGCGACAGAAGGAGATTAAAAGAGGAATTCCTTCCTCTTTTTGTCCTTTTCGTTCTTTTCGGACAAGCGAAAAGAACGTCAAAAGAAAAGTTTCTTTTATGTATTTATGAAAGACCATTGGTTGACTTTGGTTTCCTCGCCTTCCCTGATTCCCGACGACCCGAAATGCGTGCCGCAGGCAATTTATTTTGGTAAAAATCACAAATTAAAGAAAAAAATGCTATCATATGCTTGACAAAATATAAAAATTATGGTATAATACAAACGAAAGGATGATTAAAAATGGAGGTGATACCGTTGAACAGCGGAATTTAAGACGATTTCCGAAAAAATAAAAAATATTGAAAGGAACTATATTATGAAAAAACGATGCCTCACAGGCAGGCTGATTTCCCTTGTAATGACCGTGGCGATGCTGCTTGCGATGATGTCATTATTTTCATCATGCGGCGAGAAAGAGGCTTATGTCCCCGGCTCTCACGAGCTCGGAACAACGGGAATATCGGTTTATCCCGAAATGGTAAAAGTCGACCTGGAATACGGCTCGCAAGACCTGAATTTCCCGCTTTACTTCGTTTCCGCCAAGCTCCTTTCTGAAGATAAAATAAAATTCGTTCGTCTGGAAGGCGAAAATGTTGATTATTTTGAAAAAACAGCCATGACAAGACGACAACTGGAAAATGTCACGGATGTTGAAATAAACGGCAAATATTTATATAGCTACAGTTTCAGGTCATATATCGATATAGATTATTTTACCCCGAAGCAGATGCAGCCGCCGGATATATGGGATATACGCGTAGACAACGTAGTTATCAGCATCGATGGTGAGGAATATCCTATCAAGCTTGTAAATCCCGTGAAATATAAATATCACTATAATCACGGTGGCTATAATGATATTGAAGGCAACCATATGTACGGACCTATCGTGGTATATACATTTGCTCTGACTGAGAGGTATCCCACAAATATCCACAATTATACAAGCGATATCCTTGTAAAAGATTTTTATTTCTCCGATTTTCTCGATGTCACAAGTAAAAAGCTGTATTGTCAGGGAGTGTATCTCGGAGAGCTGACAGGCGAGAAGCTATATCCGATAGGCAAGCGTTCGCAAGAGAACCGCGAATGGGGCACGGTTTATTTCAATGCGGCTTATCCGGAAAATTCCAAAGGCACAGATTTTGATTATATACTCTGCACATCTGTGCTCGAATATCAGATAGAGGGCGACGATACGGTATATAAAATGAAATTCCCCTTCAATGCGCAGGGCCTGGGCAACAGAGAGACTGCCGAAAAGCTTCTCGCTTATGTTGATACCCTCGGTTGATTTCGGCTTGAAACAGAATACAAAAGGCGGCAGGGCTCATGCCCGACCGCCTTTTTCGGTTTTGCGGCGGGAAATTTCCGCCTTTTCCTCGGAAAATCGCGGAAAATTTCAAAAAAGTTATTGACAAATCATCATCGTGTGTGTATAATATATAGGCAATCCGAAGACAGCAGGTTTTTGTAAAAGCTGAGCTATCCTGCCGAGGAGAGATTTATAAAGCGATTTATTGTCTTTCCGTATGCTTCATTGCGGAAAGATTTTTTATTTTCAAGCTTGGCTTTATTATTACGAAAGGTGGTGTAATTATGCCAAGTGTACAGGTTCTTGAGCAGAAGAAGCAGATTGTTGCCGACCTTACCGAAAGACTGAAAAAGTCTATCGCAGGTGTTATCGTCAATTATTCCGGTATCACCGTTGAGGACGACACGGCTATGCGTGCCGAACTGAGAAAGAGCGGCGTTGAATACACTGTCATTAAAAACACTCTCACAAAGAGAGCTTGCGATGATGTCGGTTATTCGGCTCTGGCTGCATCTCTTGAAGGTATGACTGCTGTCGCTACGAGTGAAAATGATCCCGTAGCCGCTGCAAAGATACTCAAAAAGTATGCTGACAAGATTGAAAGCTTCGAAATCAAGGCAGGCTTCGTAGATGGTTCCATTCTCGATGCCGCAGGCGTAAACGAGCTTGCTGAGCTCCCCTCCAAGGAAGCGCTCATTGCAAAGGTTCTCGGAAGTCTCCAATCTTCTCTCTATGGTCTGGCTTATGTTCTCCAGGCTTATGTGGACAAGCAGAACGGCGAAGATACCGCTGCTTAACCCATCACAGCGCCTGACGGCGCACAAAATTCTTTAAAAAATTCATTTAAATTACGGAGGAAATTATCATGGCATCTGAAAAGATTACAGCAATCATTGATGAAATCAAGACACTTACTATCCTCGAAGTAGCTGACCTTGTAAAGGCTCTCGAAGAGGAATTCGGCGTATCCGCTGCTCCTGTTGCAGCAGTTGCAGTTGGCGGCGCAGCAGCTCCCGCAGCTGAAGAAAAGACAGAGTTTGACGTTGTCCTCAAGGACTTCGGCGCTAAGAAGCTCGATGTTATCAAGGCAGTTCGTGAGGCTACAGGTCTCGGTCTTAAGGAAGCTAAGGAACTCGTTGAGAGTGCTCCCAAGGCTGTTAAGACCGGTGCTTCCAAGGAAGAATCCGAAGCTCTCAAGACAGCTCTTGAGGCTGCAGGCGCAACTGTTGAAATTCAGTAATTTCGATAGAATAAAAAAACCGCTTTCCGATGGGAAGCGGTTTTTTTCTGTCTCTGTAACATAAGCAGCCAAAAAATATATTCTTACCGTAAATGCGCAGCCTTCCCCACGATGCCGTATCTTGACAAGACGCATAAAAATTTTCAGTTCAGCAGCAGGAGAGCAAAGCTGAAATAGAGGATATACAGCATCCACAGCGCAAAGGCAAATATCGCATAGGCGGCAATACGGTTTATTTTCAGTGCGATGGAGAAAAGCGCCGCGCAGGCGAGCATTATTATAAGCACAAGGAGCGTGCCGAGCAGAAATTCAGCCGCCGTGAACATCACCGGAATCCATACGTATACAAGTATCAGCGCGCAGGCAAAAAGCACTGTCCCGCGCGTTTTCTGCTTTGCGACGCAGCCTGCCGGCGTAGATATGATTATTGCCTGCGACACGGCAAAAAGCGCCACTGCTATTCCGAAGAAAAAGCACATGAAAAACGGCGAAAACGCACATTCGGGGAAAATTATTTCATCGCAGGCATCGCCGTCCACGCCGCCTATGGCAAAGATAATGCCGAGTGTGACTGCCGCGGCGGCAAATATTATCACGAGGGTCGTATTTATGCAAGAAAGCTCACGGCGCACACGCCGCTTTGCATCAAGAAAGCTTGTATTCATCTCATTCGCCTCACTGTCATGTATTCTTGTATGATTATATTCGTTCCGGCAGAAAAATATGAATAGCCTTCGGCACGGCACTGAGCATAGTGCTTTTCTTAAATGAATGATATTGGTCGTGAGCCTCAGCTTTTTATTATACCCTTCGCAGTTTTGCGTATGTCGCCATGAGTTTCTTTGTTCCCACACGGTCAAAGGCTATCTCATAGAGCGTATCCGCGCCCATTTCGCGCACGGAAAGCACTGTGCCTTCGCCAAAAACGGCATGAGAGACTCTTGCACCGATTGAGAAAATATCCATCTGCTTTGTTTTTCCGACATTGCCGATAGCGCTCGGCTTTGAGAAGAGCTCGGCGGAGATTTGCGCCTTCCTTTTGGTCGGATAAGGCGTCTGTTCATATACCTGCTTCTGAACGCGCGAATCTTCCCTGTATCGCTCATCAATTTCCTTTATGAAGCGTGACGGCGGATTGTATTGCGTTCTGCCGTAGAGCAGGCGCTCGCGCGTATGTATCATAAATAGCCGTACCTTTGCTCTCGTTATCGCAACATAGGCGAGTCGGCGTTCCTCCTCCAGCTCGGCTTCATCTATTGCCGATTGCTGACCCGGGAAAAGCCCCTCCTCCATCCCGGGGAGAAATACTATCGGAAATTCCAGCCCCTTTGCACTGTGCACCGTCATCAGTGTGACGGCATCAGCCTCGCTGTCATAATTATCGACATCGGCGATGAGCGCTATTTCCTCGAGAAAGCCCGCGAGACTGATTTCCTCTTCCTCGTGCGATTCCTCATATTCAACTATATTTGAAATAAATTCATCCACGTTCTGGCGTCTGTCCGGCTCTTCTCCGTGCGCCTCGGCGGCGAGAAGCATATCGCGATAGCCCGAGAGCTGCACCGTATTTTCGGCAAGCTCATGAAGCGGGAGCTTCCCCGCCATATCACGCAGGCTGTTTATGAGGCGGCAGAAAGCATCGAGCTTTGATGCCGATTTTGAAACCGACGGATACTCTGCGGCATGCTCCATAACGGAAAACAGACTTTTTCTCTCGGTTTCGGCAATAAGAGAAAGCGCATCCACCGTAATATCTCCTATTTTACGCTTCGGCTCGTTGATGATACGCTTCAGACGCAGGTCATCATCGGGATTGTTTATGACCTGCAGATATGCAAGAACATCTTTTATTTCTTTTCTGTCATAGAATCTGTTTCCGCAAAGCACACGATACGGTATGCCGCTTCGCACAAGCGTATTTTCTATATTGTTTGACTGCACATTTGTGCGATAGAGTACGGCAAAATCTCCGTATTTTCGCTTTTCGCGGACGATAAGCTCCATTATCTTGTTTACAATGAATTTGCCCTCGTCATTTTGCGTCTGCACTTCCTTTATATAAACCTTATCTCCCTCGCCCGCATCACACCAGAGCTCCTTGCCGCGCCTGCCGAAATTATTGTGTATTACAGAGTTTGCCGCACCGAGAATATTCTCGGTAGAGCGGTAATTCTGTTCAAGCTTGATTATTTTGGTGTTCGGTATCTTGTCGTCAAAATGGAGGATATTGTCTATCGTCGCACCGCGGAATTTATATATGCTCTGGTCATCATCACCGACAGCCATTATGTTATTGTAGCCGCCGCCGATAAGTCTCGTCAGCTCAAACTGTGCGGGGTTTGTATCCTGAAATTCATCCACAAGAACATATTGGAATTTTCCCCTGTAATATTCGAGCACATCGGGATTTTCGCGGAGCAGCTTCACCGTAAACATAATTATATCGTCGAAATCCATGGCGTTTGCTTCGGCAAGCCTTCCCTGATAGAGCGTATAGAGCGATGAAATCTGCTGGAGACGATAGTCCATGCCTGCCTCCGCATCAAATCCGTGAATATCCGTCAGCTTGCCTTTGGCGCGGCTGATATATGAGAGTGCCGTTTTCGGCGGGATGCTCTTTTCATCTATGCCGAGCTGCTTTATACATTCCGACATCAGCTTTTTCTGGTCGTCGGTATCATATATGGTAAAGGAGGAGGAAAAACCGAGCTTTGTCGCATGCTTGCGCAAAATCCGCAGACACATTGAATGAAATGTGCCGCACCAGATATCCTTTGCCGCTTCGCCAACGAGCGCGGAAAGGCGCGTTTTCATTTCGTTTGCCGCCTTGTTTGTAAATGTTATCGCGAGCAGATTCCACGGAGCACAGAGCGGCGTGGCAAAGCCCGCGAGAAGCTCATCGGAGGGCATTTCATCAGCTGCAGCGGCACTCTCAAGCGCCTCCAGCTCCTCCTCCGAGAGGGAAGAAGGCACAAGCGGACAGAAATATGCATTGCCATAGCGGAGTATGAAGGCTATTCTATGCACAAGTACGGTAGTTTTACCCGTGCCCGCACCTGCCAGCACAAGGAGCGCACCGTCTGTTGTATATACGGCTTCACGCTGTCTTTCATTGAGAAATGAATATTTTTTATCAAAAAGTGCCCGCTTTGCCTTTATATATCTTTCTTCCATGTTGTTTTTCAGCATTTTTCTTTTTCCTTATCTGCTTTTCTTTATATTCAGTATACCATAAATTCCGCCGCGAATCAACATAAAAAGAAAAAACCGTCGGATTTTTTGCCGACGGTTTAATATGACTGTTCAAGCCTCTGATTTTTCTGCCGCGGCTTTTTTGGCTTCTATATATGATGTGACTTCGTCCCGCTCTATGCCGAGCGCATACGCAAATTCATCATAGAGTACCTTTTCGGCAGAGGTAAGCGCCGCTTCGTCTGTCACGCGGAGCTTTTTGCCGCATGCCGAGAGCGCTTTTCTGCGCAGACGGAGCGTCTTTATCATGCGGGTTATGCGCTTGCGGTCGCCCGAGGAAGCAACCTCTTTTATTTTTGCCGTGCGCTCGCGGTCATTTTCTATCCAGTCAAAGGGCTTTTCCGGTATGGAAGAATCGATTATTTTATCTACCTCGGTTTTTGTGAGCAACCGATTCATTTTATCGGAGAGCGGACTGTCCACGGGCACAAAAATCACCGATTTTTCATCGTGAATAGGGCGCAGAATATAATATTCTCTCTGCTTTCCCCCGAAATCACATTTTTTTATTTCCGCTATTCTGCAAACACCGCTTGTCCTGTAAACCACCAAATCGTTTGCGATAAATTTCATGTCTATCCTCCTTTGACAAAATAGAATAGGCGACGGATTATCCGCCGCCTATTCTATTTTACCATATTTCAAAGAAAAATGTCACGGACAAAGTTCACAAAAATGCAATGTGTTTAATAGGGAAATTGCCCAAATCAGAGAATCATCATGAGCTTATTGAGATTTTTCTCTTTTGTTTTCTTAGAAATTGTGAACCAGTCGATTATTGTGAGAATACCGCATACGCCGCCGGTGAGAAGCTTAAGTACTCCGATTCCCGTGTCACCTATCATAAATCTGTCTATACCGAGACCGCCGAGAAGAATGGAGATGATGAGGATTGTCGTGGGATCCTTGAATTCCGTGCACTGAACAAGCGTGAGTTTGTCATCGCTCGCATCGAGAAGCTTCTGCTTGAGAAAAGGTACCTGCTCCTCAGGAAAATACTTTGCGTTTGCCACCAAGAACTGATTTACTACATTAGCATCCATTTAAAGTTCCTCCAAATAAATTTATAATTTACCCTGTAAAGGAGTAAATCCGGAAATCAAGCCGAAATTTCGCCCGATGGTAAAAGCTACGAGAATAATCGTATATACCGCGAGAAATATGTCGGCGGCACGGCGAAATCTGCGCATAAAAGCGCAATTTCTATGCGCAAAAACAAATACATAGAAAGGAAGAGTGAAAAAGAAAGGATTATAACGGAACGCCGTGGCGAAATCCCCATGAAAAGCATGGATATATGCGCGTGTCAGTCCGCAACCGGGGCAGGTAAAGCTCGTAAGACGAAAAAACGGACAGCCGAAAACGACAAGTGCCGAAAGAGCGGTAAGCACGGCTGTATGTATGAGGATGGTTTTTGCTGTTTTCACATTTCCTCTGCTGATCGTTTATTATGCTATGAGTATATCATAACTTTTTTACACTGTCAACATAATTATGTAAGATATTTACCGTATTTTGAATGAAAATTCAAGTGGTTAATGCTCTTGATATTACGAAAGAATCATGAAGCGACTTTTCTTCTTCTCGCGCTTTTGAGTGACCAAAAGCGCGGCAAAAGTCATTTAAGAGGATTTTCCAT
>OIWT01002067.1_pt1 | contig 21707 bp, 17 predicted proteins | sample 1587701 | NCBI WGS metagenome assembly OIWT01 (sample SAMEA3888904, study PRJEB22519) | human gut metagenome | biome: human gut; feature: human-associated habitat; material: faeces | place: Denmark | collected 2009
CCTCACTTTGCGAGCAAAGTGAGCTACAATGCTGGCGCCCCAGATTTTCGCTACGTGTCCGCGTCCCTCACTTTGCGAGCAAAGTGAGCTACAATGCTGGCGCCCCAGATTTTCGCTACGTGTCCGCGTCCCTCACTTTGCGAGCAAAGTGAGCTACAATGCTGGCGCCCCAGATTTTCGCTACGCCTTACAAGTTATCGATTCGCGGCCGAAGGTAGCGCTGCTCGCGGCCGAAGGTAAAGCTACTCGCGGCCGAAGGTAGCGCTACCTTCGGCCGCGAATCGATGACTTTCCATTAGCCAAGACCAAACAAACGGCACTATAATCGACTCACAATCAGCGGATATACAAAAAAAATGGATGCCCTCTACATCGAGGCATCCATTTTTTCTTTTTCAACGAAAGCAGACAGCGCCGTCCGCATGTTTTCCAACTTCGCAAGTTTGTCGGCACTGGTGTTTGGTGGAACAGGAATGGTCAGCAATCGGAGGGAGCGTACCAAATCACCGTTCATGTTCAAATACACGTACAGATTTGGCGGCAAGGGACGTTCTTCTGGGTCACCATTTTCAACCGTTCCTCGCCAATTGCCGCGCCTTTTGAAAAAAATATATCCACAGTCATAGAGAGCAAGAATGGCTGCCTGTCTTGAAAGCTTGAAATCAAAATGCTGCAAGGAAATGAGATTGAGCGTCGTCACAACGTAATTCACTTCGTTGCAAAGATTCCAATGGCAACGCTCCAATGGTGGCACCAAAGAGAGGGCCAACCGTTGGAACTGCCTGATATGTCTGTCTTCGTTAGTTATTATGTCTGTCATTGAATTGGTAATCAAATTCTTATCCTGGCAAGCATGTCACGTCGTTTGACCACCCACACTTGCCTATTTATCTGACACTCACCTTGAAGGACTTGACGGCCTTCTGGGTCTTGATGCGCAGGAGATAAACGCCGGGAGCATATCCCGCGAGGGGAACGGAAATGTCATGCCCCTGCAACACACCCTCGAGATGGTCTGACCACACGGCCTTGCCCTTGAGGTCGAAGAGCGAGAGTTCGGCGTAAGGCTCGGAAGTGTTGAAGAGGATGCGCCAGGCATCGCTGCCTTTGCTGATGCTGACGGGTTCTTCGTTGGTCATTGTCTGGCCAATGCCCGTTGTGTTGCCCATCTGCAACGCCTTCTTCAAACCGGCGTAGGCATCGATCTTTCCATATCCGGCATAAGCCGTCCATTTCATGTCCGTGCCGCCCGTATAGGTGTCGCGGATGGAGGTCTCGCTGATGATTTCCTTGATTTGCTCTGGCGTGAGCATCGGATTGGCCTGCAGCCAGAGGGCCACCACGCCCGTCACAACTGGCGTGGCCATTGACGTTCCGCTCATCACGCCGTAGAAATTGCGGACACCCTTGTAATTGGCTGAGGCGGGGAGCATGTTGCCATCGGCATCGACTGCGCCAACAACATAGGCATCATCAATTTTCAGATTTCCAGATTCTTCCACACCGGCATAGGCATTGAGCGCAGAACGAACGGCAACGCCAGGGGCCACCACGTCGGGCTTCACATAGACGCCCAACGACGGGCCGTGGTTGGAGAAACCAGCGATGTCGTTGACGGTGTAGTTACTCAAGCGGTAGGTGTAGCCCTCGTATGAAACCCACGATTTTGAGCCGGTGTAAGCGCCAACTGCAATGGCGCGGCCGATGCTGGCACCTGCCTCGCCAACGGAGTATTCACCGTCGCCCGCCACGCCGTAGCCACCGGAGGCGATGAAACGGCTGTCGGACCAGGCATGGGCTGAGACATTGTTGTCAAGCGCTTCGACCTTCATGGCCAAACAAAAGTTGCTCGTGCGGGAAGTGCCGGCAACAGATCTGCAGAGGTCCGGCATGTCGGCATAGACGAGGTAGCAGAAGCGGTTGTTGTGGGAGGCGATTTCAGTTCCATAGGAAATGAAGTCGGCCGTGTTGAGCGTTGATTGTGGGATTTCCCTAAAGATGCCCGTCGAGGTGTTGAAGAGCATCGGAGTGACCTTGACATGGGCTTTTCCGTCGGCCTCTGTGCCCCAGAGATAGCAGCTACACTGGTCGTCGGAGGGCGAATTGAGGATGTATCTCACGTCGCCGGCCTTCTGAAACTGGAGAAAGACATGCTGCTGGTCTTGCGCCTCGTTGCCCATTGCCGCCACCATCACGCCGCCGCTGCCGCAGAGATTACTCATGGCAACGTCGTAGGGGGTGGTGCTGTCGTGCGGGCCCATGCTGCTGCCGATGCTCAGGTTGAGCACCCAGGGTTTGCCTGCGGCCTCAGCCGTTTGCTTGATGAATTTGGCGCCTTTCATGATGTTGTCGTCGCTCAGATCGTTGGGCACCATGACGATGTCGGCCTCGGGTGCTATGCCGTAATAGCTATTGCCGTTCACCACCGAACCAGCAGCAATGTTGGTGACGTGCGTGGCATGGCCGGAACCGTCTTCGTCGCCGTCGCTGCCAGAAGGCAAGGTCGTGAAGGGCTGGCTTTTGTTGTTGTACAAGTCCCAAGCGGCAATAACCCTTGTTTTCTTGTCCTTTGTCTTGAAAGCGACATGGTCATATTGAAAGCCTAAGTCGACGACACCGACCACAACACCTTTGCCCTTGTAGGGGGTCTCGAAACTCGTGTCGGATTCGATGTTACTCACGCGCGTCAGCTTGCGCGTTTTGTCCATATACATCTTTGCGCGGCGTGCCGCCTTGATGGAGGAAACAACACTGAGCTTCGCAACGCGCTCAACCTTATCTGCCGTGATGCGCATTGTCAAAACTTTGTCATCAATCACTTCCACTTCTCCACCCAAGGCGCGGATGCTGTCGGCAGCCTGTTGCGCGTTGGTCGTTGTGACGATAAAGCGCAGAGTGTCAGCAGAAACGGCGCTGCGCGTGGCGCGAGAATTGGAGCGATATTTGCGCAGATTGATCTGCGCTTGCGCGTCGAGTTTCTGACTTCCGTCCTTTATTTCCTGTGCCACGCCATTCCCGCAAAAGAGAACGGCTGAGGCAACGGCCAAAAATAAACCTTTCTTCATAACCTTACTGATATTATTGGTGGGAACTATAAGTAGGTGGTCAAAATTATTTTTATAATATATGCCAAGAGCATTATTCTTACATTTGAAACGTCCTCTCGGGGGCATCTACTTACCTTGTTTTCAGTCGCAATGCCCGCATTGCTCCTTCAAACAAGGTGGCGTATCTGCATCCCGATAGAACATTTCAAATGTAAAAATAATTCTGACCACCTACTTAGCAGAAACAACTTGAGCAACTTCGAGGGAATCGCCAAAGAGATTCTGACAAAATTGCTCAAGCCGTTTTCCGCCATCACGAATTACTTTGTTTTGTGTGTCATGATCTTCAAGACTTCACGGTCGGTCTCGTCCATGGCATCCGTTCCGATGGAGACGAGATTGCGGATGCTCTGGTCGACGTCGTCGTCGATGATGCCTTCAACCGAACTGACGCAATTGCCCTGCATGGCCAACATGGCCGACAAAACAGCTGTGCTCACGCCCGTTGTCAGTTTGAGAGCGCAGCTCGGTTTGGCGCCGTCGCAAATCATGCCGGTGAGGTTGGCAATCATGTTCTTCACGGCAGAAGACACTTCCTCATATCCGCCGCCCATCAGATAGGTGATGCCGCAACTGGAACCCGTGGCGGCCACAACGCATCCGCAAAGGGCCGAGAGGGCGCCGAGGCTCTGCTTGATGTAGATGGCCGTCAGATGGCTCAACATCAGAGCGCGGGTGAGTTCCTCAGCCGTGTTATGATTTTCCTCGGCAAAGACCACCACGGGGTTGGTGGCGCAAATGCCCTGGTTGCCCGATCCGGAATTGCTCATGACGGGAATCATGGCGCCGGCCATGCGGGCGTCGCAAGCGCAACTTGTGCTTGAGAGGATGTGGGAGAAGATGCTCTCGCCCATAATGCCGCGTCCGAGCGGACGGCTGAGCACCTTGCCCAAGCAATGGCCGTAATTGCCCTCCAGAGAGCGGGCAGCAGCATTTTCATTCAGGCGCTTTGCTTCGTTGATAAACTCCAATTCTTCGAGGGGAGATGTGGTGGCATAGTCAAACACTTTGCGCATGTTGAGCTGCAGAACCTCTTCTTTCTTCTCCGTATTTTCCTCGTCGCCATCCATCGACTTATCGATGAGCACTTCGCTGCCGCGCGAAACGAGAATGAAATTGGTGTGTTGCTCGGCGATGACGGCGCGGGCTTCGCGTCCATCGGCGTCAAAAACTGTGATGTCCACATAGAGTTTGCTCGGTGCATTTTCGGCCAGGGAGATACTGATGTGCTGCTCGTCGATATAACGCTGCCCTTCCTTGACATGGTCGGGCGTGCTGTCGCGGAGCACTTCAAGACCGTAGGCCGACTTGCCGACGATGGCGCCCAAGGCGATGGCAATGGGAAGTCCAACCATTCCCGTTCCAGGGATGCCGACGCCCATAGCGTTCTTCAAAATATTGGCGCTCAAACGCGCCATGATGCGCTGCGGACGGCAGCCCAATTCTTCTGTTGCACGACTGACAGCCAAAGCCACGCAAATGGGCTCTGTGCATCCAATGGCTGGAATGACTTGTTCGCGAACCAAACGGTTGATGGCATCGCGTTCTTCTATTGGTAACATAGTATTGTTGTTGATTTTTATGACCGGGCAAATCAATCATTGCCCCTTGTTAAACATGGTGTTCTACTGGTCTGCACCTGGAAGGTTGCCGTCGTCCAAGAGGCGATAGGCACGCGGCGTTATTTTATAGACCTTTGAGAATGCAAGATAGAAGGCCTGACGGGAGGAGAAGCCTGAGAGCAGACCAATTTCTTCGGCCGTCATGTGGCCATAGCGCGGACTGCGCAACATCTGGCAGGCATCGCGCAGGCGCAATCCGTTGACAAGGACGTTGTAGTTGCTGCCCGTGTTGTTGGCCACGGCAGCGGCGATGTAACGCGTGTTTGTCTTCAGATCTATTGCCAACTGCCGCGAGGTGTAGTTGGGATCTCTATAAAGGCGGTGCTTCGTGAGATGTCCCAATATCTTGACATAAAGTTCGTCGCTGCGCTCTGCTTTCAAGCGAAGGCGGTAAGCGGGCAGTGGCTTGGAATTATTTTCGCTCATATTCAAAATTGACAATAGGTAGGTGTTCAAAATTGAAATATTAAGTAGGTGAAAATTGTGCGGAAAAAGCCTTGTCTGCGGCCCTACGCGGACTGAAAGTCCAGCAAGTCCGGAGCCCAGGGCAACGCCCTGGGTGCCATGTCCCCATTCCCTACGCCCTGTAAGGGCAAAAGTAAAAGTCAACCGTTCGCCCATACTTTTGCCCTTACAGGGCGAGGACGTTTATACACTGATACCCAGGGCGTTGCCCTGGGCTAAGAACTGGCAGCCCTTTCAGGGCGCTCGCGGCGAAGGTTCGAATTAATCGAATTTTTGCAACGGGGTTGCGGGCTGCGCCGCAGTTCGTTGGTTGGCCTCAGACGGCGTAACAACGAATTAAACGAATCAACGAATTGCCGGGCCGCTCGGGTGCGGGGGATTGCCCCTGTAAGGGGCTCATATTTAGGATAGGGGCTCGCCCCTATCTCCCGCCAGTGCTCATCGACTCTCGCTTCTGCCCCTGTAAGGGGCGCATATCGTTGGCGGGGCTTGCCCCGCAATAAGATTCGAGATATGAGCCCCTTACAGGGGCGAGGTTCATAAATCAGTCCCAAGAGGTAGGGGCAAGCCCCTACCCTAAATATGAGCCCCTTTCAGGGGCAGCGTGCGCCTCTCTACCAACCTTGGTTTTTCTGGATTTTGAACACCCTACCATGCAAGGATAAGCTGGTTTAATTTTTAACACCTACTTAGGCCACAAAGTTAAGCATTTTTGAAGGGGCAATCGGCCTGCCAACCATTATTTTTTGTTTCAACACTGTGAATTTTGAGGAGAATATCTACTTAGTAATGGTAAAAAAATAACTTGACCAATTTTGTGGAGTAGGAATAAGGAGTTATTTCTTATGCCCTGTCTTTTTGCCGTTTTTGAAATTTCTCATCGGTCACATAGCCCGCTATGCTCCCTCTTCCAAATTACAAAACCAACAAAAATACAGGTCAAAATTGCTCAACTTATTCTTTCACCATTACTTACAAAAAAATCGGGTGAGTATTCCCCACCCGATTTTTTTGTTATATGTCTCACGCATTCCCGCTAAAATGAGAACGGCGAAAGAGGGATTCTGTGTTATCTAACGAACAGCAGTTCACGATACTTAGGCAACGGCCACATATCGTCTTCCACGATCAATTCCAACTTGTCGATGTGGTAACGGATGGCATCGAAATAGGGCGCCACCTCGTCGTGGTAGGCAACGGCGAGCTCACGGATGTCGGTGATTTTGTTGACCTCCTTGCGCTTCTCCACCATAGCTTCCACGTTTTCGGCGATGAAGTTGGTGTGTTTGTTGATTTTCTCGATGAGGTCGATGTTGTATGCCGTCAGGTTCTTCACCTTCTCAGGGTCGGAGAATGCCAATTGAATTTTGCGGACATTGTCGACAAGTTCGCTCTGGTATTTCGTTGCCACAGGAATGATGTGGTTCATGCAAAGGTCGCCGAGCACACGGGCTTCAATCTGAATTTTCTTCTGATAGGTCTCCCATTTGATTTCGTTGCGGGCCTCAAGTTCGTGGCGGTTCATCACCTTCATCGTTTCGAACATCTTCACGCTGCTGTCGTCGAGATAGCGATCGAAGATGAGCGGACAGGAGGTTTCGCAGTCCAAACCGCGGCGGGCGGCTTCGGCCTTCCATTCATCGCTGTATCCGTTTCCATCGAAATGGATGGGCTTGCACGTCTTGATGTCTTCACGAAGCACGTCGAGAATGGCCGACACTTTGCTCTCGCCTTTGGCAATCAGGGCTTCCACACGGGCGTGGAAATCGGTGAGGGCCTCAGCAACGGCGGTGTTAAGAGCAATCAGGGCGCTGGCACAGTTGGCGACGCTGCCAACGGCACGAAATTCAAAACGGTTTCCTGTGAAAGCGAAAGGAGAGGTGCGGTTGCGGTCGGTGTTGTCGACCATCAGTTCGGGAATCTGCGGGATGTCGAGGTGCATGCCATGTTTGCCTTCCATGGTGAAGAGGTCTTCCTTGGTGGATTTCTCAACGCGCTCAAGGAGTTCGCTGAGCTGCGTTCCCAAAAAGCTGGAAATGATGGCGGGCGGCGCTTCGTTGGCTCCCAAACGATGGGCATTGGTGGCGCTCATGATGGAGGCCTTCAGCAAACCGTTGTGGCGGTAGACGCCCATGAGGGTTTCAACGATGAAGGTGATGAAGCGCAGATTGTCTTCTGGGGTCTTGCCCGGCGCGTGGAGGAGATGGCCGGTGTCGGTGGTGAGACTCCAGTTGTTGTGCTTGCCGCTACCGTTGATGCCAGCGAAAGGCTTCTCGTGGAGCAGGCAACGGAAACCGTGGTGGCGGGCGATGTTGCGCATCAACGACATAATGAGCATATTGTGGTCGACAGCCAGGTTGCATTCCTCATAAACAGGAGCAAGCTCAAACTGGTTGGGGGCCACTTCGTTGTGGCGCGTCTTGCAAGGGATGCCCAACTCCAGCGACTGGATTTCCAAGTCGCGCATGAACTCAACGACACGCTCGGGAATGGCGCCAAAGTAGTGGTCGTCCATCTGCTGGTTTTTGGCAGAATCGTGTCCCATCAGGGTTCTGCCCGTCAAGAGCAGGTCGGGACGTGCCGCATAAAGGCCTTCATCCACCAAGAAATATTCCTGTTCCCAACCCAGATTGACGGTGACACGCTGCACCTTTGGGTCGAAGAATTGAGCAACAGCCGTGGCGGCCTTGTCGATGGCGCCAAGAGATTTCTTCAAGGGGGCCTTATAGTCGAGGGCTTCGCCCGTGTAAGAAACGAAAATGGTCGGTATCATCAAAGTGTCTCCCACGATGAACACTGGCGAAGAAGGATCCCAAGCTGAATAGCCGCGGGCCTCAAACGTTGAACGGATGCCACCATTGGGAAATGAAGAAGCGTCGGGTTCCTGCTGCACGAGGGCTTTTCCTGAAAATTTTTCAATCATGCCGCCCTTGAAGTCGTGCTCCAAGAAATTGTCGTGCTTTTCGGCGGTTCCTTCCGTCAGAGGCTGGAACCAGTGCGTGCAGTGTGTCACGCCCATTTCCATGGCCCACTGCTTCATTCCCTTGGCCACCTCGTCGGCGATATCCAAAGGGAGGTCGGCACCTGTCTCCATCACTTCGCGCAAGGTTTTGTACACGTTCAACGGAAGATATTTAAACATTTTCTCCTGGTTGAACACATACTTGGCAAAGTATTCCGACGGGCGCTCCTTCGGCGCTACCACTTTTACTGGGCGTTTCTTGAACGCTTCCTCTACAACTTTAAATCTGAGATTGCTCATAATTGATATGGAATAAAGTTTTTGCTTTTCTTTCGATGGGGCGTCTCGCGCTCCTGCTGCTTGCCGGCTTTGCAGAAGCTCTTTCGATTTACAGGCGCGAAATATGCAATGAACGCCACGACCTGCCTTTGTTTAGTAATGGTATACCACTACTTAGCCCTGCAAAATTACAAATTATTTTGCAAGGAGATTGCAGAAGAACACGAAGAACTGACGGGAAGCGGCGGATTACTTGGCCAGAACGCCTACTCCTCGACCTGAAGGCGAGGAAGTCCGTTGACAAAACGGATGGGAATCCAAAGATGGCGGCTGTGGCTCAATCGCTTGGGCGTCCAGATGTCGGCCATAAAGAGAAACTCGCCGGGACGGTCTTTGTCGGGCATCACGTAGGTGCCTTGTCCGCCGAATGTCTTGTCGGCACCACGGCCAACGGCTGGGCAATCTAATTGCTGCCAAGGCCCCGTGAGCTTACTGGCGCGGAAGAGGCGGGCTTTGTTGGGCGCCCATCCCGTACAGCCACTGGTGATGAGCCAATAGCTGCCGTTTTTCTTGAAAAGCGTTGGTGCCTCGTTTTGTCCAGAAGGGGCAATGCGCCAATAGCGCCCCGTGTAGCCAAGATAGTCTTTGGTGAGTTCGGCGAGCTGCAACGTGAGGTTGTCTTCGGAGGAGTACAAATGATAGGCACGGCCGTTGTCGTCGACATAAACGGTCATGTCGCGGCTCATCTGTCCGCCCTTCATGTCGCGCACCAGGAAGAGACCCTTTTGGATGGCTTCGCGCCATTGCGGCGTCCACCAAGTCTTATAGTCTTCGCTTTTGAGGGCCAAGGCCGCGGCTTTGTCTTTTTTCTTGAAATCTGCTGGCCAGCGCCCAGCATTGGGGCGCAGCGAACGCACGAAGCGAAACGGCCCTTTGACTTGGTTTGCCACGGCAAAGCCTGTTCGCGCCGCAGCATATCCTTTTCTGCGCAATTCGAGATGGAAGAGCATGACATATTTTCCCGTCTTCGGGTTTTTAACCACCTTCGGACGCTCCATGATGCAGCCTAAGGCGATGTCGGAGAGCGTGTCGGGCGAGGCTTGCAAGACGAGGCCTTCGTAGTGCCACATCTTCAGGTCGCGCGAGGTGTAGAGGGCGATGCCGTCTTCGCTCGCGCCGGGAATGTTCTCCACGCGGTGTTCGCCATACCAGCAATAGGTGCCGTCTTCGGCCTGGATGATGTTTCCGCCGTGGCAGTTGATGTGTTGTCCGTCGTCGGCCAGCCAAAGGCCTTCTGCCGTGGCAACGGGCCGAGACTGTGCCGCGAGATGACGGGTGGCGTTGAAAAGCAAGGCCAAGCAGCAGAGCATTATTGTTATTTGCTTCATAACATTTGAGATTAAATATTTCCAGTTTTCCTGCCTTCACATCACGCCACAGCCGAAGGTCCGCTCACGCTTTCCCCAACCATTGCTTTATACGCGCCATTGCTTCTTCGCAATCTTCGCGCGTTCCGAATGCCGTAAGGCGGATGTAGCCTTCACCAGAAGGCCCGAAACCGACGCCGGGCGTGGAAACGACATGCACTTCATGCAGGAGGCGTTCGAAAAAGTCCCAACTTGAAATGCCGTCGGGCGTTTGCAACCATATATAGGGGGCGTTGATGCCGCCAAAGACGTTTAATCCTGCTGCCGTAAGGCTCTCGCGCATGATGCTTGCATTGGTCATGTAATAGTTGATGGTTTCGCGCACCTGACGCTTTCCAGCTTCGCTGTAAATGGCCTCTGCTGCCCGCTGAACGATGTAGGCGGTGCCATTAAACTTGGTGCACTGACGGCGGTTCCACAACTGGTTGAGGGAAACGTCTTCACCACTGGCAGCCTTGACCTTGAGGGCTTTCGGCACCACGGTATATCCGCAACGCAAACCGGTGAAGCCGGCTGTCTTGGAATAGGAATGAAACTCCACGGCGCATTCTTTGGCGCCTGGTATCTCATAGATGCTGTGGGGGACGTCTGGCTGCGTGATATAGGCTTCATAGGCTGCGTCATAGAGCAACAGACTGTTGTTGCTACGGGCGTAGTCCACCCATTTCTCGAGTTCGCCGCGGCACAACGTCGTGCCCGTCGGGTTGTTGGGATAGCAAAGATATATCAAATCAACGGAATGGCAGGGCAAGGAGGGGATAAAGTTGTTGCTTGCCGTGCAAGGACAGTAAGTAATCCGGCTCCACGCATTGCCGAGGAACTGGCCGGCTCTGCCACCCATCACGTTGGAATCAATGTAAACGGGATAGATGGGGTCGGTCAGGCAAATGGTGTTTCCTGTGCCGAGGATGTCGCCGAAGTTTCCCGTGTCGCTCTTGGCGCCGTCGTTGACAAATACTTCGTCGATATCCAAATCAATGCCGCGCGACTGAAAATCGTTTTCAACGATGGCTTTTCTCAAGAACTCATAGCCGTGTTCCGGCCCGTAGCCTCTGAAGGTCTCGGCCTTCCCCATCTCGTCGACGGCTTTATGAAGTGCCTCAATCACTGCTGGCGGCAGCGGACGGGTTACGTCGCCAATACCTAATCTAATCAGTTTGGCCTCTGGATGAGCTGCCTTAAAAGCGGCCACCTTCTGGGCTATGTCTGCAAAGAGATAGTTCTTTTGCAGTTTCAAGAAATTTTCATTTACCGTAAGCATCGTATATGATTTTTATGGGGATGTTCTATGTCTTATTATTATAAGGAGAAGGGGAATTATTATAAGGAGAAGGGGAATTATTATAGGGAGAGAAGGGATTATTATTGGGAGAAGGGAAAGAGGGATTGTCTATTCTTCGATGGTGATTCTTCCATCGAACACTTTGGTTGCCGGACCCGTCATATACACGTGTCCATCTTCCTCACACCATTCAATGGTAAGCTCTCCCCCATCCATCGCGACGACGCTCTTGCGAGGTCGGCGGCCTGTCAAAGTGGCCGCAACGGCCGTTGCACAGGCTCCAGTGCCGCAGGCCAAGGTGATGCCGGAACCGCGTTCCCAGACGCGCATGCGGATGCTGCCATCGGGCTTCACTTCGGCAAACTCGATGTTGCAACGCTCGGGAAACAGCGAAGCGAACTCTAAGGTTGGGCCAACTTTCTTGAGGTCTATGTTTTCAACGTCGTCCGTGAAGATAACGAAATGGGGATTGCCAATGGAGACGAAGGTTCCCACGTATCGCTTGCCGTCTGTGCTCGCCACGACGCCCTCGCGCATACTGCCGTCGGGCGATGCCAACTGCGAAGGCACAGCCAACTGCGGCTCGCCCATATCAACGGTCACTTGCTCAACCAATCCGTCAGCACCGAGCGAGAGGTGGAGCACCTTGATGCCAGAAAGCGTGGCCAAGCGGATGTCGAGCGAATCGGTCAAGCCGTTGTCGTGAAGATATTTGCCGATGCAGCGGGAGGCATTGCCACACATGCGGGCCTCTGAACCGTCGTTGTTGAAAATACGCATCGAAAAGTCGGCAACGTCCGAAGCGCCAATGAGCACCAAACCATCGCCGCCGATGCCCTTGTGGCGGTCGCTCCAAGTAACGGATAGTTTTTCGGGATGCTTCAACGGATAAGCAAGCGTATTGACATAAATATAATCATTACCTGCCCCGTGCATTTTCGTAAATTCTATGGTACGTTTCATTGCTGTGTGTATTGGGTTTGACGTTGGCTTTCATTTATCACGGCGCAAAGGTAGAAATACTTTCTTTTTGCACAAAGAAAATCCTTGAAAACTTTCTTATTTTTATTTACACACATCGCAAATAATCTTTTTGTAAGTTTTACCAGTGTATTATTTTACATAAAGACAGGGTTACGCTAAAGCCAGATAAGGTGGTTTCACCGAGAAAAGCACCGAAGAAAACGGGGGAATATTCAAAGCGGACGCACTTTCAGCGGAGCCTTCGGAGAAATTATTGTATATTTGCCGTTCAGAACAAACAGAAAACTCTCATGACAAGATTAACCATCGTGGTGCCTTGCTACAACGAAGCGCCCGTTCTTCATGAAACGACAAAACGCCTGCTGCAAGTGGCCGATACGCTGGCCGCCAAGGAGGTGCAGACCCATATCTTATATGTTGACGACGGCAGCGCCGACGAGACATGGCAGATTATCGAAACGGAGTCGCAGGCCCACAGCGAGGTGTGTGGCTTGAAATTGGCGCACAACGCGGGCCACCAACACGCATTGTGGGCTGGTTTGGAGCGTGCCTGCGAGTCGGCAGACTGCATTGTGACCATCGATGCCGATTTGCAAGACGATGTCAACGCCATCTGCACGATGGTGGACCGCTTTCTGGAAGGCAACGACATTGTCTACGGCGTTCGGCGCGACCGCTCAACCGACACATGCTTTAAGCGGCAAACGGCGGTGTTCTTCTATCGTTTTATGCACTGGCTGGGAACGGAGGTGGTGTACAACCACGCCGATTTTCGCCTTATGAGTCGCCGCGCGACAAAAACGCTGCTGAGTTATCCTGAGCGCAACCTTTTCCTGCGCGGCATGGTGAAATCGCTGGGATACCGCCAGGCAACGGTTGAATACGACCGCGCCGCCCGCTTTGCCGGCGAGTCGAAATATCCGCTCAGCCGCATGTTGGGATTCGCCTGGGACGGCATCACTTCGTTTTCCGTCCGTCCGCTGCGCCTCATCCTCCTGCTCGGCGTCCTCTTCATCGTCATTTCGTTCGCCGTCATCGTCTGGGCGCTGATAGCGCACTTCAACGGCCATACGTTGCCGGGATGGACTTCCCTACTCGTTAGCGTCTGGTTTGTCGGCGGCGCCATCCTGCTGGCGCTCGGCATCATCGGGGAATATATCGGGAAAATCTATTCTGAGGTGAAACGCCGTCCACGCTATATCGTGGAATCCTTCACCGGAGACATGGAATGAGCGCCTTATGGAAGTGCCGCCTCAGCGCAAGAATACATTCTCTCAGCGCAAGCATGCCCTCTCTCAGCGCCCGATTTCCATCAAACCCCTACGAAGATTTTTTTACACACTCTATCTCAACGGTTTCCGCCTAATACGGGAACCGTTTTTTTAGAGAAAAACTTGTAAAATAAGGCAATGAGCAATTATAATTTGAACTTTACACCCTAATGGGAAGCGCCATTTATAATGGACAATCCCACTTTTTCGTAGAAACAAAAAAAATCGCCGATGTTTTGCAGGGATGCAAAACACAGGCGATTGTAAGTGTAAGTGTGTACAAGTGAGATGGGCTATTAAGCTTCCTTCGCAACGTTTACGCGACGTTCCTTAATACGGGCCTTCTTACCAGTGAGGGCACGGAGGTAGTAAAGCTTAGCACGACGCACCTTACCATGCTTGTTGATTTCGATGCTTTCGATAGCCGGAGATTCGATTGGGAAGATACGTTCAACACCAATGTTACCAGACATCTTGCGAACCGTGAAACGCTTCTTGTCCTGATGACCAGAAATCTTGATGACAACGCCACGATAGAGCTGAACGCGCTCTTTGTTGCCTTCGACAATCTTGTAAGCTACGGTGATTGTGTCACCAGCCTTGAATTCGGGGAATGACTTGCCCGTAGCAAATGCTTCCTCAGCGATTTTAATTAAATCTGCCATTTTTTCTTTTGGTAATTTATTATGTTATTCGTCTGTGGGCGTAACGGGGAACTCTCATCCCGACAGCGGCCCATCAGAAAAGCGTTGCAAAATTACGATTTTTACGTGAATTACACAAGGTTACGCGCCACATTTTTATGAGAATGCCAAACAAATCAGCCGATTAGTCACGGGGAAAAGTCCAATCGGGCGGTTTTTCCGGGCTTCCCGACGCATCAAATCGCCGCCTTTTTCCACCAAAAGCCCCTGCGCATATAGAAATAGGCCAGGGAGGAAATGGGGATGGAATAAACAAACTCGCTGAGCCAACATACGGGCAGACTGCTGCGGAAATGGAAGATGGCCACGAAGACGTAGACCGTATAAATCAAAAGACTGACCGACTCCATCGCGAGCGCGGCCTTGGTGTTTCCAGAGCCAGATACGGCATGGAGGCACAATTGGGCGGGGATGCTGAAGACGTATGAGGAGAGGAGCACATAAAGGGCTCCCTGGGCGTGGCGGATGAGCGCTGCGTCATCAGTGAAGATGTTCAAGACGTTGTATGAGAAAGTGGCGATGAGAAGAATGACGGGCACGAGGATGAGAAACGTGAGTTTCATCACGCGGTGTATCATGGGCATCACGCTGTCGTCGTTTCCCTGTCCGATGAAGTTGCTGACAAGGGTGGAGATGGTGGAACCGAAGGCCACGAGCGTCATAAAGGTGAAGGCAGAGACGTTGCGAATGATGTTGGTGGCGGCCAAATCATGCTGCCCGAGATGCTCGATGGCCAGGAAGAAGATAAACCACGTGCCGAGCGACAGGAAATTCTGTATCATTATCCACACACTCAAATCGAACACATTTTTCAGAATGCCAAAGCGGAAACGCGGCATGGCATTGAGGGCATATTTTGCGCAGTCGATGCGCCGCGAGGTATAGACAAGGAAGAAGAGAAAGGAAACGATTTCCGCCAAGGCCGAACCGATGGCCGCACCTTGTATGCCCAGAGCCGGGAAACCGAATTTGCCGAAGATCAAGACGTAGTTGAAGACGACGTTGCTCAACACCATGACGAGGGAGTTGAGCGTGAGCGTGCGGGTGTTGGTGGTGCCGATATAAAAGGCGCGAAAAACGAGGGTAATGAAGGCGAAGGGGATGCCCGCCATGCGCCACGTCAGGTAGATATCTGAGGCGCTGGCGATTTCGGGAGAACTGATGAGACTGTTCATCAAGCGGTCGCCAAAGAAAAAGACGAAGGCCACCAAGACGAGGGAAAGGAGGAGCAGGAAGAAGAGGCCGTGATAGAACACACTGCCGATGGTTGTGTAAGCACCCTCTCCGTTGCGGCGGCCGATGATGATTTGCACACCGATGCTGAAACCGAGGCCGAGCATAAACACCACGGTATAGGCGATACCGCCAAGAGCTGCGGCTCCCAATTCCACCTCCCCAACGCGTCCGAGATAGGCCGTGTCAGTCATGCCGATGAGCTGCTCCATCAACACACTGACGAGAATGGGCAACGCAATGGCAAGGATTCTTTTATAACTATAGTTGACTGCTTCCATACTTTTTCCGTTTCCAAATTTCATGCTATATCACCAAACTGCCCGTTGCTGCCAACTATCAAAGGCCCAGCAATCCCTTGACAAGGAAGAAAAGCATGGGGATGAAGAGGGCAGGCAGCAGATTGATGGTTTTGCAATCCTTGATGTTGAGCACGCCGAGGCCAGCGGCGGCAATCAAAACGCCTCCGACGATGCTGACCTCCGCGATGAGTTCTTCAGAGATGAAGGAGGCAGAAACTTTTGCAATGCCGTAGATGCTGGCCTGCCAAGCAAAGACGAAGAAGGCCGTGATGGCGGTGCCGAAACCATAGCTGGAGGCCACGACAACCATTGTCACGAGGTTGAGCGTGGCGGCCGTCATGAGATAGGTGTTGTCGTTGAAGAGGGCACTCAGCACGGGTCCCATCATCGAGAGCGTTCCGACGCAGCAGAACAAGACACCCGTGGTGATGCCTTCTGCGAGGTTGGAACCGCCGGAAACACGGCGCGTGGCACGCTCCAAGTGCTGGTCGAGCTTCAAGAAAGTGCCGATGAGCCCACCGATGGCCAGGCAGAAGATGAAGAGAACGGGATAGTGGCTTTTGATCATGTGTTCCATCGCCACATTGACGCCGAGCACAATGGCGGCAAGGCCCATAGCGGTGTTGAGAACGGTGATGTATTTCTCGCGTATTCCCTTACGCGCCAAAGCACCAACAGCGCTGCCGACAACGACGGCGACTGCATTTAAGATAATTGCATACATAAAAAGATGTGATAAGAAGGCCTCCGCCGTGCATTCACGCCAGGGGCGGTTTAGGGAATCAGACTGTGGGCGGGGGGAAATACAGAGAGACCAAGCTTGATAGAGAGGCGCCAGCGCCCCTGAAAGGGGCTTATATTTAGGGTAGGGGCTTGCCCCTACCTCTTGGTGCCGATTTATAGACCTCACCCCTGTAAGGGGCTCATATCTCGAATCTTATTGCGGGGCAAGCCCCGCCAACGATATGCGCCCCTTACAGGGGCAGCAGCGAGAATTGATAAGCTGCGGCGAGAGATAGGGGCAAGCCCCCATCCTGGAATATGAGCCCCTTTCAGGGGCAGCGGCGCCTCTCTATAAAACGTTAATATTCCTATTTTGAAACCCTACTTAACTACCCCGTCTGGTTCAGGTTTTTCAATTTCGAGACAAAGTTACAATTTGCTTTTCACATCCACAATTCTGAAAGGGATTTTATAGGGCCAAGCGGCACGAAAAAGAAGCAAAATGCCGCCGAAGGCCACGGCGGCCCAGAAAACAAAAAAGGCGCCCCGCGAATGCGGAGCGCCCTTTTTATTGAAAATGCATTAACATTCAGAGAGTGATTACTTTACGTAAACCTTCTTACCGTTAACGATGTAGAGACCCTTAGGAAGACCTACAGTTGAGTTAGCGCGAACCTTCACACCAGAGATAGTGTAGATGGCACCACCCTTAGCGTTAGAAACCACTGCGTTGTTGATACCGTTGATAACGTCTTCGATGTTGAGCGCGATGTCGCCATCTTCAGTCGTTTCAGGGATTTCAACGAAGTAACCAGTGCTGGCGTCAACAGTAGTGTTGTCAACAGAGTTCTTAATCACACCGTCGAGGAGCAAACCGAGGCCAGCATTAACAGTCAGCGAGTTCAAAGTACCCACCATACCATTCTGGTTGACGTGGTCGTAAACGTAAGTACCGTTAGCGAGTTCGCTTGCATCAGCAGCCTGGATACCGATCTGGAGATAGTTGATATCTTCGTCAGTCTTAACGATGAACGGAGTACCAGCCGGGATGATTTCAGACTCAGAGTAGAGCTGGAGCTGAGCCTTACCGTCCTTCTGTCCGAGGAGCTTGTAAGGAGCAGGTTCTACGTACTGGATGTCGAACGGCATCGTAACGATCTGATAAGCATTGGCCTTGACATTGTAAGTCATACCGTCGGCAACGACATCAGAAGAAACTTCGTCGAACACGAACAAAGAGCTTGCATCGCTACCGCTCCAGTTAACCACGTTGTGGCTTGGATCAGCGTTCATGTAGCGACCTTCAACAAACTGGATGTTGAATACGCCAGGAAGCTTACCAGAAACGAGGGTGAACTTAGAATCTTCCTTAGTTGAGCTCAAACGCTGTGAGAGCTCCACTTCGTCCTTGTCTTCAACGCCGTCATACAAGTTGGCGATGTTGAGACCAGTTGCCAAGTTCTTGATAACGAATGAACCGTCGGCCTGCTTTCTGAGCTGCCATACAGCGTTCAAACGAGTGCTCTGGTTTTCGTCGTCCTTATAGCCCCAGTATACGTTAGCAACAGTGTCGGCGTTGCGAGCATATACGATGTTACCATACTGACCATTCTGGTCGCCGTTTTGATTCTGGCTTACGCTCTTAATGCGAACGATTGCGCCGTCTTCAGGAACGATCAACTTGCTGTTGAACGTGCTAATTGCGCTGCGGAGCGCCTTCAACTGGTCTGCGATGGCAGTGAGGCTCAACGGAGAGTTAGCTTCAACATAAGAAGAAACATTGTCAACCGTTGTCTTCAAGCCGCTCTGAGCATCTGCTGGGAAGTAACCCCATGCTGTGCCCACCATGCCTTCAGCTTCAGCCTGAGCCTTAGCGTCCTTCAAGAGTTCGAGAAGTTCAGTGTCATCAGGATATGCATCGTTGAATTCCTTGATAACGGCTTCCAAAGCTTCATAGTCAGCCTGAGTTGCAGAGCTGTCTGAAGCGAGCTTTTCAGCGTTGGCGATGGCGTCAGCCAACTTCTGGCGTACTTTTTCAGGAATCATGTCGTAACGTGGGTTGTCACCACCGTCCTTGTAGAAGCGCAATTCTGATACGTGCCAGCATGGGCCGAGGCCGTGGAGCTGGTTGGCCTTAGTCTGGAGACCCACGAAACGGAGGTGCTGAACCGGCTTACCCAAATCGATACGCATTACAGTCGTAGTGCTGTCGATGGTACCATCAGGGAAGTTAGTGGCATACTGGTAGGTAACAGTGTCCTTGAACAAAGTATCTGTCCATGCTCCTTCAGGATCGTCGCCGTCAGCCTGTGCAACGAGAGCGATGCGGCTCGGGTTACCTCTACGGTTGTTGTGGCGCTGAGAGAACTTGAGGAAGAGCTTCTGGATTGGCTCGTCGCCGAGGTTCACCTGTGCCCAGTGGTATTCACCGTCCACATTACTTGACCACAGAGTGTGGTAGTAAGTACCGAGCTTGCCATCGAATGCATAAGCTTCCTTACCCTCAGAAGGTTCAGTTGCGTTGCACTTTTCGAATGAAGAAACAAGACCTGCAGAAGCATACTTGTCGTCGAAAGTTACGTCAGAATTAAGCTTATACTGCTCTGAAGTAGACTTAGCCTCATCAACCAAAGCGTGGTACTTCTTCATGAAGCGGGCCTTTTCAACAACAGCGGTGAGTTGGTCTGCAACGTCAGCAGGAACTTCCTTGATTGCGAACAAGCAACCCAGTCCGTTCTTCGACTGCCAACGAACGACATTCATACCGACATCACAGTGCCACATATTGCCATCTTCGTCAGTGATGTTGAACATCAAGCCAGCAGCTTCGCCGTTCGGGTTGAAAGCAACGTTGCACTTAACAGTTGCGCCTTCAACGGTTGGGAACGTAGAAGAAGTGCTACCCTGCTTGCCAGCATAACGACCGGTTGCAAAGTTCTTGATGTAGTACTGACCATTACCTGCATCTTCAACAGTCCACAAGTATTTGGCATCGTTGAGGGTTGGAGGAACGTCGACAGCGACTTTGTCCTTCGTACACTTCATAGAGCCACCCGCATCGAACATACCGTCTTGTGAACGCTGGCTGATGAACATGTAGTACTTACCCGGAACGAGCATGATGCGGCCACCGTTGTTCAGCTTTTCCTGAGCATCAAGAATGTCCTGAACGATCTTTTCCTTGGCTTCCGCAGAAACAGCGTCGTTACCCATAGCGTCGTTGGCTGCATTGTAAGCAGCTTCGATCTTGTCGTGGAGTTCCTGAGAGATGTTACCCGGCTGATCACCTACAGCAAATTCGAGATCAGAGAAACCATTCTTGAAGACTTCGTTGTAGACGATCTCCAATTTCTCGTCAGCTGTTGGCTGATGAGGAGTGGCTTCATAGATTCGCCAGTTGTTGGTGTCGCTGTAACCCGAGTAAGCTGGGCAGTCCCAATAGCAGAGGTAAGTAGGACCTGAGCCGTCTTCTGGCAGCGGACCTGAGAACACCCAGTCATTGCCGTTTGCCTCAGGCTGCTTTTCATCACCGTCAATCTTGCGGCGAAGGTCTGTAGAACCAGCTTCAGCCTTCAAGATGGTACACTGGAAAGCTTCACCATAAGACAAAGTGTGACCACCAGAGTAGATGTACTGCTTGTTGGAGAAGTTTTTCAGAACGAATACGTCATCGCCCTGCGCGTCTTCCGACACCTTTTTGAGTTCGTAAACACAGGTACCGTCAACGGCTGCTTTGAAAGAGCCAGAGGGATTCAGATAGCCGTTGCTTGACCAACCGTCCTTGTTGTTACCCTGCTGAAGCACCACGAACATACCGTTCTTCGGCGCCTCAATCTGGCTTTCTGCAACGTCCCACACGGTCCAATCGCGTTCAGCAGCAACTGCTGACAATGATCCTGCCACAAAGAGCAGCATCAAAGCAAGAAAATTGTAAATTTTCTTCATTGTGAGATGAGAATTTGAATTAAACAATTAGTGAATAAATAATTTGTAGATTTGATTATGTTAAGTTTCAGAGCGAGGCAATGCATGCCCAACTCCAAATCATTTTCTTTTCCATAACGGCTGCGCAACGTCAGCACACCCCTATTATATATAATAGGAGCTTATATATAATAGGAGCCGAACCACCCGTCTTGCATCTCCACCCCGTCATGGGGCATCAACGCAGACTTGCCGTCGGCGCGTCTGCCGGCCTTGCAGCATGCATCCCCCAATGCATAACATAATTATGGCGTCGCGCCAAACGCCCGAAAGGGCAAATGGACGAACGAAACAAAAAATGAAACATTGTTGCAAACATATTCCGCCATCTTGATGCAGAAGAACCGTCCACGCTTTATTATGGAGCGGCCAGCAACAGGGTTACATCCCGTCTCACTGGAGGTTGAGGAAAAGCTCTTACTTCCATTGTCTTATTGCAATGTGATGCAACATTCATGCGAGAAACGTCTTTTTGTCAGATCGGCAACCATATCCATGAAAATATGCTACCAAAACTGCAAGTCCGTTTCCACTATGCCACATTCACTTTGCAAGACAACTTCAGAGACTTAACATCAGAAACCATCTATTTAATTATTTCAAGAATTTGCCACACGCAGCTCAGCTCGTTTAATGAGAGTTCTGAGACTAAGACTAACATGTAACTCATTCATTCACACATCGTTAAATACACTTTCTCGTTTCAACAACGTGAATGCCTCCGCATTTTCGTCCCAAAGATAGCAACATATTTCTCAACAAACAAATTTACATGTTACTTTTTTGTTAAATGGCATGATTTTTCAGATAATGGGCAAAAAGCGGGGCGACATGGAAAGGACGACGAGGAGCGAACAGAAGGAAGAGCGGCTGAAGAGAGACCGCGGAGGATTTCCCGAGAATATTGATAGGTTATCTACTCGCGGCCGAAGGTAATGCAACTCGCGGCCGAAGGTTGCATTACTCGCGGCCGCGAGCAGCACGAATTGCGGCCGCGAGTTGATGACTTTTTCTTATGGACGGGGAGAAAATGGCGCAAGGCTGCCTTGGGAATCGGATAAAATCGCTAAGTTTGTAGAAGAATAAGTAATGGTGGAAGGCCGGGCGAAGAAAATCCAAGGAATATTTCTACGCGGTTTTTGGGCTAAGATGCTTGTTGGTTGGCGGCGGCGCAAGGGGCGATGCGCGGACATTGGGCAGAGCCCTGAGGCGAAGCACTGTAGCTCACTTTGCTCGCAAAGTGAGGGGGACGAATTTTATGGCAAACACGTCGTAAAGGAGCGGGTATAAAGCGGACTTATGGCATTTTCGCTACGTGTTCGTGGCCCTCACTTTGCGAGCAAAGTGAGCTACAATGCTGGC
>OIWT01002069.1_pt1 | contig 21689 bp, 39 predicted proteins | sample 1587701 | NCBI WGS metagenome assembly OIWT01 (sample SAMEA3888904, study PRJEB22519) | human gut metagenome | biome: human gut; feature: human-associated habitat; material: faeces | place: Denmark | collected 2009
GTGGGGTGATAAGGATCGCTTGAGAGACTTCTATCGCTGTTTGTTGCAGGAAACATGCTGTTTATCGTCGTACTGTTCTATGGACGATCGGGTTCTGGGCCTTCAACATGAGCTCCGGATGGGCTCGGAAGGACTGCGTGTACTCCACGATCCTGCCGTCCTTGATCTCAATCTCCTTCTTCATCTGGTCGCGCTCCTTCACCAAGAAATCGATCACCTGCTTGCAAGTCTCCACTTCCTCCACGGAGGCGTTCAGCTGCTTCACCAGATCTTCCTTTTCGCGCATGCTCAGCTCAATCGAATCATATAGGTCATTTCCCTCTCCTTGCAGTTGCTCGATGGTCTCCAGCAACTCCTTCTTTTGCTTGTGCAGAAACTCTACTCCCTTGCGCTTGGAGACTGTTTCCATTTCCTCCCGCACGCCCGTCTTTCTCATCCGTTGCTGCATGGATATGTAGCTCTCCAGATATGTATAGTTGGGGCTTTGAGTCGAGGGTGCGCAATGCACGTCGGATATGGCTAAGCATCGAAGAACAGAGCACTGCTGCTTCAGCGCATCCACCTTTCTCGACAATTCCTCAAGCTCTTCCAGCGACATTCCGAGTCAAACACACAGCACGCTTACAACCGTGATACTCGATTCAAGAGAAGAACAGAAAGGAGAAAGTCGGTTTTGAATCCACTCTCGCCAAGAGGCGGGCGTTTCATTGTGCACAACAACCACGTGTAGTGGTTTTCTCAACAATCCATCTGCTGTTTGCAATGAGTCACACGCACGAAAGAGAAGGCATCATCACGCTGACGAAGGACCACATTCTCCCCGTGGACAGCGTGTTCATCCCCGAGGATTACAGAGTACTGGCCTTAGGGGGATCGTAACGGACAGGACAAGCTGGACGGCATTATCATCACGAACGGCATGATTGAGGACCGCAGCGCCAAACTCGCTTATGATCTCCACCGCGACTATGGCAACGAGCGTATTCAGCTTCTTTGCATTCTCAAGGTTTGTGACGGTTCTTTTTCTCACTCATAGGGCGGCCATACCTTCTTCTCCGCCTTAACGCGCCATATGCAGCGCCTGGGAATGCGCTTCTCCTACGATTTCATGCGTGTGAAGAGCTACAGTGGAACGGAATCCACGGGAAACGGTAAGCGCGTGGGACGGCGTTCATCGTAGTGCGCATTGAGGGAGTCGATCTGAGCATCATGAAGAACCGCCACGTCGTTGTAGTGGAGGATATTATTGATACGGGTAAGACGATGCAGGCGCTGCTTCCCGTGATTGAGGCGCAGGGTGCGAAGTCCGTTGCGGTAGGGGAATCAAAATGGGGCTGAAGAGATAGACGTGTGTGCTGTGCGAGAAGGACACGCCTCTGAGCTGCGGATACAAGTCCAATTACTGCGGCTTTATCGTTCCCGACATGTTCATTGTCGGCGACGGCTTTGACTTCGATGAGGTGATGCGTGAGATGCCTCACGTGGGCTGCATCAGCAAGTACGGCATTGAGTACTACACTCACCACAAACTGTTTGAAAATGAGTTGCGTGTTTGTTGGAAACAGGAAATATGCCGATAAGAGTCGTCAGCTTCCTCTTGTTCTCCGCAATCAGACGATCGTAGTCCAAGGGCTTGGACTTCTCCACATTGAACTCTTCCTCCACTTCCGCCTACGCCTCACTCACAGGATGCAATGCTACGAGGAAAGCATCAATGAAACCATCCTTAGAAGGCACCACCTCCTTCATGCGCTTCAGGAAGGATGTGTGCTCGCGCTGGGCACGATAGGCCGGCTGCTTGGCGGGGTGCTACGTGTCAACTGCGGCTAGGAAGGAGACCTTCAGCGCCTTCATCATCTCGTCGTCATAGTCCCAAAGGAAGGAAGTATGATGGAGCATTCGATCGCTCGAGAAGCCTACTCATCACTACAGGAAACGGAAGCCACTCTGCGCGTTTCCCGCAAACTTCTGATCACCAAACACATAATCGTTCTCCCTGAGGGCAAACGACGTCACGCCAACGCGGTCGAACACCTTCTTGTAGAACTCACCCGTCCAGTTCATGAAGGGCGTGGGAAACACGCAGTTGGGGAAATCACTCTAGGGGATGAGCGTCGGTACTACGGCAAAACCTTGCTCAGAACAAAGGTGAGACAGAAGGTGGAGTCGTCAACGACAACCGTGCCGCCTCCAGAGAAACGCTTAATCACGGGGAGATGGAGCTCTTTCGCCTTGTCAACATTTATGAGCTTATCCACCTTCCCCGACAGACCCATCACAATGGACGGATTCAAGTGGCGATTCACCAAACACCTGCCCATGAGCCCTTCTCCTTCTGTTCCCCTACCAGTTGGTTTTTGTAACACGCAGCAGTGCTTCCTCGATCATGAGCTGGCGATAGATCGTTGTGCTACAAATCAGCTACACAGCAGAGTCCCTGCTTTGTTAAATAGAGGAGTTTGATAGCCGGCTTGCTCATTGCTCACTGCTGCCAACAAACAGAGAAGACTAAATACTATTATAGAGTGTCATGATGGCCTCCGGGGAAATCTGCTTCCACTGCCTCCTACACGTCACCAGCATCACAAACCACGACTCCAGACTCCGGATGCACTGCACGACCTTGGTGATGCGGGTTCTCGCCTCAGGACCAATCACCTTCTGTTCCAGCATCCTCTTCTTCTTGTCCGTCTCTGCGGACGACGTGCTATTGATGCTGTTCCCCTCCATATCCACCAGACGCTCCGTGACCCAGATGTTGCCATTGTTGCCGAAGATGCAGCCCACATCGCAGTCCAGGTTGACGAAGTGCTGCTTCAGCTTCTTGATCAGCACAGAAGGCACTGTAACCAGCACACCGTTTGTAAGCTACGAATGACCCCTCTCCTCCTTATTCACTTTCCCGTACTTCGGAGAACGCGTGTGGATGGAGGCGGAACCTCGGGAATCAACATTCTGGATTTCAGCCTAGGCATGATGGGAACCAACCACCGCTACGCTAACCAAGTCTCCCTCGACGAAGAGCGAGCGCATCTGCAGAATATCCGTCTCGTTTCTCCGACGATGCCCTCCTCCGGGCAGAAGAACGCTGTTGATGCTCAAACTCGCATTCTGGAAGGAGTCAATGTCCACATCCCAGGAACGAGCCGAAAGCTACACGTAAAACCAGCAGACTCCTTGCCTACACTGAGTACTCTTCCCACGACAACATCACCAATCTTTGCATAGTAGCGCGACTTCAGGGGACGGACCGATATTAGTTTGTTCACTCGTTCCACAATACCGCACACATTGGCAATCATCTTTCCATCCAAAGTATATACGCCATGGCCTCTACTCCATTAGCTTTCTGTACACGAAACAACATACTTTAGGAATCCCTGCTCGGTTGTAATCACCTCTCCAGGAGTAACCAGAATCAGATTCGATTCCAGCGTATCGGGATCGATCTCCTCTTTCTCCTTGATTTCAGAAAAGGACACGTCCATTTTGATCACGACCCAGTCGAATACTGTCTTCATTCAAGAGGAAGCATGCAGAACTCTTCCCTTGTTTATTGCTGCAAAGTCTGTGTTTCGATGACTCTTCCCCGTGGCGCCTAGCGCTGGGTCGGCCGTTGGCGCGATTTCTTCGCTCGGCTTTCCCGCCTTTCTCCCAAATCCCAGTTTTTTCTTTACATGTTCTATTCCGTATACGTACTCACAAAGAAGGTTTGCTTGATGGAGGGTGGTTACGGATTAGGGATTCCTCGCTCCTATCTGGTTACACTTGTCCAGGATGGCTCATGCTTAGGACGGAGGGAACGACGAAGAATAAGCTGCCCAAGAAACAGATCCTGGCTTCCAACATCCGCGATATGTGGTAGCGTTTCTTTCCCTCGTCCACATCTAGTATTAGTGTCATCCACCCAAAGTGTGGTCCTTTGGAGCTCCGATTGTCTGCGGTTCTCTTACTCGGCATTACGCGCATCCACAACGTACTATTTTGCTTCTTCTGTTCCCCGTAGAGACAATGCCGCTATCTCCTCTCCGACACAAATGACGTCTTTGGACGCGTCCGCTTCCAGTCCCATCCCCAGGCCGTGAATCTCCCCGAGGAAAACTCCCTCCTCCGGTAGTTTCTCTCCCTTCTCCTCAGCCACAGACAGGAGCGCACCAGTCTGGCAGTGACCAACCACCACCTCCAGCAGTCCTTCCTCGAGCTGAATCTCACCGCCTCGCAGGTGCGTGCTTCTCCCGTCGCTCACACCTAGATGGGCCTGGACCCCATCCTCGACTCGCTGAACCTCGAGGACGGTCAGCTGATCATCGCCGAGGAGGGCATTGAGGGAGTGCTTCAGGGCATGGAGACTCCCATGTCGGATATCCCCGTATTGGTGCCCCTCTCTGTTTATTGTAGATGCAATCGGACATGACGCTCCACCGTCTCACAGGCGAGGGCGGCGAGCTTCTCAGCGCGCAGCTGCAGCGCGTGGCGGAGCAACAGCAAGACATCGACTTTGGGGCTGATATGATGGACTTCGACCCGATTGAGGGCGATCCACAGCAGCCTCGTCCTCTCCTCGTTCTCACGCCCCCGAAGGCCGTGTCGCGCAAGCGCATGCTGCCGACGATCAAGCCCGACGCCCGAATCGAGCTGAGCGACGCGGTGTGGAAGCGACAGCGCATGGATCTGTCGTTCATGGTCGTGAAGCGGCCGCCTCTGCCGCTGGTGGACGAGAACGGAATGGTTGTGTCTAATGACGTGATTGCTCCTGTTTGTTTGGCGGAGGAGGGTGAGGGGTAGATGTACCGGGACGAGATCGTCGATATGCTCCAGTTCTACACCAGCATGGGACAGGGGCTGAGTGACGATCGAGTGGGCCTGGGCGTTGGGGTTGAGGGTAGTTGAGCCACGCATCCATCGAGCGGAGACGAGGCACGGAGAGCGAGGCACCGCAGGGCAACGCGTGGATGCCTCGTGCTTGGTTCACGCGTAGTCTCGAAGGGGAGGCAGAGCCCATGGACTTCGATCCGATCGAGGGAGAGTTGGTTTGTTGAACCGCGTTGAGCGTAGTTTCCCCGAGGGAGCCACGCTGCCATTGGTGGATACGACGATGGGCATCGGATCCGGGAGTCTTGCTCGTTTGGTGAGGGTGTTTGTTTCACGCGTAGCGGTGGCTCTGTCAGCGGCCTCCTCCGCTTCCAGCACGCCCTCGTACCAGAACACGGTGCGTGTGCTAAGGCAGCCGAAGAAGGCGAGTGTGATGCGTAGCATGCTGGAAGACGCGGGACTGAAGGAGCACTCTGTGAGCTTCGAGGCCTTCACCGTGCAGAAGGACAGGACGTTCGTCACGAGGTCGTTTTACAGCCTCTTGGGTGAAGGGTTGAGAATCGCATCACCCCTAGTTCTGGCTACGGACAACCAAGTGATGCTGAATCAACAGCGCAGCTACGGAGACATTGAGATTTCGGCCGTTGTTAGTACTGACTGTTGTTGTTTGTTACCTGAGACTCACTTTTTTCTTTTTCCTTTCGTTAACACATCCTATGGAAAGCGCAGATAAGGCACTGCCATACAACTATCTCGGAGTGCAGGCTCTTCCTCCTCGCAAGAAGGGACGCGATCGTCGTCGCCTGAACAAGGCGTTGAATAGAACGGAAGAAGAGGATGATATGAGTGCTGCTGTGGTGGAAGAGCCCGTTACAGTTATCGATGATCCTTTCAGTCCCGCTGTGGAGGAGTAGGCATGTTGGAATGTTGTAACGCGCAGATTTGCACACGTGAAGATACCGGAAGGCGTGAAGTACAGCGCCACTCGTGAGCTGAAGTATGAGTTCCTCGATAACACGGCCGATATCCAGGTTCATGCCTGTATACGAGGATGTGGGTGTGTGACTTCATAGGGGGTGATTCTCTTCAGGAGGCGTTCGAGCAGTGTATTCTTGGAATGTTTGGGTAGGATTCGTCATTCAATGACTTTATCCATAGGTATATGACGGATATGGAGAAGGTGGGGATTAACCTCGACGAGACTCCCATCGTTGTGAAGGTTACCGGTTGTCACTGACTCTATTTTTCATGTCGTAGGACACGATTGCCTGTCTCTGCTGTACAACGTGTTGAGCGAATTCCTCTGCTCCAACAACACCATGGACTTGCTTATGCGCGACGTGCGCGTGATTACGGAGATGGACGGGAAGGACTTTTCCTCCATCCGGCTACTGGGCTTTGGCGAGAAGTACAACCCGGAGAAGCACCCCCAGGGAACGGAGATCAAGGCAATCACGTACAGCAACATGCAGGTGCACGTGCGGGAGGATGGCACCCACATCTACGTGATTCTCGATATTTCGGTTGTTTCTTGAACAAACAGCACGCGCTCATTCAAACATACTCTTTCCAAAATCCTTCCGTTTCTCATTCAGATTCGCATAGCGGCCATCCGTGCTCCCAAACAGCTTTCTCCCTCTTCCCTCCTTGAAGCTGAACCCAACGTCCTCCGAGGCACTCGACCGCCTCTGCACCAACGGAGAAGGAGACGGCGTCACTCCCTCGTTCGCCGACACGGTGCTGCTCGAAGACAAACGCAGTGGAGGTGGAGGGGGTTTCAGCGACGACCGAAGAGCCGAAGAAGGTGGGGGCGGTGGGGGTGGTCGTGACGTGGGGTGCTTTGGAGGTGGGGGTGGAGGTGGAGGTGGCTGACGCTTCTGGGAAGGCGAAGGAGGTGGGGGTGGTTGGGACTTGTGAGGAGGCAAAGAAGGTGGGGGTGGTGGGGGTTGCTTGGTGGATCGCATGGGCACAGAGGGTGGGGGTGTGGGAGGTGGCGGGGGTTTCGCTGACGGAACACTATTCCGCGAAGAAGGAGGGAGTGGCTCTCTGTCCGGTTTCTCTCCCCGCGGGACAGGCGGCACTCTGGGCGTGGTTGCACTGTCCACGTGTTTGATGGCGGTGGAGGCGCTGAGGCGACGGTACTCCTGCTCGTTCTGGCGCTCGCGCTCCTGGCGCTCGCGGCGCTGCTGGGCGACGAGGCGTTCCCGCGCCTCCTGCTCCTCCTGCAGACGCTGGCGATAGAGACGGCGCTCGTCTTCCTCTCTCTGTCTCTTTTCCGCCTCCGTTCGCCTTCTCTCTTCCTCCTTTCTCTTCTTCTCCTCTTCTTCCACTCTCTTCCGTTCTTCTTCTCTTCTTCTCTCTTCTTCTTCTCTCTTTCTTCTCTCTTCTTCTTTACAAAGTCTTTCTTCCTCCCTTCTTCTCTCTTCTTCCTCCCTTCTCAATCTCTCTTCCTCTTTTCTCCTTCTCTCTTCTTCTTCCCTCTTTCTTCTCTCCTCCTCTTCTCTCCTCCTCTCTTCTTCTTTCTTTCTCAATCTCTCTTCCCCCTCTTTGCGAAGTCTCTCCTCCTCTTCTCTCCTTCTCTCTTCTTCTTCTCTCCTTCTCTCCTCCTCCTCTCTCTTCGCTGCAATCGGAGCCACCACCACGGGCGGAGGCAACTCACTCTTCTTCTTCTCTTCCCCCTTCACTCGGCCTCCCGTTGCACGGATCTCACTCAGCAGCGATGCCATGCCAGCAGTACGAGGCGACATGTTCTCCACCTTCTTCTCCTGAGGACGATTCGGAATGGCAGAAATGGGCAATGGCGGAGGCTTCACCGTTGGAGAGCCAATACGCTGCTCTTTGGCTTGGCGGAGCGTTGCCATGGCGGGAAGAGGCGGCGGGGCTGGCTTGCTCGTTGGCTGAGAGATCGGCGTTTCGGGGGAAGGACTGGCTTGCGTTGGCAAGCTTGATATGCTGCGATAGACGGAATTCACACGGTTCTTCTCCTCTTCGTCCTCGATTGGAATCTAGAATGGAGGAGAGATACGCGGATTACACGTGAGGCAGAACGAATGATATCAGCTTCTGATTCTGTGAGAACTGATGAATAGTCCTTCAGCGCTGCTGGTAGCGAAGACACTCGCTCTGCGTCTATACCGGGATTTGCTCGCAATTCTTTATCTACAATGATACATAGTGAAGAATATCCCACTATCGGATTTGATTCGATACACAACGGTTTGTTCCTGATTCAACTCCCGGATGTTGCCGTTGATTGTGCGGAGCGCATTTTCACAGCTATCCATTTGGGTCTGCAATGCACTCAGCTTCGTAGCCACGTCCTATCCTTGATGGAACAGGGGAGACACAACTCTCATTCTCTGCGTGATCTGCTCGGCGAATCCGCGCATGTAGACTTGGATATCGTCCTCACAGTGAATCACGGATATGGCCTTGCTCCTGGAGGAAATCCATTCGACCGGCTTTGCTAAAAGGAGTAAGCGTTCTGCTGCAGATGCCCAAAACGAAACCCAAACACCTACGTTCCATTGACGACTTTTGCTGAAATCCGGACAGAAATCAACAGCAAAACACCAAAGCAATAGCGAATGCGGCGATCACAAAGAGATCAACTGGAATTCGATCGAAAGAGCGAGACGACAAAAACGGGAATTGCTTGATTCTAGCGACGAGCGACTCCCCCTGTGAATGGTGGATGGAAAGAGTCAGAATTGGTTTCGCTACGAGTAGAAATGGTAGATTTGCTCTATTGCGTGTTGTTAATCATCATAGCCTTCCCAGAAGTCTTTTCGTACCAAGAGAATTCTCGCTAAGAAGATGAGACAGAACCGCCCCATCCCCCAGTGGTTCCGTCTGCGCACTGGCAACACCATTCGGTATGCTATTTCCGCGTTGTTCTCATGTCTTTAGCTACAATGCTAAGCGTCGTCACTGGAAGCGCACGAAGCTTGGTATCTAAGCTGTATCACTTGGAGCGAGCAATCAATCCCGTGTTTCTTAGCAAACAGAACACTACGCCAGCGTAATACGACTCAGGATCGCCGAATACTCCACGTGCTGCTTCAACCACTCGGAAAAGATCGGGTTCTTTTCGTCCGGGAGGTGCTCCTCGAAGTACTCCGCCAGAACGATCAGCATGCAGTAGCGGTGGAGGAAGTGAGTGGCCCGGTCAAGCGATTCCTCCTTCTTCTTCTGCGTGGCTTGCAGGGACATCGAAGCGGACTAGGACTCACAACACACCCACACGCCAACATGGTAGTGATAGATCACTTCTCGAATGTTCTGCATGTCACTGGAGAGGTCGATAATGTAATCCAACTTCCTCTTTGCCTTCGATCCACTCTTCATCATCCCAATGAGCTCCGTAACGCAGCTGTAGTAGCCCTCCAGCAGCATCTTCTGGTTTCCGTCTTGGGACGCGTGCTGCCCCATCACAGCCTCGGATTCCTTAATCCGTGTCATGAGAGAGTGCCACTCTCCGCTCTTGAAGGAGAGCGCCATGGAGCAGATGATCATGCCCGTCGTCGTGCGTCCTCGTCCAATCTGACAGTTGAACACGAAATCGTCCTGGTAGTTGGCAAACGTGATACGGACCAAGTCGTCGATCGTCGTGGCGAGCGGAGCCTGCTCGTCCGTGACCGGAACGCGGAAGAGCGAGATCTGCACATCCGGGTTCTTCTCGTTGAATCGGCGGTACACCTCCTCCAGCTAGACATCATCCTAACAGCTCTTGCATACGGTCACCACACTGTTGTCAGTTACGGGAAGAAGATGCATCACGCTCTGATTCTTCTCATTCTCGTCATTCACCATAATCATAGATTGGTTCGCAGAGGCCTCATGCAGGATGTCCTGTTTGAACTTGCGCTCAATCTCCAGCACACGCTCTCTGCAATGAAACTCCCACTCCAACCCAACGAATCAATTCCGGTGAAGATCAGATTGTTGATCATGTCGGACATGTTACGGAGAGAGTACGGTTTGCCGTTGATGAAGATGATCGGTTCCTCGCGCAGATTCACCCATGTCTGCTAATCACTCCCTTCTGCCTCTCTCACGATGTTCCGCTTTCCATACGTCTTGCTGATGTATTCCACCGTGTTCAGAATCCCATTCACCATCGGAATGGCCTCTCCAAACACGCGATTCACAAACCCGCTCACTCGAAAATTGGGGGCCCCCTCCAGCTGTGGCACCTACGGCTAACTCGGCTCTTCGTCCCCCACGAGATGAACGTTGCGCGAGCCGGGGAAATAGTCGTCCTTAATGATGGAACTCAGATTCAGCACTAACCCATTGATATGCTTGTACACAAATGAGTGAGAGGGATTGATTGATGAAACCGCCTCTGGCGGAAGAGGTGTGGTGCTCGCTGCTTTGACCGTCGTCGGCATCACAAACACGCGGGTTTTCGGGTCATTCAGCGATCCCAAAATCGAGGCGATTTCCGGCCGCGCTTCGAGCCATTGGGTGAAGGAGGCGGCGGTGTGGGACTAGACTGAGAGAGGAAGAAGAAGAGAACGTCGAGATAATCATCGATGATCATGAGATAGACGAGCTTCTGGAGGGCCTGGAGGTAGCGAAGATACAAAAAGGAGTGGTTGTTGTGGTCGTCCGAGAGAGAGTGGTTGGTGTAGCAGGCGTATTGGCGAGAAATATACTCGTAGAGTGTGAGTGGCACGAAATCGTCCTGATTTGTGGAGTAGTCGGTGGCAGTGAAGGAATCGGTGGGAAGAAGAGAGGATTGGATGATGCCGAACACGCGGTAGAGGTGCGAATAACCGCGGGAAAGCAGTCTGCACAGATCGATGATGATGTTGAGAGAAAGAAGCTGTGAGAAGAAGGAACCTTCCTCCGACTCCTCCAGATTCACATCTGCAAATCACACAGACATGTCACTCTCACTGGACATATAGTTCTCAGCAGAGTTGTTGTCATCGCGCAGATGCGAGCAGATCAGCTGGAGCAGGGGCAGGTGGAACAGAAGGCCCGTGATGTTGTGAGAGAACACCACGAGAGTGGAGCTGGCTTGCGAAGGTGCGGGCATGGCCTGAACAAGACCGATGAACCTGGGCGTGAGAAGAAGGAGAGGGAGGCACTGGTCGACGGAGACGGTTGAGGGAATGCTGTAGTGATTGCTGCTGATTCGCGTGTAGTGGATGAAGGTGTTGGGGCTGTCTGCCGTGCAGGAGGCGAAGGCACGCGTGAAGCCCTCTCTAGCACTCACTCCCGCGAGAAAAGGGCACTTCGATGTGAACACAGCATCCTTGTGAATGGTTTGCTTGAAGCTTTCGATGGAGTGGCTCTCCCGGTTGTAGCCGTACAGTACGAAGAACCGGCCGTCGAACGCATCCAACTCTCTCACCACGGACTGCTCGATTTGATCCAACGCCTCGCCGCGCGCGTCGTAGCTGGCGAAGGTGGGCGAGGTCCTATCAATGATGCGTGAGGAGAAGGGTGACATGAGAGGCGAGGTGCGGTCGCGCAGGCAGAAGAGGGAGCGATCGATGACGCTGGGTGTGAGAAGGAGAGAAAGGGCTGACACAGAGGGACTTCGATGGATGTTGATAAGGAAGATGTGCTTCGGAACCACCGCGGGCACCTGATCTAGCGAAGCGAGCAAGGGGCGAAGATCCTGTGGGAGAGAGGAAGAAACAACCAGACCAGTGACTTGGTGAAAATCGTGCCGAAAATGGGCTGGTGCGTGGGACAGGCTAAAACCAGCTGCTTGGCGAGAATCACGTTGTCTTGGTCCGTCACCTGTTGCTGCAGCAACAAGGTGTGCACGTTCAGGTATCTATTGATGATCAAGGAATCACTGCACAACCCGTTGGTGGTAAGCATCTCGCTGGAGTCCGCCACGCCCACCTGCTCGCAGTTCACACTCAAGTACTGGTCGATGTGTCCGCTGTTGATGGAGTTGTACAGGTCGTACACCGTGGGCGTCACCTCCAGCCACTGTCTGAAAGGCATGTACTCCTCGTCCTGGCGCTCGTGCAACCACAGGGCCACGGCGATGAGCAGATAGTACTTGCGAAGGAGTTTCACCGCCAGCTCCTCCCATGCGGTTTTCTCCGTCTTGTTGGAGGCGAGGATGATGTTCTGTCTCACCAGCACCAGGTGCTTCAGGATGCTGTACACCGGCGCCTGCTGCTGGATCACGCTGTCCACCAGCGTCTTCGCGCGCCGCCCGTACGGAAACAGGTTCGTCAGGTTCGTCACCACTGCGAAGTTCCCGTTCAACAACAGCGAGTTCTAGGATGGAGGAGGCCGCGCGAGCTTACGTAAAACACGTTGATGTTGTCGCTTTCCGCGGGGAGGGATTTCCCACCAACCTCGCTGGCGACGGCGGAGGCGTCCGGGTCCGAGGACAAGTCCACTTCGGGCAGGTCTTCCAGATGGTACAAAAACGCTTCGATTTATGGAATGGCAAAATAGGGACAGTTTTGGGAAGAGGGCGTGACGGGCGACACGTTCACGTCCGATCCGTTGCCCTCCTCGTTCACGCACAGCACGTTGGAATCCGCTTCAGATGTCGTGAACGTCTCCGCCGCCAAATCCAACACAGGAGAAAGAATCCGATTGGCTGCACTGTGTTTCTCATGAAACTGCCGCAAAAGCAACTTCCACTTCTATGTGTGAAGTCAGTGACTGAAGGCTACTCGGATCACCATCGCCACGGCGGAACAGTAGGTGCTTTTGTTGTGACCGCTCATGTCCGTGAAGACGATACTCTTGCTGTTGCTGTTGTTAACGAGGATATCCGCGATTTCGGAGAGGGCTTCCTGTGGGTGAGATGAGGAGGAGGAGGAAACGATCGAAGGAGGGTTGGTCTCGATGATGGGGATGCGATGGTAATTCGTGTCGAATCCGCGGGTGCCCACGATATAGAACATTTCGCGCGTGGTGAGAAGGGAGGACGTGTTTACATGGAGGATCTGCTTGCGAATCTAGATATGAGTTCATAATGACCGGTCGAACGTTGTGAACAGTTTCTTCTCTCTGCACCACGATGTTGCATCCGTTCTCCACCACACGGCACTCGTTCATGACGTCCTTCTTCAGTCGCTTCTCCATGTTCTCCACCTTGCTCTTCGTGATGATCTGCTCGTCGTTGAACAGGTTCTGGAAGGGATCGTCAGCCTTTCGCAGCACGTACGAGGTGCCGTTGATGTAACTACCCATCACGCATGATGTGAATCGAGAACATGGACGGCTCTTCGCGGAGATTCACCCAGATAATCTCAAGCGCTTCGTCTCCCTGCGAATGCAGCATGTTCACGATGCTGTAGATGCTCGACTCGTCCGGCTGCGCACATGAATACACATTCCACGGATCGTAGCCCGTGAAGGACGACACTCCCGCAAATCCAGTCGTCGACTAGGAAATGAGCACAAGACAAAACAAATACGGTATCCTCACAGCGGTTTGGTATCTTGTCCCGTTTCAATATCATCCGCCCGTTCAGCACGACTCCTCTTCGAGAATGCTCCAACAGCTTCGTATATTCCTCCATCTTTCTACAGATCGTCAGCACGGAAGAGATGCTAAAAGGTGCTTACGCAGATCCGCCGTTATCCTTCACAGTAATCGTTTTCGACGACCTTCTCTTCAACGACGCATCGAATGGGTTCTGTCGGCCACTGGAAGCACGCATAGAAGATCTCCTGATCATTTCTTGCGAAAAACGAAGCGGTTAAGAAAAGTGCCCTGATCGAACGTGCAGTGGAATCATTGGGATGTGGGGGATTCTCGATAATCGTCACTGCATTCAAAAGACCCTTCTCAAATGATGGAGAATGATCTGGGGTTCATCCATCTGCGATTTGAGAATGAGAGCGTCGTAGAAGGACATGACGCGTCTGAGAGAATCTGCCTCCTTTGTACCGTAAATGACGTCGACATCCCAGTAGAAGTTCCAGCCGCAAAGTAGGGCATCCTTTCTCTCCTCAATTCCAGGATCCCCGTCCTACGAGACCGAGTGAAGCCCTATTTGAAGGAGCGTGGCATTATTGTTCCTTCCATTCCGGTGGAATCCTCCTTCCGATCCTCTTCACAAGAGAAGCGGATTCAGACACTCATCCAAGTATCTGCTGCTTTGTGAAATGGAATACATAGCTTATCAACGAAAATATCAATGATTCGGCTGATCTCAAGGATGTCGTTGTAAAGTTCTTGGGTTTGAGAAACGCTTCGTCTATAACTCGTTCCGAAAGTGAGAAGCCACGTTCTGCAAAGAAAGAGAACAAACCCAACATGGTACCCATTTCCTTCCCTTCTGTTGGATAGATCTCCCCGGAAGATAGTGCTGATGTTACAAACGTGTTGCAAAGTGACTGGTCCATCGATTTCAATGACCTTGATTTCATTCGTCAGGCCGGGCAGGGAGCCTTCGGTCGTATATACAAGGTAGTCTCCAGTCATGGTGTGAACTACAGGCTCGATATCGCGGGACCTACGTGGCGGTGAAGGAATTCCAAGTCAGCGAAGTGTCCGACGATCTGCTGAAGGAAATGAAGTACGAGGTGTCCATCATGAGCGGAGTACACCGTGACGGGTTGTGTTCACCCTAGTTGCGCCACCCGAACATCGTGCTGTACATCGGCGCGTCCCTCGAGCCACCCAATGTGGGTATGGTGACAGAATGGTGCGAAAACGGCTCCCTGGCAGATTACCTTCACGACTTCTCCAAACCGCTAAACGGGCGTATGGCGGTGCAGCTGGCGCTGGAAGTGTCGCAGGGAATGGAGTATTTGCAGGGCCACCACAACGGCATCATTCACCGCGATCTGAAGAGCGACAACATCTTGTTGGGGAGACACTTCGAGGCGAAGGTGGCGGACTTTGGTCTGACGGTCATTCAGGAGTAGGAGGTGGGGCGAGAGGCGATGCGTAGTTGCGACCGTGTCGTGACTGCCGAGGAGCGGTCGGATCACTCACCGCGTGATTTGCCTGAACACTCATCCGATCACATGCCGGAACGCACCAACAACTCACCATCACCGAAGAACCGCATGAGTCTGCGCAACATGCTGACCAACCCGAGACTGGTGAGTGCTGGGTGAAGTGCTGAAGGGAAGATCGACGGGGACGCGGCGGATGACAGCGACTTCTACGGCATGGAGGGAACGATCCAGTGGATGGCTCCCGAGATCATGAACGGGAGCAAGTACAACAGCCGCGTGGACATGTGCGTGTGGGGCGGGGCGTGAAGGGTAGTTACTCCTACGGCATTCTGCTGACGGAGCTGCTGGCCAGAATCGTGCCGTTTTCGGACACCTACGCGGGGTTTGACTTCATCAATGACGTTGCCACAAAGAACCAGCTGCCGACCATTCCGAAATGGTAAGAATAAGGATGTGTTTGGACTGTAGGGTCAAGTGCTACGAAAAGGACTCATTGTACCTGGCCGGTTGGTCCGTACTGAAGAAACATCACCCCGATCTCGAATACCACAACATTCCCAACGATTTGAATGCCCTGATCCATCAATGCACCATCATGAACGCTCAGCTTCGCCCGCCCTTCAAAACCATCGTCCGCTTTCTCCTCTTCTTTGAGTCTAGACGGAAACGCTGCTGAGTCTGACCGAGTTGTCGCCGCTGCTCTTCCTCCACTCCTTTGACATGCCGCGCATCCGCGCCAACTTGCAGGACGCGCGCTACGAGAAGCTGGCGCTTCGAGAGCTCCTGATACTGCTAACGCACGTGTTGGTGCCGTGTCCCACCTGCGCGGAGGAAGTGACGAAGGACCAAGCGGCGTACGAGGAGTACCTTGTGGTGTTCATTCCGGAGCTGATGCGGCTTGTGGTCCCCATTATTCACAAGGAAAGGGAAGTGTGGAGAAAGAGTGACGTGTTGGGACTGGGCGTTCGGGCCGCACTCGAACTGCTTCGCTTCTTTTGTGTTATTCCCGTGGAAACGGTCACTACACTGATGAAAGACATCCTGTTTGTTCTGGCAAGTGGGAAACGACGTGGGAAGTGAGAGGGTAGGCTATGCAGAGGAGGAGAGTGTGTTGACGCTGTCGGATGTGTGTTCCATGTGCATGATCGTGAACATGTGCTACACCCAGTGCGAGGTGAAACAGAAGCGCGAGCAGGCGGTGGAGACCTTCCGGAATTGGTTGCAGACGTGCTTGAGTGAAGTCGGAGCGATGGGTTTGAGCGGTGGGCGTGGATGACACATAGAAGAGGCAGGAAGGAGGCGGCTGTATATGCGATTGGTGGACTGGATCCCAAAAGAGTGCTTGGAAGGGATCGATGGGAAGGAGGAGCAAAATGAAGTGAAAGAGGAGAAAATCCGCGAGACGATCCGCAACCATATTATCCTGCTGCAAAACAAGTTCCAAATGCGGCTTCTGAAGTAATTCGCTCATGGAAAGTGATGTGCTTGTTTTTGTTGCAAAATGATACTGCCACTCTCTTTGTGGGGCAGTAAGGAGTGTTACAACTCTATGCAAGAGTGGATTACGATTATGGCAAACTACACTGCGAATCTCCCCTCCTTCGCACCTCCTTCTTTACAGAAGAAGGAGAATTGTTAGGAAACAGGGACAACAAAAATCTGCCCTCTTTCTGGCAGGTCGTCGAATCTGCAAAGCAATACCCTATTTCAATCACTATGGCTGAAGTTACGGCAATTGATGAATCCCTATACAGCAGACAGCTCTACGTCCTCGGCGAGGAGGCGATGAAGAAGATGACGAGCTCTAGTGCCCTCATCGTGGGAATGAAGGGCCTTGGCGTTGAGATTGGTGATTTCCTGAAAAGGAGCGTAATAGCATAGCGAAGAACATCATTCTGGCTGGAGTGAAGAGCATCGCCATTCACGATAACGAGCCCGCCTCCATCAAGGACATGAGCTCCAATTTTTATATTTCTGAGAGCGATATCGGGAAGCCTCGCGCTGAAGTGGATCATCCTCTCTTCGCTTAGCGCTAGGTGTGCCTCCCCAAGCTCCGTGAGCTGAATCCCTACGTCAGCGTCACGAGAAGAGAGGAGGAGTTAACTGAGGAGTATGTGAAGACCTTCCGCGTTTGTCTCGGATGGCACGATGAACCGTAGGTGGTGGTCGTCACAAACCTGATGAACAAGGATCAGGAGACGCTGAACGCGATCTGCCACAAGAACCACATCTGCTTCATCAGCGCAAACACCTTCGGTCTGGCCACTCGCATCTTCTGCGATTTCGGCGACAGCTTCACCGTGAGCGACATTGACGATTCCGAGCCTGGCACTGTCCTCGTCGGCGACATCAGCAACGTACCGCCTCAAACACTGTTTTTATGCACAGGACAAGGAGGGTCTGGTGACGATTAGCGAAGATCGCCACCCCTTCCAGGAGGGCGACTTCGTCACGTTCTCCGACATCCGCGGCATGACCGAGCTCAACGGCTGTGCGCCGCGCCGCATCCACGTCCTGGGTAACCAGCAATTCACGATCGGCGACACTTCGTCCTTCTCGCCGTACGAGTCCTTTGGCTGGTGCACACAGGTCAAGCAGCCCAAGACGCTCCACTTCCGCCCGCTGGCCGAGTGCAACCGCAACCCCGGCGAGATGCTGATCACCGACTTCGGCAAGCTCGATCACGCCATCCACCTTCACATCGCCACACTGGCCCTCGACGCCTTCGTCGCCAAGACAGGCCGCGTCCCGCGCCCCTGGGACGAGGCGGACGCCACTGCCTTCGTGGCTCTCTGTCGTGAGGTGAATGACTCGCTTGCTGCGGAGGCGCGCGTGACGGAGCTGAACGAGGCGGTGCTGCGTACCTTCGCCATGACATGCTGTGGTGATCTGTGCCCCGTGGCGGCGTGCTTCGGCGGCATCGTGGCGCAGGAGGTGCTGAAGGCCTGCTCGGGCAAGTTCACGCCCATCTTCCAGTTCCTGTACTACGACGCTTTCGAAGCGCTGCCGGCACGTGCCGATCACGCCGACTGTCGCGAGGTGGGTTCTCGCTATGACGGACAGATCGTGGTGTTCGGTGAGGCGCTGCAGAAGGCGCTGGCGGACAGCCGCGTGTTCCTGGTGGGCGCGGGCGCCATTGGCTGCGAGATGCTGAAGAACCTGGCGCTGATGGGCGTGGGCTGCGGCGAAAACGGGCAGATTTTCGTCACGGACATGGACCGCATCGAGAAGTCGAATCTGTCGCGCCAGTTCCTGTTCCGCAACGGCGACATCGGGCAGTCGAAGGCGGCGACGGCGGTGAAGGCGATCCGCGCAATGAATCCGTCGGTGCACTGCACACACTACGAGGTGAAGGTGGGTCCCGAGACGGAGGACATCTTCTCCGACGCGTTCATGGAGTCGCTGACGGCGGTGTGCAACGCGCTGGACAACGTGGAGGCGCGTCGGTACATGGACTCGCGCTGCGTGAAGTTCGGCAAGCCGCTGCTGGAGAGCGGGACGCTGGGCACGCGCGGGAACACGCAGATCGTGGTCCCTTTCCTGACGGAGAGTTACGGGTCCACGAACGACCCGCAGGGTATGTGCGAGAAGGGTGCGTGAGACATAGAGGAGGGCATTCCGATGTGCACGCTGAAGAACTACCCGTACAAGATCGAGCACACGATCCAGTGGTCGCGCGACGTCTTCGAGGGCCTCTTCACGCAGTCTGTGCAGACGCTGGCTGCCTACCGCGACGACCCGAACTACCTCGCGTCGCTGGAGGACAAGCCGGACGTGCACGACGAGTCGGTGCGCCAGCTGCACGCGCTGCTGGTGGAGGCGCCGTGCACGTCGTTCGACGACTGCATTCGGTGGGGCGCGCTGCTGTTCAGAAAGAACTACTACGAGGAGATTCTGCAGCTGGTGCACCAGTTCCCGGTGACTCGAAAGGTGGGGGTGTGAGGGATAGAGAGATTATGTTGACGAGAATGGGAACAAATTCTGGAGTGGAAACAAGTTGTACCCTACGGCCATCGAGTGGAATGAAACGGTCGGAGCGAACGCGCGATCTGATTGGCTAGAATTCCCACCATGTCGACTTCGTTCAGTACGCCGCCATCCTTCACGCCGCATCACTGGGCATTCCCGCGGGACCCGCGGAAGAGGATCGCCAGCACGTGATCGAGTGTGCACGACGGAATGTTCTGACGTGTAGCGTGGTGAAGCAGATGACGTTCCCGCCCTTCGCGCCGCGCGACCCGAGTGTGTGTTGTTTGTTCCATTCACAATAGACGCCACCAACACGGCGGAAGTGATCGCCCAGCTGGCTAGCGAGCTCCCGCCAAGCTCTTCCCTCCAACAGTGCGTGTGGCGGGAAGATGTGAGGTTTAGAGTGAAGACGTGCCCGGTGGAGTTCGAGAAGGACGACGACTCCAACCACCACATCGACTTCATCGCCGCCTGCGCCAACCTCCGTGCCGAGAAGTAAGCGTGCTTCTTCACTATAATGCGTAGCTATGGCATCACGACGGCGGACCGCAACACGATCAAGAAGATCGCGGGAAAGATCATTCCCGCCATCTCGACGACCACGGCGTTCGTGACGGGCGCGATCGCGGTGGAGCTGTACAAGGTGGAGCAGGGACTGAAGAAGCTGGAGGACTATCGCAGCTGCTTCGCGAACCTGTCAATGCCGATGTTCTGCTTCACGGAGCCGGGCGCCTGCGCGAAGACGCAGAGCGGCGACTTTGCGTGGAGCGAGTGGGACCACATTGTGATGCACAAGGTGGGCGTGGGCGTGAGGCGTGAGGCGAAGGAGGAGGGTACGACATTTGCGGACCTGGCGGCGTTCCTGGAGAAGAAGTACCACGTGAACCTGAACTCGGTGTATTGCGTGACGACGCGTCTGTACGATGTGTTCGACCCGAATGTGGGCGGTGGGGAGAGGCGTGAGGCGTAGCCCAAGTTCAAGGCGAGAGAGAACAAGAGCATTGTGGAGGTGTGGAAGGAGGTGATGCAGAAGGAGGTGAAGCCGGGGCAGAAGTACGTGGAGATCGTGGCGTTCTGCGACAACGGGCAGGAGAGCGACGACATGATGATGGACAACGACGTGGACCTGCCGTCCATCTTCGTGGAGGTGTGATGTGTTTGTGGCAAACAGTCGATTCAAAACTGGTCGATACGATGTCCACCACGCTCCGCATGTGAGACAGATGACTTATCTTCTTCAGGCACTCCGCCCGCTCGTCCGTCATCGGCAGACTGTCGCGTCCGAAGGAGTTGCGCGCGTAGCTCTTGGTCTGCGTGCTCTGCAGCTCGCACTCCTGCCGTTAGGGAACGTTGTACCACGCCTCAAAGGATATGAACTGCTTCTTCAGCATCCAGAACAGATTCAGCTGGTCGAACGACCGTTTCATCCCGAAAAACTGCAGCAACACGCCCACGCCGAAGTAGACGGAGTCGCCGAACACCAGGCTGTTGTAGCACGCGCCCGTCTGCGCGTAGCGGTAGAGAATGATCAGGAAGATCAACACCATTTGCTTGTCGACCACGTGGTCTGCCAGCGCCGCGAAGTTGCCAATAATCCGCCCGAAAATGCCGTCTTCGCGCATGGGCTCGTTGAGTTGGTTGTAGAGCTGAAGAAGGATGATCAGCATGGCAAAACCGTTCAGTGATTGCACCAGTCTCTTGATGATCATGGCGTCGATCCGACTCAGGTCCAGCTCAAAGGACAGCAGTTCCGTCTCGGGGATGCAGGAATGCACGGCACAGCCATCTTCAAACAGCCGATCGTAGTACTGTTGGCACAGAGACGTCAGCTCGGGCTCCTGCAGCGAATCGATCAGTTGCATCAGGTTGGTTTCCGCGTGCGAGCACGCCTGTCGCAGGCAACTCAGCAACTCGCCCCGATTCTGACGCTCCATAAACCGCTTCTGGATTGTGTGCTATTGGTTACTCCTGGCTGTTTCCACCACGTTCAACACAGACAGCAACGGACACGAACTGGGCAAAAACCCGATCACTTCGACATCTCCAGGGAAGTACAGCAGACACTGGTCGTCCAGCACAAACACGAAGTGATCCAGAGTATCGTAATCGATCCCGAATAAGCCATTCCCGTTCTTCTGGGGATTATTGTCGTCGCTCGGCTGCTCGGGGTAAATGCAGCCGTCGACGAGGCGGACGTTATAGAATTGGGACATGTGGGCCGCAATGAGGTTGTGAACAGGGGCATCGTTGGTATACGACACGAGCGAGTTGTAGTTGTTCTTGCTGTACAAATTGGTCAATAGGGCACATAACTACGCGTCAGTCCCAATTCCTCCACGCACGTCGATCGACACTCCCATGGCCGAAAACGGGGGTAATTTGACCATCGTGTCGAGAGCAATCATGACCGTTTCCTGCAATGCGGACGTGGCGATGGTGTTTGGAGGAACGCTGTAATTGCCGACGAACACGCGCTTGCGAATGACATTGTCGACCTCCTGGCGAACCTGGTTGACGTAGTCATGCAGGGGGAAGAAGAAGGAGTAGAAGAAGGCGTGGTGGAGGAGGCTGTGGCGTGAGGAGGAGGAGAGAAGCCCACGCGCGGCGCGACGGGGCGAGTGGCTGAAGGAGAGAAGAGTCGGTGTTGATAGTGCCGGCGACGGTGGCGAGCGTGGTGGGCAGAGGCGATGATAGACGCAGAGCAGTTTTGAAGGAGGAGAGATTGAAGAAGAGGGTGTGGGATTGCGTGGCGAGCGCCACGTGGCGGTTGGCTGCGCGAAACACGTCCAGGAGAAGGAAGTACCGCGCGAGGGCCTCTGACGCCTTCTCCTTGGGGCACTCGCTGCCTGCCAGCGCCACCCACAGCAGTGTCGCCTCGTCAAACAGCCGCTCGTTCACTCGGCTGCCCACACCAGCACTACCAGCACCACCACCGCTACTGGCATTGCTGGCATTGCTGGCATTGCTGGCATTGCTGGCATTGCTGGCATTGCTGGCATTGC
>OIWT01002071.1_pt1 | contig 21677 bp, 25 predicted proteins | sample 1587701 | NCBI WGS metagenome assembly OIWT01 (sample SAMEA3888904, study PRJEB22519) | human gut metagenome | biome: human gut; feature: human-associated habitat; material: faeces | place: Denmark | collected 2009
ACCGGAGGATGACGATATATCTCTCACCGAGCGCTGCCGCCGCGTAAATGCCTGGTGCCTGCTCCACGGGAAGAAGAATGCAATCTGCATCAGTATCCACTTCAACGCCCACGGAAACGGCTATGAATGGACGAAAGCATCCGGATGGAGTATTTACACATCCAAGGGAAACACAGCTGCTGATGAGCTCGCAGATTGCATCGCCGAAGCAGCCAAGATCAATCTTCCTACAATGAGATTGCGATGCGATTTACAGGATGGAGATTTTGATTACGAAGAAGACTTCTATATACTCAGAAAGACCCTTTGCCCCTGCGTTTTATCTGAAAACGGTTTTATGACCAATGAGAAAGAATGCCGCTGGCTCCAGACGGAGGAAGCCTTGTCAGCACTCGTGAAGACGCACGTTGAAAGGATTGTGAATTATCTGGCTACTATCTGACGAACAGGCATCCGGAGAAAGCATTCTTCCATCCTTCGCCATCCTCGTGCAGCTGGCCCATCCTTTCCCGGCAGGTATCTTGATAGTATGTGAGACTGTCAGCAAACAGATGAACGAAGTCATCTTCCACGAAATTCTCGTTCACAAGGACGGTGAAATGGCTCAGCAATGCAATTGTCATCCTGATGCTGTCAAAGTCCTCTACGGCCTCAATTTGGGCCTTGTCGTCCCAATCTATTTCCTTGAAGTTCTGCAGTAGTGATACCTCTGCAATGTAAGAAAGCATTTCAGCGACTACCGGCAGCTGGAATTCGTCATACAGATACAACATCGGAAGCTCCGACTCGTTCTTGCGACGTGCTGCGTAGTCATGCATCTCCTTCTTCATCGTCTCCAGCTTCCCGATACGTGCCGGTTCACTCTCGCGCCCTATCGAGACGAGATTGAGCAATGTCTTATCCAAGTAGTTCGTATCCATAGTCCAACAAAAATCTACTAAACAAAATCTGGGCCTCCTTCTGCCGAGTCCGCTCGGTCCTGGCAAGACCTTATGACCTACCGACAGAATTTGGCCCAGATGGGATATCTGGACACAATCCTGTTACGGTGGTAGGTCTTGAATTAAACTGCCAGGTTTAGCGGACTACCCGTAAAAAGCGTGTGTGCTTTTATTTATTTTGTGTAGAAACTTGCGTTCTTCAGTGCAAATATACTACATATTTCCGAACCCGTGATAAGATTCGGTTTTCATAAGAGTTTGAACTGTCAGATATTGACAAAACGCCTCCGTACCTTTGTCATATTGAATATTTGGCAAGCTAAATGGCTACATTTGACGGAGTTCATACAATTTATGAGGGTGATGTTCAGTACCCTTATGCCGACATTGGTGCACCGAAATTACTCCATATCAGCGGAGTGACTGCGGAAAACCGCCGTGCCTACAACTATGAATGTCCTTGTTGCCACAAACGCCTGCGCCCCCGTCTTGGCAAGAAAAACCGCCATTGCTTCTTTCACGACAAAGGCTCCAGATGCTCAATGGACAAATATATCCACGACACCGCAGAACGCTTGCTAAAGGAGAAATTCGATAGTGACGAACCGTTTGAATTGGAAATGCCGGTCACAAGCCAATGCCGGAATATTGAAAAGTGCAGATTCAAAGCGGACAACTATTCCCACAGTTGTAGATCAGTTGAGAGGAAAACCTTCAATCTCAAAGATTTCTACCAGGAATGCCTGGTAGAAAAGCAAATCGGCGACTTTCGTCCTGACCTTGCCCTTATCGATAATACCGGAAAAAGAGAACCGATATTCATTGAGATATGGCATAAGCACAAATCAGAGGATACCAAACTCAACTCGGGTTATAAAATCATCGAAATCCGTCTGAAGAAGATGGAAGATCTGGAAACGCTTGTCAAAGAACCCATCCGCGAATCTGACACAGTGCAATTATTCAACTTCAAACCAACCACGTATGTCCCCGATGAAGAGCATTGTCTGAAGCTGTACAAATTTGTACTCTACCCATCATTCAAGTCATTCTTGACTCCAGTACCAACTATTCGATGCATTGATTATCTCGATAAGCATTTCTCACATCCCCTCATTGAAATAACGGCAAACCTGATTGGCTACTATGACACCAACGGATTCTGGCAGTATTGCCTGCATATCTGCCGCGACAAGGGATTTGATGTTAAGGACTGCTATATGTGCAAACACAGCAGACGGAATCGGGAAGCAGAGGAAGGTGATACCAAGACTGTCTACTGCAAGAAGCTCACAACACCAGAGGCCAAGCATATTTGCGAGCATACATACGGGAAGGAATGTGACTCTTTTGAGACGATTGACGGGAGATTCCTTCAACTCAAACAGAGATTCTTTAATTCTGATTTATACATCTGGATGCCGGAGAAGCCAGACAACAATAAAGGATAAGCGATGAACCCTAACGAAAAACCGTCAAAGACATTCTACCACAAAGACCAGGAACAGAATCTTCTGGCAGTCAAGCACTCGTTGAAGCAATACAGACGGGCCTATATGTCCAGACGGAACGAGTTTGCCCATGATGTGATTGATGTAGTTGCTGACGGTAAAATCATCGAGAGACACATTTCCAAAAGGACGCATCAAGTTGTGGCCATTGTCGTGAGGAGGCCGGTACCGGTGGAAGAAATGGCTTTGTATCAGTAAGCATTATGGAAACGAACAGTCTTGGCCGGGCAGGAGCAGCTTTCGTCAGAGCCTGCAAGAAAATAAAATGGAGTCACAAGGACGAGCGCAGGATTGCGTCCCTGGATCCTGTCATCAAATCGTTGAAACACCTTCAGCCGCGGAAAGGATACGTCTATGAGACTGTATTGCCGCTTTTCGCAGGTTATGGAGACCTGTGCACTCCATATTCCAGGAAAGAATCTGTTCCGGACCTGGAGTCCATTCACGATTTTGAACACGTTCCTGCATTCTTCCGGATGATGCCGAAAGGATATTATGAGATCTGGAAAAAATTCAGCTATAAATTCAACGAAGATTGCATCTGGGAGCTCTTCCTGCTCACAGAACTCCCGTTCAACTTACCGAAGTGGTGGCACGGAGGCTACGAGTCCATCCTCTATTTCCTGCATACTGGAGATCTGGACAAAGTTATGCAGACAGTCTATCGTGAACAATTCGAGGACACCAGACTCGGATTCCTGCATAAGAATGGCTTTTCAAAGCTCCAGAAACTCAACCAGGATGCCAGTCTTCTCCCCAAGGTAACGATCATATCAGACAATGAAGCTGTCATCAACTTCACCGGCTGGAACGACTGGAACGGACTGCTCGATGTGACCGGCCGAGTCACACGAAATACAAGAGGCATCAAGTTCACCAAAGAGAAGATCAAGAGGATTGTACCCTACAACTGCGGCATCTGTTACTAGACCGCCGGAAAAATATTATTAACTTAGCAAAGCAAAAGCAAGCATGAAACCAATTATCGTAAATCGCAAACCCTGCAAATGCCCCAAATGCGGTGGCAAAGTTGTAAAGATTGTCTATGGAGAACCCGGTCCTGAACTATTTGAGATGGCAGACCGCAAGGAAGTAGTTCTCGGAGGCTGCTGCATCCATATGGAAGGAGATCCGCAGTGGGTCTGCTGTGAGTGTGAACAACAGTTCTGGAAGAAATAGTATCGTTGAATAATAACAAAGATGAAAGTCATTCATTGGAATATCAGTTACAGTTCTGACAAAGAGAAAGTCCTGGAAACAATATCCAGATTGGTAAAGGACGTAGATGCAATTGTCTGTCTTCAGGAAGTTCAGCCGTCAGTTAAGGATTTCCTTGTCGGCAAGGTGTATGGGTTGACAGATACAAAAGGTGGCTCATATGCATATTCCCTTGATTACAGACAACCCGGCAGATATGATGGCAAAAACCGGAAACTTGGAGTGCTGATGCTCTGTCCGGCATCTATGTACATCATAGACTCTGGAGTGTTCATCCGCACACCATTCCCGGATAGAACGCTATGGGCTGAAATCCTCTATCGGGGTGAGACTATTAAAGTGGCAAGTCTGCACTCAATCACCGGTTGTGGATATTCCAAAGCAAAGTCAACCCAATATTTCTCATTCACAGAAGCAATCGGAGAATTCGATCCGGATATCTTGACGACTGACGCAAATGAACCGGAAATTGACCATTGGGACATCACTCAGGCCAAGTTCTACGACAACAAGGATAACGGCGAAGGTGCAAAGACATTCTTCACGAACCTGGACTTGAACCATATGGTAGATGCGTATGTTCCTCACTACAATCATGACGCTTTCGAATTGGGAAAGCCCCTGACTCATTCTGTCAAGGTCAACAGAAAAGGCTACTGCCGTTATGACTTCATCTTTGCAAGTGAAGCCAGATTCAACTTCGGCAACTGTGAATATCTTTATCAGGCCGGATTGGATGGGACATCAGACCACGCCGTTGTTGTTGCTGAATTGGAACTGACATCGGGACAAGCCAGGAATAGAGGAAACGAGGATATTCTTGATGACAAATGTATGTTTCCATATAACTCTCTGCAAGAAAAGCATCTAATCAAGTACTGCCGCTATTACGGACACGACTATTCTGGGAAATCGGGATTGATGGCAGAATATGAGCATCACTGGATAGAAGATATCATCAACAACAGGTGCGACCTCAGCAATTATGTGAACGGCCGTGATCTAAATTGGCTTCAGACCTTCAACATTGAAGATGGTGTTCCTCTCGGCCTGAAGGCAATATTGTTCAACCGCTATTTCCATTGGAGCGATTACTCAACCGTGGATGATTTCAAGCGTTGGTATCTTGAGACATATCTGACTGGCAAATACGGAGAATAATTTACCATAGTACAAAGCGGTCAAGCCCTTCTTCCTTCGCTGAAGCTCCGTCAGAAAGGCTTGGTTCCAGCCGCACCGGCACTTCGCGCCTGCGCGACTTCCACTCCATCAAGTTCCGCCCGGCAGACATTCCCGTCTGGCTTATCGACAGCCGTGAAAGACTGCTTAGGGCTCCACGGCCACTCCGCCTTCGGCTACGTTGCCATAAGACAAATAGGTGTCGGTCGTAAGTCCGTCGCAAGCGACGGCCATACCACCGACTTGGTCCATTCGCTCCAGACGGTCAAGACTGTTGACATCAGCCGCTGCGCGTCTGAGATCAACAGACGTTCCTCGCCATCCGCACTGCTTCGGCCACATCGTGGCCTGCAGCTTGGCCCGCCCTCCCGCCCTGCGGGATGCCGACCACCGGCTGCCGCCGGTCATCGTGCTGCCGTTATTGATGGCTATTTTTATATTGATTCTGATTCAAGGAAAATTATTATACTTTACGTTATGGCTTATACATCCAGAAGGAAAGACTTACAAAGATTATCACGAGTACTGCAACTCCGATGACCTAAAAACAATGGAGATTGCTATGAAACTCTATGCAGGGTCACGCTCCCCTTAGAATGATGAAGAGCGTAAAATGCTCAAGGAAATGAAAGAAGCGAGTGAGCGCGGAGAGATTCTTGACTTTCCCATGACTCCATTCTGACCTTTTCCTCATATACGCAATATCACTATATCTGTCTATTCTGTTATTGGGGATTTCGAGACTTTTGATTATTCCCGCCTGACGGCGAAATTTTGCGTTCTACCAGTGCGAAAGTCAGTGCAAGGCCTCCGTTGTCCACAGTCACTACGGCCTGCAGCGTCAGTGCTGCGGCAGGGAGAGCAGAAAAGCGGTCAGCTGCTGCCTCTATGCCGGCAGAGCAGTCAAAGAAGAGCCACAGGCTGCTGGCGCAGCCGATAAGGAAATATGGTATGCGAGACAGAGTCGGCAAAAGCCGCCTCAGACTCGCATCCTGTATGCCCCCATCCCGGAGGGGTGATGAACGGCCAGGCACTTTCCTTCGTGGCACCGGCAGTGCAATGCGCCGCGCCATAACATAATCTATCGAGATTGTATCACAGGTCGGATGGGGCCCCAACCCCACCGCCTGTGTTCGCTTCGCATACAATCTAGATTATGTTAAGGGGCTGTGTATGTGCGTTGTAGGACCGGAATCCTGTGTGCCTGGCCGAAGAGTCCGCCGCTGTCAAAGAGCGGCCCTCCTCAAGCCCCACCCGGGACCCGGGGCGTCGTCGGGCCGCGGACCACCGTTGTGGTCCAGGGACGTTCTACCACGCTATGACTGTTATTGCGTATATCTGCGTTGTCTCTCCGCTCGTGGGCGGCGGACTCTATGCCCTTCGGGCGGGTCGGCATCGGCTGTGACTCCTTATCCTCCGCTGCGCTCCAGATAAAGAGTCAAGAGCCGAGCCTCCTCGGTAAAGTTTATAAGCCCCCTGTATCCCCCAGAGGGGGAACAAGCAGCTCGCTGATCCTCTCCAGGAGTGTGCTGCATTCCGCTGACGCTCCATTCCTCACACATCTTCCGAGGGCTCGCTGCACAGCGAGACTGTCCCTTCCGCTATCGCTCCAGTCACAGACTCGCCAGAGGAAGTTATTGTGTCCGGACTCGTTATTCCGGACTGTGCTCGTGCAGACTCGTTTCGGCTTCGGGATTTCCGCGGAGTCGCCGCAGCCCAAGGTCTCCGCCTCCTGATCCGCTCCAATCCCTTCGCCTACACTTGCAGCACCAGCTTGCCCAGGCGGCCGGACTCTCACGTTCTGGCCGTGTTACCGTCTGTGGCCATACTCGAAGGAAGTGCAAGTGGCGGAGTGACCGTTATCTCTCGCCCCAGCCGCATCCCGTCCGCCACCTGCCGCGCCGTACCGGCTTGCCTGCTCGCTGTTTTACTCCTTCGTGAGATGTCCGCTGCCGCGGCCACTCCCGAAAGAGCAAAACCGCCGAGCCCGCCCATGCTGACGCACGCTTGTGCGTACTGTCAGGAAGGGCCGACATCACCCGCCTGGAGCTGAGACCAAAGGACGCAATCACATTTCATGAGCATGAGTGCTGTGAAATCTGGAAGTTGGTTCTGGCCGGTGCAATTCTGGGAGTCAAGACTTCATACGATGCCAAGTTTGTACGCATCGATGCCGAACTCCGGAAGAAGGCTGACAAGCCGGAAATCGAATAGATCTTACTCAATGAAAAACTTCATACTCCTTTCCCTCCTGTTCCTCTCTGTGGCCTGCTCTGTTACCAGGCAGGTCACACCGAGAGAACAAACCACGGTCGAAATCCGCACGGAGACCATCTATGTTCCTGATACGGTCTATGTCCAATTGCCTGCCGTATCGCAGTCCGTTGAGACTTTGGACACTATCTCAGTACTGGAGAATAAGTATGCCATATCCGACGCGTCAGTATCCGGTAATATCCTGAAACATTCTCTGGAAATCAAGCCAGTCAACGAACCGGTGCCAGTCCGGAAAGAGATTGTCTATCGGGATTCTGTGGTTCTGCAGCGGGTGGATGTTGACCATTACATCGAGATGCCGGCAGAACTGACTCCATGGCAGTCCTTCAAAATCAAACTGGGCGGCTATGCATTCGCCCTGATAATCTTACTGATAGTTTGCGCAACTATATATTTTGTTTCACATCTTAAACCCTTCAAATTATGAAGTATCTTCCTTCTATCGCCTTTGAGGAGATGTCAGGCTCCGCAAAGGGTGTTACGGCGGCTAAAACACGTGGCCGCAAGTATATCCGCAACCGCGGATACGGCGGAAGTGTCCGCACCTCTGACTAGGCTTCCGTGAAAGCCATCTTCAAGCAGCTCTCACAGGCTTGGCAGTCTCTCACCAACGCCCAGATTCTCGCATGGAACTCCGCAGCTCTTTCTGCAGAGGCCCGCTCCGTTCTCGGCACCAAGACAAAGATCACCGGAAGCAACCTCTTTATGAGGCTCAACTATTGGGTTGTCTTCTGTGGCGGCAGCATTATGACAGCTCCTCCTGCTCTCACTGGGCTTGATGCTCCTGCAGCAGCAACCCTCGCACTGTCAGACGAGGCGTTTACCCTCACTCTGGCTTCCATCCCTTCCGTTACCACCAACATCAAGCTCATCATCTGTGCTTCCGCTCCTCAGAGCAACGGTATCAGCCGTGCTTACAGCAAGGCCACCGTGTTCATCGCTCCGAAGACTCCTGTCACCACGGCCATCGCTCTCAAGACCGACTACGATGCCAAGTATGGTGCTCCTTCAGCCGGTGCACTTAAGGTGTTCGTCAAGTACTTCTACGTCAACACCGCCACCGGCGAGAAGTCGGGCGAGATGCTTGCAGTAGCACACTTCGAGGCTGAAGAAGACTAGCCTGAGTCGTAGGACGTAAGGCCGGTACTGAAAGAAAACCCTCCGTAGATGTTGGAATCTGCGGAGGGTCATTCGTTAATGTAGTCAGCATCAGCACTATTGATGCTTGTCAGACAAATATCTGCACCAATCTCGCATTGGGTTGAGCTCATAAAGGCCGTCGTCACACTCCCTGGAAAATGACCTCATCTTGTCCAACTCTTTGATAAATGAGAATTTGGCATTACAATAATGGCTGATATTGTGTCCTATCAAAAATTCATGTTTTCTGTCATCAGAGAAAGCTTCTTGCATTTCGAACCGGCATTTTGATTTATGGGCTTTGGCTCTACTGATTAGGTCTGAAAGATAATGAGACGTAACGCCTCCGCTCATGAAGTATATGCAGTTGTCTGCGTACATTGCGGTAAGCAGATTGATTTTGTCAATGTCCTCTGCATTTGAAATCTCAATTGTAAATTCTTTCCGATGACCGATTTTATAGGCATTGCCGTCATAAAGGATGATTGCTGCTTCCGGAGATATGGGCAGAATATATTCAATTCCAACACTTGCTAATGAATAATAGGGTGCTTTGATTCTCTCATATAGCTGATCATATTTGAGAACCGGGTGGTCTGAGGTGACGAAAGGAGTCTTGGTTTTGTTGTGCAGCAGTTTGCATTTCAAGTCGTATATGTTTTCAGCTGAATCGGTGAAGGTAAGAAGATTGATCATAGCGCTATGCTTCTCGCCAGTATCGACTTTATTCAGTTCTTTTTCAAGATCCTCAGTGACACCTTTTTGACGCAGAATTTTTTTCAAATCCTCAAACATTTGGCCTGTGTAATCAGCGGCTTGCTTGGTGCGCATATCTTGAAGAAGGACAAAGGCATATAGGTGCTCCATATCAATCTGTTGGATAGAGCGCATGCCACCTTCTTCAATCATTTTTATTGTGATGGCATTGCTGGCTTCTATCTCACCGAGTTTTTCTTCAATTTTGACATCTGAGTAGAAATTGTCCTTGCTGCATTCATTCTTTATTGAGCAGACAGGAATTATTCTATCCTCCTGAATCAAAAACTTGCTTATGCTGCTGTTGTCAGCAGAGAACCTTTTTAGCAGGAACTGCGGTACATAGTGTTGATTCTTTTTCTGGGCCATATATTATGCCGTGTTGTCTTATTTTCCACTATCCTGACTTTCAGCGAGAATTGCTGACGTACGTTCTTTCCGCATTCTCATTTCAGCCAGCCACTCTTCACGTCTCTTCCTGCGGTCTGCCACTTCTTCCAGCCAGCTTTTCAAGTTGACGTCCAATTGCCTTTGAATTTGAGCAGCAGTGATGCCTATTTTTGCTTTTGCAAGTTCGCACTCCCAAACCACAATGACTCTCCAACCCATGCTCTCCAGAAAGGTATAATCCCTCAGGTCTCGTTCTCTGTTGTTCTCAATCTTCGTCATCCAGAACTCCTCATTGGTTTTCGGCAGCACAAATTTCGGGCATCCTTTGTGGCCGTGCCAGAAGCAGCCGTTCACGAATATGCAAGTGCGGTATTTGGCAAGAACGATATCAGGTTTCCCGGGAAGGCTTTTGACATTGATACGGTATCTATATCCGAGTCTGAATAGTTCCTTGCGCAGCCTGACTTCCGGCTTGGTGTTGCTCGACCGGATATGCGACATACAGTCGTGACGCTGTTGTGGGGTCAGTCGGTCTGGCATTCGTCAAAGAAGAAAAAGAAGAATCCGTGATGACTGTCCGACGGCACAGGAACATACTCGACAAACTCGCCGTCCTTCTTTGACAGTCGGCAAGGCCTTTGGATGAACAGCTCCGGAACAATCTTCTTCAGCCGCTTCGCATCCTCACTTATCCGGAAATTATTATCGAGAGCGAAAGGGTCTTCTGCATCCTTATCCGGAACCTCCATTGCGAGAATAAGCTTATTGCTCTTACGTCCCATTCTGTAAGCCATACCTCGCAGTGCCCATTTCAGATTATCTTTCAGGATTTCATCAAGATCAGCACCATTCTTCGGTTCAAGTTCCCAGAACATGTATCTTTCGTTGAGCAGATTGATGGTCTGGTCCCTGAAGAACTTGTGTGCCCTCTTCCGGAACTGGCTCTTTGAACCGTCTTCAGCCGCTGCGAAAACGGAAATGAGATATAGGAAATTGAGGTTGTATTGACGAATCCAGAGAGTATCGCGGTCGAAAAGTCTATTCGTAAACTGCCTTGACATGAAGGCTGCGCCATGCAGATCTTCTCGGTCAAGCCCGTCAACGTCGTAACGGAGTTCGGGGTCGGTTTCCGCACTTATGAAGAAGTTCGGAGTAACGGAATAACCTTCGGTAAGCGGGTCCCTGTATGGCCAGGTGTTTCCGATTGACTGCTTTATACTATTGTTGACTATCGACCTGGCGTATGTGAACTGCTTCAATGCAGACTCGCTGCGCTCCTCAACGCTCCTCTTGGTCTGATAATACTTACTGTCACCGATGTAGAACGTGTCATCATCGGAGAATAGCGATTTGTATTTGTAGATGTGGTCGATGATTTTTCCGTCACCGATTTTCTTCCAATCGTCATAAGACGGGTCTCCAAGCAGTTCATCAACCATTGCTTCAAAGACAACGTGGAAGTTGGTGGCCATCAGGAAATCAGAATCATTTTTGCTTGAGGACATCTCTTCTGCCAGTTGATTTTGTGCTGCTGGCTATGGATGTTCCGGAGCGTGTATATGAAGAAATCCCTGTTCTCGTTGTAGAACTTGATAAGGGAAAGGATTACATCAAGATAAGTTCCATCGACGTGTTCGCCGGTACTGACTTCGGAAAATGACTGGCTTTTGAGAATGCTTGTGTCTTCCTGTGTTGTCGAATATTCCTTCAGGGCCCTGTAAATCCAGACGCTCAAGCCGTTTAGGAACAGCTTCTGGTCATCATTCAGAGAGCTATTCTCAACATCAATGATATCTTCCGGGGAGAATGTGTCAAAAGCCTTGTCTTTTGTATCAAGAATGACTTTTGGAAGGAAGAAGACGCAATCCTGAAGTTCCTTGCTGAAGCAATAACCAACATAGTCGGAGGAGAAGCCGTTTCTGGTTTCCTTCGGCTCAAACCGGTTCAGAATCTTTTGGGCAAGTTCCGAGCGGTATGGGTATTCCTCAACGAGAAGTTTCATCAGCTATAAGCTATTCTGAAGGGGTTTCGTCCTCAGGGTAATTGCGCGCCATGAACTTGACAATCGTATCCTCAACGACATTGCCTTCGCTGTCGAAGAATTTGTCGAAAGTGGTCTCGGGTGTAAAAGCGTTGCTGTCCCCGTAGTTGTAATCTTTGAAAACATCGTTCCAGAGATAGAATATTACCTTGGACACGAATTGCTCCGGAGATATGACGGATTCTCCGTCCGGCAGTTTTGCAAACCAGTATCCGAGCTGCTTGTCAGCAGACTTGGTGATTGCCAGGACTTTTTCATTCAAGGCCTCGATAGTCTTCCACCAGTCATATTCTTGACCACCTTCATTAAGTTTGATGGTGTATCCTTTTGACTCATCCTTGATGGAGAAGTACTTCCAATTCCAGCGACGCTTGAATGCGCTGTCCATCGGGAAGAGGGACTGGTCAGACGTATTCATCGTGGCTATGATGTTGAGGTTTTGAGGGAGCCTCATCACCTTGCCGGAAACAATCTCATCAGGTGTGATGCCATTCTTGTCGGCAAGAGCCTGCTGATTCTCCTCTTTTGCAAACTCTTCTGCAATGTAGTTCTGCAGATCGGTGTCAGGGTGAACCTCATAGTCGGAATCTCCGGCGGTTCTGTCGAGCAGCTGGAAAATGTCTCCGAATATCTGAGCGCAGTTGCCACGATTGATTTCCTCAATGACAAGATAATATGGTTCGTCAGTCAGCCAGGCATTGATGTAGGCATTGACAAAAGCCTGCGGTCTGTACTTGTATTTGATCTGTCCACCTTCCATTACCAGCTTGTAGCAGCCGACGAAAGATGCATAATCGCTGTCCGGATGGAATATTGTACGGATGTGCGGCTTGTCAAATGTCAGCTGACGGGCAGCGTAGGATTTTCCGGTACCGGGAGCACCGAAATAGATGGTCTGAAGGCCTTTATTGATGTCTCGTACTTGAGATAAACCTGTGCCAACAGACAACTCATAGAGTCTGTAGAATGCCCCGTCTATAATGATTTCGAATTTGCCTTTATAAAGGATGTTAAAATAATCCTTGAAAGCATTGAGGGAATCTATATTCTGCTGTTTGTAGAAACAATATGTCTGACCATTGGTTTCCCAAGTGATATTTGTATCAAAATCATCAATATGCCGAGGGTCAGTGGTATTGTGATATGCGGATAGCAGTTTGCCGACATAACATCCGGGGATTCCCAATGTTAAAGAATTAGCCTTGAATCTGGCTGTTGAAAAATTTTCATCGTATTGAAGAAACCTTTTCACACAGGTGCCCATAAACTCTACTATCACAGTAGATTCATATGCCAGAGATTTTGAGACAACTGATGTTTTACCTTGTATTGCATTCAAAAGAATATTCCATGCTACAGGATTCTCCACCAAATATTTACATATCTCAGCGACATATGATTGAGATTGATTCACAAGAGCAGCTGAACTGAGTATAGGAGAGTAATAAAAATCATTTCGCTCAATCCCTTTACCTCCGCGCCACCATTGATAATCAGACATAAACTTGGAGAGAAGGTCCACTTGTTCGGAAGTTAAATTGCTGCCGGAAAATGAATCCTTTGCTTTTTCGTAATTGTTTGCGACTCCACCGAAAAACGACTGATAATCCTTTAGAGATTCGGGCAGTTTCGCATTCTCATATACAGCATCTTTATATTGCTTCAATACTGGATACAGTTTGCAGTAGTATGCTGCTATGTAGAACCACTGATTAGGGCAATATATACTCAAATCGGTTCTTACAACAGTTGTATATTGAAAGAAAGTGAATTTCTCCCCACCGGCATGAGATTTCACATACTCTTTGAATGAATCAGGGAGAGTTTTGTCCTGTGAGAAGTATTCGCTATTGAACTCTGCGATTGTGTTCTCAATAAAATCATGAAGGTTAATTGGTTCCATAACTATAATTATAACAACTGTTTAACTATTTCTTGAGCAAGCCTCTTAATTACTGGGACAGCCACACTGTTTCCAAATTGATGATAAGCCTCTTTCTTGGAAACGACTATTTCATATGGTGCCTGTTCATGGGTTTTAAGTTTGGTGTTAGGATTGGCCCAGCCTTTCCCTTCAATATTGTACCCTTGAAGGCGTCCAGCCTCAACCGGAGTCAGCTTTCGTGGATTCAAGCCGTATTGGGATTGGTCAATAAGAATCTCGCTTCCGTCTTTCCAGTAACGAGCCGATATTGTACTGCAGTAGGGCGCATCTGGTTTGAAGAGAGAATAGCCAAACCCTTTGCCATTTTCCTTATTGCGCTTTTTTCTCTCTTGGTGACCAATCCACATCCTGTCGCTGATTGTAAAGCTTGGATCCATCGTCTCTCTTGGCTCAAAGATATCGCAAAGCCGAGTTTTCATAGCCTTTTCGGAAAGTTGGGATTTGTTATATATTGTATTACCATCTTCATCTATCCCATATGGGAATTTGAATGAACCGTTCGGTAATTGCGTTTTATCCCAAGCTATGATAAACAGCCTTTCCCTATTTTGTGGGATACCAAAATATTTCGCATTTAACACTTCAAAACTGTACCCGTAGCCAAGTTCCTCAAGAGTGCCTAGAATTACTTCAAGTGTTCTACCATGGTCATGCATTTTCAACCCTTTGACATTCTCAAGAAATAGCACCTTTGGTGCATGTCCGTGAGATTTCTTATACCTGACAATATTTGCAATGTTAAAGAAAAGAGTGCCTCTTGTATCTTCAAATCCACGTTTTAATCCGGCAATCGAGAAAGCTTGGCAGGGAAATCCGCCACAACATACATCAAAATCAGGGATGTTTTCCGGTTGAGCGTCATTTATGTCTGAATTGAAATCCCGGTAATCGTTGACAAACAGGTTTGGTGATGATTTCCGGTAATTGGCTTCATAAGATTGCCGAGCGTATTTGTCCCATTCACTGGCAAAAACACATTGCCCACCAACAGAACTCAAAGCTTGATGAAATCCGCCTATTCCAGCAAACAGGTCAATGAAGCGTACTTCCGTAGGCTCTGCCAATTTATTTACCTTGACTCTGACTCTATTGCGCGCTGGAGTTGGCTCATCAATGAATTCTTTGCGAAGTATATCTTTGATTTCATTGACACTTCCAGGTATGAATGAACAATCAGACAACACAGTTGACCATTTATCGAGCAAGGATTCCCCTAAATCAAAGAATTCATGGGGCACCCCAAATCCAAGACCACATAATCTTAGATGCTCACGTAATATTTTATACTGACTGTCAAAAGAAAGCTTCCCCCAGTTGCAACTAATAGGGGCATATTCTGTGTGCTGGCCAACAATGGCTTTCGTTTTTAGGAGGAATCGTTTCATTATTTTTTCTCTTCAGGAGAAACAAGTAATTCTTTCGCATCAATGCGTAGGCATTTTGCGATTTCATATAGGGTCTCAAGTCCCGGTTGCGCTCTGTTGGTGCACCATTTGGATACAGTGGATACGTCTTTGCCTAGTTGTTCAGCCAACCATTTGTTGGTTTTTCTCTGTTCGGCAAGGACAACCTTAAGCCGATTAAGCGATTTTGTCATTGATGAATTGTTTGCTCAAAAGACAAATATAGTGAATATTTGTCAAACATTGTTAAGGGACCTCTATGAAGATGACAGCGCAAGGATTAAAGCGTATGTACACAATGTTACTTCATCTATGATATTGTGAATAGCTTAGATGTTTCCACCATTTCAAATCAATATCCTTCCAGAACTCCCGGCCCTCGGCCGTTTTGTTCCATTGGAACACTCGGCCGAAAAATGCTTCGTCAATCACGAGGATGTCCGCTAAGGTCTCATCGAGCACATTGGCCCCGCACTGCTCATAGAAGGCAGCATCAAATTGCCGCTCGCAATCATTGTCGCGCAGGAAACGCCGGAAGGTCTGGTAGATATTGGCCATAATCTCAAGAATGGATGATTGTCGGAAAGTTCTCCGGTTTTCTTTCTCCCTCGGGAATGATACACCTGTTGATCAGGTCGCATTCTTCCGGAGTTTGATCCATCATCCAATACCGGTATTCTCCCCAGTAGAGATATTTGTAAGTTTTGCCGCAGAATGAGCTTTCAACGCTGTATTCATCCATAAATTTGACGAACCAATCCCAGGCACTATCGCTCTCGCATTGAGATTTCAGACAATACCAATGCGGGATATTTGCCACAGTCTTGGCAAATATCCAATTCTGTGAATTGATGAAGTCGTTAATTGATTCCTTGTAGCCCATCTTAGTCACAATCAAATACTATTTCCAATTCATCAATGGCCGAATCAAGGTCATCAACTATACTCTCAAGAGAAGATACTTGGTCTTCAAGGTCATCACATTCATCGAATTCATTGTCCATTTCGTTCAGATTATTGCACGTCTCCTCCTTAATGGAACGGATATGGTCGATGCTCTCACGTATTTTCCGAAGCAGTGCAAGATCATTCTTTAATTCGCCAAAATAAGATTTGTCCATACCTGTGTGATTTTATGGCACAAAGGTATGGACCTGTTTTGTCAATATCTGACAGTTCAAACTTTGCAGAACAATTTTCTCAGCTCAATACACTTGGGCTGATTTTTGCCGTAAAGCATAAGATATTGGGGATGAGGATAATTGAATGGAGCGAAATCAATTTGTGGCCACCGTTCAGATACAATGCCTTCAATCTCTCTTGCTTTGCCGGCAAAGGACTTGTTCTTGCTAAGTGAACCCCATCCAAGATATACCGGCTTGTTGATATATTTCTTCAAGACAGACACATCATCTATAACAAAGTCAGAAGACTCCTGTTTGCCAAGCGCAGCCTTTAAATCTGCGCTCATCACATACATCAGATTGAAAATCAGCACGACTCCGCTCAATCGTTTTTCTCCGCAGTTGCTGAACAATGATTCAATACAATGCATAGTTGAATCAGGACGGAATTCATACCAAAGCTCGTGAGGATAATCATCGTACTGTTTCAATCCTTCAGGGATTTCATATTCCGGAATCGGCATTTTGTCCGGAGAATAAGCACTTCCCGGATTCTTCATCACAACACTGCCTATCAGATCCCAACTGTCTCCAAACTGGAGTAGTGTTCCGAACCTGATTCCTCCGAATCTGTCAGTATAGTGTGTATAAACCTTCATCCTACAATTTGCTGATTGATTCCTCTAGATACTGCTTCACATAGTTGACAAACTCCGGAGAATCCACAATCTTGATTTCTTTCATAAGTCCGGAATAAAATCTGCAGGCACCGGCAAAATCGCAGACATCCACATCGAGCAGCCAATAATTCTTTTTGCAGACAAGTTCTTTCTCGGCCAACGGGAATTCCTCAAGAAGCAGGTTCTTTGCCATTATGCTCAAATGCATTTTAACATGGCCGCAAGGATGGCCGGTCATTCTAAACACGTCCATTCCCTGTTTTCTGTGCGAGGATTCCTCGGTCCAGGATTCTTCCTGAATCTCTACGCTGCCGATGCGGTTTATTTTGAATATCTTGTTGTGGCCGTCTTCGAGGTCGTAAGCACAAACGTCAATATAATCAGTAGTAAATCCGTAAGGTTCAACATTCCTATCCCGTACGGTATGGGAATTCCCGGACTCATAGTCCTTCAGGATGACCTTCTTCTTGCCTCTGGCGGCCGCTGTCAATGACTGCACATGAGCAGCATTGCTTCGGCGGTCAACGAAGTCAGCTATGGCGGTCTTATCGTAAATGACGGCCAGTTTCTCTTTGATGCCTTTCTTTAGGGCATTTGTCGGAGCCAGCGCATCCAGCAGCGAGTTGATGAGGTATGATTCCTCTTCGCTGAAATACATCAGCTTGTCGAAATCCGGCATACTCTGCGGCACAGACTCAATCTTATATACGTTGGTGAAAAGTTTGTTTACAACGTAGCCGGAATTCTTGAACGTGTCGATGTACCGGTAAATGGTACGGGGTGACATCTCAAGCCTCTCCGAGAGTTCCTCGATTGTATAATTGATGTTGCCTGACATCATTTTCATCAGGCGGAGCATCCTGTCCTGTTTCGGCTGGTCCATAACGGTATTGTTTTTTATTCTTCAGGGTTCTGCAAACATAATTTCCCGAATAATTCCTTGAGATGTTTATCTGGGCAAGTGGAAAGCAACGCTAATAATTCTTCATGAGTTGTATCATGCATAACTGTTTTATACTTAGACCTTAAGATTTGGAACAAAGACCCCATCAAACATACAGCAAAACTACAAGGTGCATTATAATCATCTTTTGATGTCGTAGGAAGATTACTTACAGACAGCCCATGCACATACTGCGAAAGGTAAGAATACATTTCAGGTTCCTCAAGCCCAACTTTTTTATACAGTTCATTCCATTTAGGCTTCGGTGTCTTATAGTTCCCCGTATTGAGTTTATCGTATTGCCAGTTTCGCTGTTGAACGAGTTTTTCAATCAATTGCGGGTATTCTGCGTACAGAGGATTGTTTCTGATATGTATCATACAGACAGAAATGGCCGTATTTGTGTTTTCAAGGGCGTCTTTCACTTGCTTCATCAATTGATCGAAAGTATCCTTGGGAATACGTCCATCGTATGGTTTATGTGGCTTCTCCAACTCTGATTTCCTTAACTTCAAGCCATCCATCAAATACAGGTAATGTCTCAGTTCTCTTTCGTTTATGTCTGGTTCATCGTATATAAGTTTCACGATGCAAATATTATCTGCCATCAACCTGACCAACGCACATACCGTATTGTAATCCTGATGTTTTTCAATCACCTCTAACGTGGTCTGTGCCTGAATCAGAATCCTTTCGACCATCAGCAAGAAATACCCGTCAATATTATCTATTGCTTGAGATGGGTTATTGACTCTAGCCTTTTTTGTAATGAGGTTTGAAAGCTGAATAATCGACTTTAACAGAGACTCTTCGGTATATCCGTTCTGTTCGACTTTTGGTATAGGGATTTTCATCGTATATCTTCTACTGATCAAACAATCTATTATCGCTGTCAGTCAAAATTTTAATGAAAAATGACTGAATGATATGTAAACTGCATTGCTATATGACGGTAAGGCTTGTTGCTTTGCGTCAAAAATAATCAAAACTTTCCATAGAAACTATTGAAATTTGACAAAAAGACAATTTTGGCTAAAAGCCCAATAGTTTCCAATGATGTATATGTCGGTAGAAGTGTGTTTCAGATAAAATTGTTTTCCTTGCACCGAAGAAAAGACCTGTGCTACATGAAGGGCTAAGTTCCTACTTGGACGGATTGTAGTGTTGGCGGAGCTTTTCTTTTTTTGTTTGATCTATCCGAGAAGCACCCGGGAGTGTCCCGAGAATTACCATTTGATTTGTTAATTGCGTGACAGCGGGGCACAAAAAAAGCGGAAGCTTTGTGGCCTCCGCTCTAATTGGTAGTTGCTATTGATTTTCTTCGAGTTGCCGTAGAAGGAATTTCTCCAGTGTACTTTCGTCAGGCAGCTGGAGCTGATAGGTTGAGACGAAGAGTTTGTTGTCCATTCCGGCTTTGGCGTATTCGACCATTTTCTTGCCTTTCTTGGTGCAGAGGAGAAGTCCCACCGGAGGATTGTCACCGGGCTGCATTTCATTCTCTTTCCAGTAGGATACATAGGAGTTGAGCTGGCCGAAGTTCTCGTGCGAGAATGGCTCGTTCTTGAGCTCGACAATCAAGGTGAAGTGACCGATTCTGTTGTAGAATATCAGGTCTGGGTAGTAGTAATCGTCATCTATGATGATTCTCTGCTGGCGGGCTTCGAAGCACATTCCCTTGCCGAATTCGAGGAGGAACTCCTGCAGATGCTTGATTAGCGCGTCTTCAAGGTCGGATTCAGTCACCACGTCCTGAGGCTTCAATCCGAGGAATTCGAATGTGTAGGGCTCTCTGATTTGCAATTGAGCGGAGTCGCTTCCGTTCTTATACGGGGACAGACATTTCTCCGGGTCCTTGCTCAGTCCGACGCGGATGTGAAGATTGGTTCCAATCTGGCGGCGCAGTTCTCTGACAGACCAGGTGCACCGCATACATTCCTGCTCGTAGAAGTAACGGACCAGAGGATCGTCAATGGTCAAAAGCTCCCTGATGTGAGAGAATGAAAGTCTGCTGATTACATCAACAGGGCTCGAAATGAATTCACGCGACACTGTCGCGTATTTTTCAACCGACTGATTATCCGGTAATTGCATTTCGCGCGACACTGTCGCACCAATTTGATTATCTGTTGGATTGCATGTCTGAAAAAGAGCTCCCATTTGGGGATAATAGGAGTAGAAGACTCTACAGAAGCGGAAAGTCTGTTCTGTCAATCCTTTCGAATCAACTCTTTCTTCCAGCCTCTTCAGCAGCTTGTCGCCATACTGCGCCCTCTCTTTTCCTTTCTGCTCGAATTCTACAATATAGTAGCCAATCAGCCAGTTTCTCATAGTGAGCATACGGTTGATTGCTTTCAGTGCGGAAGCCTGTGAGGCTTCGCTGGTCACTCTGACGGCTTTGACAAGCTCGTCAAATGTGATTTCCTTCTTCTCATTCCAGTTCTGGATTTCCAGACTCTCTCAGATACGTAGGCTTATCAATTTCGTTCATAACAAGTTGTGTTTGTTGTTCGTTCTACAAATATAATCATAATTCTTGTCTGTAGTTTCTATAGTCCTGATTGCATTTTCTGCACTTTCTGCATTTTGGACGGACGGACAAGGCAACTGAAAGTGCGGAAAGTGCAGAAAGTGCAAACTATGGATATCCGGTTATTTATATCTCTTCTCATACTGTCCGTGAGATATGTGCTTGAAGAAATTTGATTTCAGCCAGTCCTTGAATGTCCGTTCCGGAATATTGTATTCCATCGCGATTTCAAGCCCTTCGGCAGTGGAGAACGTAATCGGCAGTTCGTTGTAGATTTTCCTCTGCCTTTCGTTCAAATCATCAAGTGGATTGCTGTTGAACTTCTTCTGGGCCTTCATTGCACAGGCCATAAAGTAGTAGCACAAATCAATGCCGCCCTTGACAGAGCTGACGGAAATGCTTTTCAGAGGTTTGTCGCTGCAGCCGTATTTCAACGCCTCAAGCACTATGGCAAAGCGGATGCAGTAGCGCTCCATCTTCGTTGCCATCTCGGCGAAAGCAGACGATGAGGAATTCTTCTGGTCAGCAAGCGCATTGAACCACTGGGAATAAACGGCCATCGCGTCTCTGGTCAGCCTGAAATGCTTTCCGTCCAGTTCGTGGGGTAGTTTGAAAATCTTCTCGATGACTTCACTCCAGGACTTTGTGATTTCCTTCGGCAGCTGCTCGTGATTCAGTTTCGGGTACTCTGTGTCATCAGGATAGGCGAAAAGCCAGCGGTCCACAAATCCGCTTTCCGTTTTCCCCTTGGCAAATTCAAACAGGAGATTTGGCTGGATTGTACCGATAACGCCGATGCATGTATCCTCGATATTGAGGGGCTGGCTACTGACTCTGTTCACGATTACTGAACCGCCATTGTAGAGCTGAGTCCAGATCTGCTCATCATTGCCGCTCCGATACTTGTTGAAGCATTTGATGAAGCCGATAAGCTCATCAACATACACGGCGAGACTTCTGGGATTGATTTTATGCTGACGGACCAAAACTTCCGTCGTGAAATCGCTCAGGACAATCTGCACGTATTCAGGCTCCACGAGAACTTTCTTCCTGTCTTTCGCCGGTGCGCGCATTTCCTCATCGTATTTTGCTTTGAGCCTCTCATATTTGTCCATTTCCTTCTTGTCTCTGTCAACGAGCGGCTGGAGAGCATAGCGCAATGGAGCAGACTTGTTGGTGCCAAGCTTGCCGACAATAGCAATGTAAAGAATCGCTTTGTCCACCCATTCGTTCTTTATCTCTACAATCACGCTGTTACCAACGGCAACGCTGGCAGTAAACAGCAGACTCGATGCAATATAATCAACAGAGAAGTTGAGGCATTTGTTTGTCTCCCTGATGATTTTGCGGACGGTTTCCGGAAATACCTCAACGGGGAAGGGAATCATCTCGTAGTGAGGTACGTTCGCAGGAATGACGCCGTATTCCTGGCATTTGAAAAAGAAGCTGCCAAGACCAATGGAGCGCGTACTCTTGAGGAACTCATCAAACTTCTTCCTGTTGTCGGCCTCATCGTAGTTCTTGCTGAACTGAGAGACTTTATCCAGAATCTCATATCCTGCTTCTCCCAAATTGCTTAGTGACATAGCAATCGTGCGCCAG
>OIWT01002073.1_pt1 | contig 21667 bp, 30 predicted proteins | sample 1587701 | NCBI WGS metagenome assembly OIWT01 (sample SAMEA3888904, study PRJEB22519) | human gut metagenome | biome: human gut; feature: human-associated habitat; material: faeces | place: Denmark | collected 2009
CTCTGCTGAAGGTGAGTGCAAGGCAAAGGCGTGAGGGGTAGAAGAACGGTGCGGAGTTTGTGGAGCACTAGAGAGGAGGGTCTTTTGTTAAACGCAATTCTTTATTCCCTGTTTGTGCAACAAAGCCGCGAGGATAGGAAGCGAATCAAACTAAACAGGTAGCCCACGATGGTCCACAGCTCGTGGACCGAGTAGAGGCTGAAGTCCGTTCTGGTGTCCGAAAAGGAGTAGTGCCAGCTCTCCCCTGACTACGCCTCAGCCCCGCGCCGCTCGCCCACCTGGAACTTGTGCAGATAGCGGTCGATCTTCGCGATGTGCTCGTCCGTCACGTCGCCCTGCAGGAAGCGCAGCGTCACGTTGCGCAACGAGAAGTACTGCCGGATGTACCACTCGTTCCGTTTCTCCTGCTCCGCCGTGTACACCAGCGTCAGGTTGCTCGGCGTCGCCGCCATGAAGTCGATGATCGCCTAGGCCTCACGCCGCCGCGCCGCACCCACGTTGCACAGCTCCAGCAGCACCTTCGCCAGCTCGATCTCGTTCCGCCGCCGGCCGTCGCTGCCCGGGTTCTCGTCCAGCAGCTTGCAGAACAGCGCCGTCAGCTCGTCGCGCACCGTCGCGAACGACCGGCCCGCGCTCGCCGGTGCGCCCCTTCTCTGCCACACCGACGGCACGCCCACCATGCGCGACGGCCTCACCGCGTGCGGCACGCTCGGAATGCGGCGCCCGGCGTTGGGGTGGCTGGCGGTGCTGGCAGTGCTGGCAGTGCCAACAGTGCCAGTCGCGCCAATGGAGCCAACGGAGCCAACGGAGCCAACGGAACCAATGGAGCCAACGGAGGTGGCAGTGGCGGGGAGACGCGAGGAGACCCTCCACGGACGAGGGCCGGGGGTGCGCGGCTCGGCGTGCAGCTCGGCGACCGTCTTGGAAGCGCGGGCGGCGCCGTGGTCCTTGGTGCGGTGCTCGATGAGCTCCAGCGCCGTGGTGCCGACGAAGTTGCCGCACTCCGTGCAGGGGAAGTGGTGCTTGGCGTAGTGCTCCTGCAGCTGCTCGTCGGAGCGGAAGAACTAGGCGTGAGGTGCGGCGTGAGGGACTACCATCACAGGGTTGTTCACGCCGCAGATGAAGCAATGGATGTGCTCTTTGCGGCAATGCGTCAGCAGGGTTTGCGCACTGTACTGCACCTCCCCACAAACGCTGCACTTCTATCCATAACGCACAGGACGATTTCTTACGACGTGCACCGGCTGGCTCGCATCGGGAAGGATGCCGTTCATATGGGCCTGCAATTCCTATGGATGAATGGAGGAACCAGAAACAACCTGACTACTGTACACGCGCAGCTCTCCAGGGAACATGCGCTCGCCCTTGGCACAGATGGGGCAAATGCTTTTGTTGTGTTCCTTCAACAGATGCTTATTCAAACTGTTGGCATTGTAGAAGTCCTGAATATCGTTCCTCAGGAGATTTCGTTCGTCCTCGCTGGAGAACGGGACGATGGGGTTGCAGATTGTGCAGCGGTATGCCAGCAAATTCAGAAACCACTTTTGGAGCGCTTTGGAGTCAAAGTAGATGGAGTAGTCCCGATTGAACTCAAATCTGTATTCGTTGATCAGCGACGGGTAGGACTTGTTCGGCATCACTGTAAAAATGGGCGCCTTCAGTGCCTCCTACGTGATCAACCCAATCGAACGCATTTCACCTTGCACATGGGGCAACGGCGGTTGTTCATCAATACAATCTCTTTAAATATGCAGGTAGCGCACACGCTGTTATGTCCGCATGGAAGGACAGCAAACACATCGATTCGCGTGAAACACACGTCACAAAGCATAGCGACGAAATAGAACGCTTAAAACAAAGAAGAAATGGACATGGCATCTGCTCTTCGTCTCTATGAGGGGAGAGTGAAACTCCCGACCGCTGTGAGCGAGGGGAGAGTGGAGCGCCTCACACCGCCTTGGAAGCGACGATCAAATCGAAATCTGTAGGAGAATCACATTTGGCGAGCATTTGAAGAGAATTATTGACTTCAACGTGTTTTAGATGGAAACAATAATGATTGGGGATTATTGACAACAATCCAAGAGACAAGGAAACAATTGCAGGCGATTATTCCACATGAGGAATAATGGCTCCCCATTATTTTCCTTGCATTCCTTTGGAATCCATTAATTGAAATCGATTTGTTCAACAAAGACAACACATGTAGTCCTTATCCGCCTTCTCGATTCCCTTCATCAACAGAACCATCCACGCCGTGCGCTGACCGGGAGTGTTGCAAGCAAAGGTGTACTCTCTCCCGGGCGTGACGAGAACAAAGTGGTAGCAGTGCTGCTTTCCGCTTCCCTCCGGCACGTCCTTCGGGACGAGAGGCGTGTCCACCGTCACTGCGGCGCTCTCCATCACCGCGTCCTTTCCCTCTCTCTTGATGGCCTCCTCCGAAACGTCCGGGCGGATGGAACAGTTCTCGAGCAGAATGCTACAGGTGACCGCCTCGCGCTACACCCACCCAGTCCTCACCTTCACGTCGTCCGCATCGGTGAAGTAGTAGAGGATGTTGTCTCTGGTGAGGACGAAGTAGTAGTGGTGCCATCTGCCTCCCGCGTTCGTCATCTTCCACATCGTGGCGCGGGCATACGCGTTGGGCATGTTGCACGCAGGGACGTTGTTGCCGTGACCGTACATCTCCAGCACACGGTCCGTCAGGTTGTGAACCGTCTCCTGCTCCATCGAACAGTCCATCCGCTTCGCCATTTCTTCCAAGAAGGTCTCCGGAGTGATCGGATTCTTTCCTCCGTTCTGCTCTGGCACCAGGTTGATGTCGAGACAATCAGGGACGAACAAATCGGTGTTCATGCAGATCTGCCTGGCCCATCTCTCGGGGAAGAAGCCCTTCAGAATGCTGAAGAGCCCCTTCATCATGTAGGGAGCATTCTGGAAGTAGACCGTGTGGCTGTTAATACCCGAATCGGGGACGAAGTTGGGGTCGTCCGATATGTAGATGTCGGAAATACTCAGGAAACAAGGATAGTGGCACAGCAGAATCTCCATCACCGTTTTGGGATAGAGAGGGAAGGCCTGACGGACAAAGGCGGGATTGATTGCAGCGGCGTTCAGAATCACCTTTCCGTAGTCCTTCACCGGGGGTTCCAGATTGTGCTCAACGCAGTACTCAAGGGTCGTTTTCATCAGGTAGTCCATCATGAAGATGAAAAACTCCACGACTCTCTCCAGCGGGGGGAACTCTCCAACCAGTGGGGGATTGAACTGAGCGCAAGCAACACCCAGTCCGGTGGAACTCGCACTCGTGGAGATAAAACGAGCGAAGACCGCAATCTTCTTCAGGTCGGAGGGCTTGATGGTGTCGGCGTTCCAAGCCTTCCTCCATGCCGCAGTTCTCTTGATCGCCATCACCGCCTGGGAAACGTCCAGCTCGTGCTCGATAAGATAGCGCTTGATTTGAAGCATGCGGTCTCCATAGCGGAAGAAGGCAAGATCCTTGGGAATGCGCTTATCTACTTGGATAGCGAGCTCCATCAGGTGGGCGGGAGATACGATCTTGGTCATTCGGATAGAAGTGAGGGTTGTTATGCGTGCACCGTTTTGGTCCGCACGGAAATGATTCGTGCGGGAGTGCTTGGCGCTTCTGCGGTTATTCCGCAACACAGTTGGGAATGGGAAAATGACTGTGTCCCTTTCTGTGTATTCCCTGTTGATTGAAATCATGGGATCGAGTGAAGATGCAAATGTGTGTTCATGCGATGGTCGAAACCATTCGCTGCTTTCCATTGAGTATTTGGATGGGAGGGAAGTGTCAACTCCATTTCAACCGCTACAAAGAGCGGATACGGATTCATGCTGATTCGGGTGTATGATGGAAACAGGAGTAGAATACAGGCTAGTGGTACACAGGTTAGAGAAGCAGTTAGAAGGGAGCGGCATTCTCCTTCCCGGACTGCACTAGGAGTGAGGAGAGTCACAGAAGCAATGCTGTATTCCTTCTGACGCTCCAGATCGTTGATCGACTCCCGAATACGCTACGATTCAACTGCTCAACGAATCACAACATTTAGCTTGTTTTGCTCCTTGAGCACATCCAGTTCCTGCTACTCGAATGAATGAAATGAAAGAAAGGGACCTTGTATCCTCTGTTGGGAGCGAAGGCGAAGAGTGCGTAGAGAGTGTACACAAGCACAGAGAAGAGAAGGAGCATGAATGGGTTGAAAGAACGCCTCATGGATGGAACAAAGAATGAGAATAGCAGATTCTACAATTCTAGTCTTCTACGAAGCTGCATGTTCTCCCGCTGCAACGAAGCAATGTACTTCTTCAGACTCTCGATCTGTTCATCCTTCTTGTCCAGTTCCGATATTTGCTCCTTCACTTGGGTGTTCAACAGCTTCAGCATCTGAGTTAACTAACGGTGAGGGTCGCCAACAGGGCATACGCTAATGTAAAGGGACTCTTGGATTTGAACCATGGGCTCTTCCTCCTTCTTCTCTTCGGGCTCCGCCGTTGGTTCGGCAACCGGCTTCGTTTCCTCCACCTCCTCCTTCTCTTCAACGATCTCCGCAGGCTTCGCTTCCACTACCGGGATGGGCTCCACCTCCTTCTTCTCTTCCTTTACCGCTGGAGTGGGATTCTTCTGCGGAGCGACGTCTTCGGGCTGCTTCTTCTTCTTCGGCTCACACACCTACACGTTACGAACGGAATCGCGCCCAAACTACAGTTGATCCACCCCAATGCCCCTACCTCTCTTTTGACCCTTGATGGGTCTTTGCTTCTTCTTCTTCTGCACGACAGGAGGGCAGAAGGCAACGCTTCTGAGATCCTCGCTCTCGTCCTTCTTCTGACTCATCCTATACGATCATTCCACTACTGGATGGGGGTACTTCTTCTTCTTCTCCTCCGTCTTCTTCACCTTCTCGTTTTCGTGGTCCTTCTCTTCCCACATGTCCTCGAAGTCTACAAAACGATTCGTTGTATTCGGTTTCCGGGTTGACATTGTTTTCAACAACAAATATAACAATTCCTTGCTTTCAGAAACAGTATTGTGATTCGTTAACAAACACGTCCTTTCAAATATAGGTTACAATCTCCTCCCCATGCTACTCTGAGACTACATGGCGCCACTCTGCAAACGCGCTTTGATCGTACTAACAATGCCGAACACATTTAGATTCGCCTTGTAGTAGGTTTCAACCTCGCTCAGAATTGGAATGATATTCGTCTCCGATCTCGCCTTCCGAATCCCATCCTCTACGACTGATCTCCGAATTCCTGCCCCACCCGTGCCCAGAAGCAGGAGGAGGAAGCTCAGAGAGCAGTGGATGGCCGGCTCGTTGGACCTCTGCTTCTGCATGACCTCCATCACCGCTGCGAACGCGTCGTGGTCGACGGCGTAGTGTCGAGCCCTGGCGTCTAGCGCTCAATCCCCGTCCCCAGACGCACTCTGCGCGCAGACCACCTGCAGCAGGGGCATGGCCTGGATGACGAGCTGCGGCTCCTGCGCGAACTGCTGCAGCGCGTCGATCACGGGCGACAGCGCCAGGCGGCTCATCATCGTCTGGCCCACGGCCGCGTCTAGCCCTCACGCCCCGCGCCCGCGCCCACAGTCGCGCGTCAGCAGCAGCAGGCAGCCGCTGCAGTTGCGGAGGACGGTGGCGTCGTTGGGGAAGTTCTGCAGCATCTCGATGAGCGCATCGACGCCCCCGGCCTGGAACACGGCCACGCGCCCCGCCTCTACACGTGAGCGTCCCGCGGCGGAGCTACGGTCGAGACAGGCCTTCCAGAGCACGGCGGTGAGGAGGCGCACGGTGGCGGGGAGCTGGACGTGGTGGAGCGAGAGCAGCAGCACGGGGCAGAAGTTCGCCTGCACCAGCAGCGGCAGCACGGGCTCTAGGCGTGAGGAAGTATGTGCGGGACCACTGGTGGAGGCGAGCATGGCCAGGATCTTGGCCAGCGAGGCCAGGATGGACTCGTTCTGCGCGTTGCGCGCCATAGCCTCGCGCACGGCAGGCAGCAGGCTGATGGCCTGCACGAAGGCGGCGATGGCGGTAGGGTCGCCTACGGGTGAGCGGCGCGGCGAGGCGTACGCATGGCCTGGAGGAGCTGGACGGTGAGGGAGGCGAGGAAGGCGAGGATCTCGTCGTCGTCGTGGTCCACCAGCGCCTGGACGATCACGCCGCCGACGCCCTCGTCCACCATGAGCTTCCAGACGTCCTGGGCGCCGGCGTGGACGACCCACTCGAGGGCGCGCACGCCGTGGGCGATGATCTCGCGCGAGCGGGGGTAGCTGCTCATGCACATGACGGCGCTGCTCATCACGTTGCCGTCGATCACGCTCTGCAGCGACTGCGCTAGGGGTGACAGATGTCAAGGGCGGGCACTCTCGGCGGAGCAGACGCAGCGGATGACCTTCATGGCCTCGCAGCACACGGCCTCGTCGTACTGGGAGAGGTTGGTGAGGCGCACGAGCAGGGCGATGCCCTCGTGGTGGATCACCTCGTCGCGGCAGGCGCCTAGCGGTGAGGCGGGGCGGTGGAGCGGACCGTCGCTGTTGAGGCGGAAGAGGACGTGGAGACAGCAGAGGAGGATGTCGTGGTTCTGGGGGTACTGCAGCAGGATGGGGAAGAGCTCGTGGAAGATGTGCTTGGCGCACAGGAAGCGGCGCCCCTCCTCTAGGCGTCAGGGCGGGCGGGAGGACCTGCGGGAGGCGGCGAGGCTGTCGCAGATGCTCAGCAGGCCGGAGAGGACGTACTCGTTCTCGCGGTAGTTGTGCAGGTACTTCTCCAGACTGGACACCAGCTGGCTGGACAGCACCGCCGGGTGGTTGGGCTCTGCGCGTCACACCGTCGCCGGGCGCCCACCGTTCTGCGCGAGGACGGCGTAGTTGGTGAGGATCTGCTGCAGCACGCCGGGGTTCGTGTCCCACTTCCCCTCAATCTTCAGCAGCGCCGTCAACACCGTGGCGTCCACATCCCCGGGACGCTTGTGCACTTTTCGTCACACACCCCAGAAACCCAGACTGTTCATTCCGTAGGCAGCAATCACCGCCAATTCCATCGACAGCACGGACTCGCTGGCGAGACGCGTGATCTGCGTGCACAGATAGGGAACTACATTCAGACTATAGAATTCCTCCACGCAGCAAGCTAGTGTTGAGGCATTTCGTCCGGGAGTACGGAAGCGAGAGTACTTGATGAGCACCGAGCACCCCAGCTTCAGCACCTGCTTCACCGTGCTGTTGGTTTGCATGGAGGTGACAACCGTCTTGACAATGGGCAACTCGCGGATGGACTCATCCGACACGCCTAGTGTAACACAAAAAGAGGATTTCTACCATCGGCGCACGTTTCCACAAGGAACTTCAAGCCATGGATTTGCACGTTCTTGTCCTTTGCGGATTCGGAAAGGAGCTGCAGTGTTGAAGCAATCTGAATCTCCATGGGACCTTCTGCGGTGAGGGATGAACAATCTTTGCCGTTCTCATCCGCTTTTGGCACGACTGTGTGGACTGTGCGTGTGAACCTATAATTAGTATTATGTTCAGACAGCACATGTTGTGCGCCGAAAGTGGCTGGAAGAGAAGAAAAGGGAGTGAGGAGTGCAGTGGAGAGAGGGAAGTGTTTCCTATGGCGTATTCCATGGGATGGTGAAAAGGGGACAGAGTTTGTGAAAGCCATGGCCCTATTTGTTTCTCCCTTTACCATTTAGTTGTTGGAGCACTCGCCGTGATCATGGAGCCGCGTACGAGCGATGTGCAGTGCTGTGCTCATGGTATAGAAAAGATGATTGCAACGGAGCAGGAAATGAAGGATGCCAGGATTCCCGTGGCCTGGAGAGATTACTGCGCACACATTCTGATAAAGCTGAACAAGTGCCGTCACGAGAACTATTACCGCATGAATAAGTGCGTGGAACTGCGACATGCCTACGAGAAGTGCCAATACGACCAGTAAGTCGGCAGCTGACTGTGGTGAGGGGACTAGATATAAGAGAAGAGAGAGATTGTACCAGCAGCAGCAGGAGCAGAAGAAGGAGGAGTCTGCTTGAACGCGGACAAGAGCATACAGCAATTGAATCGATAGGATACTTTATATAATTTGCCGTGTTTGGTTGGAACAAAGAGGGCATTCGGTCGTATCAACGCGAACTAGGTAAGGAAACAGGAGGTCGGAGACGGATTCCTGCGCAGGGGGAGGGCTCTCGACCTTTTCAGAGACGGACAACCTTCTGTAGCCCCTCTTCATCAACGGATTCGCCACGGCGATGATCTGCAAGGCGGAAAACCAGATCATGAAGAGCATGAGTCTGACCATGAGGCCCACGTTCATCGTTTCCAGGAGTTCCCCCCTCATGCGAATGACGAGGGAGAAGGCGACGGATCCCTGGAAGAAGAAGTAGAGGAGGTTAGACTGGAGCGAGGTGGCGAAGGAGGGCTCGAGGCGGCAGACCCGGGTGAAGAGATCGATGATGGTGGCGATGGCGGTGTAGCGCGAGAGCACGGTGACGAGGAGGATGAGGAAGATCCACTTGTAGTTGACGTCGAAGGGGAAGTAGAAGTAGGTGAGCATGCCGAAGATCATGAAGGCGGCGAAATCGGCCATCTGCCCGAGGAGCTGAATGAGCGTGGAGATGAAGGCGCGCGTGCGGTCAAGGGGCCCGGGGAGGGGGACAAGGATATGTCTTGGCGTTCAGGTTGTACTGCGTGTAGCGCGCCATGAAGATGCCGCAGATGCGGATGGCGACGGAGGAGGACATGTGGAGTCCCTCGGCCCAGAGGTAGGAGGCGATGGGCACGGCGATGAACAGCGCCGCCTCGCCGTACTGCAGCTTGGTGGACTTCTTGTGCAGCGCCTTCATCAGCAGCGAGGACGACAGCCCGATGGTGGCGCCGATCAGCAGTGTGGAGACGAGGAAGCGGAAGAAGTAGAGTATGCCCTCCATGATGGTGAGCGTGTTCACCGCGTTGAACTGGATGTCAACGATCGTGCGGAAGAGGAGGATGGCGATGATCTCACTGAGGATCGTGTCGCCCTCCATGATGGTCATCAGCTGCGGGGGACAATCCTTCGCCCTGAAGAAGGAGATGGAGACGGAGGAGTCGGAGGCGATCATGGCGGAGCAGAACGCCAGCGAGTTCCAGATGGAGAAGTACCCCATATCGATGAACGAAGCGAGGATGTACCAAATCGCGGTGAAGAGGAAAATGAACAGCAGATTCTCCCCGACGGCGATAAACAGCACGGACTTCCTGTATTTGAGAAACAGAGACGTGCTCATCTGGAATCTACTCCTCACCATCCCATGGGACGCCAACCCGAAGCGGAACATCTGCAGCGGGATAATCAGGAACTTTAGGATGTGGTAGTAGTTGCTGTGCATCAGCTGGTCTGGTTTCCAGTTCGTGTTGGGAAACTGCCAGTTTAAGCCCGCCTGGAGAAGATAGCCGGCACAGAGAAAAATGAGGGCGGGCGGGAACCACGCGTTCCTGCTTTGGATCACGATGCTAGGAGTCAGTGAGGCAGAGCGGGCGAAACGCAATGACGGAGCACAGCATGATCGTCGTCACGATGTAGCCCAGAAACTGGGTGCTGGTTTCGTCCTCGAGACTGTGCTCCGTGATGTTCTGAATAACGCTCTGGATCTCCAACCGGTAGTTGCTCCGGTTGCTCATGAGAGCGTCGACGCGATTCATCGTGGCGAGAGCACAATTCTGGAAACAAACAGGGGAGACAAGTAAACGATTAGTTCTTTGCGAGCACGCGGTGGACGGCGTTCACCACGTTGGCGGCCTGCGGGACGGCCTTCGCCTCCAGATTGAACGCGTAGGGCATGGGCACGTCCACGCCGGTGATGCGCTCCAGCGGAGCGTCCAGGTAGTTGAAGGCGTCCGTCTCCATGCAGATGGCGGCGATCTCGGCGCCCACGCCGCACTGCGGCCAGCCCTCCTCCACGGTGACGATGTGGTTGGTCTTCTTCACGGAGTTCACGATGGCTTCTCGGTCCAGCGGGCGCAGCGAGCGCAGGTTGATCACCTCGCTGCTCACGCCCTCCTTCTCCAGCTGCTTGGCGGCCTCCAGGCAGTGGCGCACGCCGCGCGAGAAGCTCACCAGCGTCACGTCCTTGCCCTCGCGCTCGATCTTGGCCTTGCCGATCTCGTACACGTAGTCGGGGTTCAGCACCTCGTCGCTCATGGGGAAGGACTCGCCGTACATCAGCTCGTGCTCCAGGAACACCACGGGGTTGTCGTCGCGGATGGCCGCCTTCAGCATGCACTTCGCGTCCTCGCTGGAGTAGGGCGCCAGCACCTTCAGGCCCGGCACGTTGCTGTACCACGCGGCGAAGCACTGGCTGTGCTGGGCCGCCACCGAGGCAGCCACACCGTTGGGACCGCGGAAAACGATGGGCACATGGATCTTGCCTCCGGACATGTAATACGTCTTCGCGGCGGAGTTCACGATCTGATCGACGGCCTGCATGGCAAAGTTGAAGGTCATGAACTCAATAATGGGGCGCAGACCCTTCTGTGCAGCACCGACACCCAAACCGGCAAAACCCATTTCCGTAATGGGAGTATCGATGACACGGTTCGGACCGTACTTCTTGTACAAGTCCTGCGACACCTTGTAGGCGCCTCTGTACTTGCCGACTTCCTCTCCTATACATAAGCGTGCCGACAGTACAGCGCACCCATAAGGAAAATCTTGGGATCTCTCGCCATTTCTTCGTCCATAGCGAGATTGAGAGCATCTCTCACCGTCATCTACAGTTCATCGCATCAAGGCGCTCCGAACATTGGGCGCAGCACCGGTGGACAGGCAGCGCATCTATTGGTCATCCGGGAGAGGCATCCGTCTCCTACAAGAGAAGCCGTGGGAATGCGGGCAGCTTTAACTAAAGAAAGCATAACAAGAAGAAAAAGGACGCTGTAGAGCGATTGTTTGCTCTTTCGCTTCCCACGTCCCGATTCCGACGTGGCAGTGACTCTCATCTGCTGTCATTCCTTTCCGTTCTGCTCATCCTCATGACTGATGTGCATAGTGCTTCACTTTGCGCTGTATACAGCGATGTAGTTGTGATGATACCCTTCCCTGTTGCACTATGAGATCAGTTTCAAGGAGAATGCGGGATACAGAATATGCAATCTCTGGACCCTGCTTCGCGATGATTATCCCTGACTCCCTTTCTTCCATTATTTGTGACCATCGTATGGAATCCCTTGTGCAGTGTATCCAGGCATGCTATCCAGTGACAATAGACCATCTCCGCCGCACCCCTCCCGAACTCCGGATGGAGTGCCTTTCTGTAACTCTACGCTCTGTGTGTGATGGAATAGCGCATCGAGAGCGTCCAGTTTTGCGACTTCACGCTCGATTGCTCCTGGTACCTGAAGCAGTTTACGAAGTGCGCCTCCTACCAGTGTAGAATTCAGGGGTTGCTCTGTGAGGCATAGTGCATGGTTTGAGGGAAGATGCTCTTCACGCATTTCTAGCCACTCTGTCGATTACTGCAGATGCGTGGAAGGAGGATGGAACAATGCGGGGTGCAATCGAATCCATCAGCATTGTGGGTAGTGATTGTCCCCGGTTCTTCCCCTAGGCAGTGCCTTCACGAAGCAGATCGTGGACGACCTCATCGTCTGCCTCCACGCGGCCCCTTCCCTCCGCTCCCTCGAACTGGTCCCTATCGAGGGAGTTGGCTCGGCTCGTCTGACGGACGCTGCCTTCGAGCGACTCTGCTTGGGACTCGAGGACGCCGAGTGCCGGATGGTGGAGACACTGCGTGTGCCCCACAACGCGGTACACGGGCGGGGGCTGGAGGCACTGGCGGAGTGCTACAAACACAACGGGCTGCTGAAGTGCTACGACCTCGACGTGTCCTTCAACGGCGTCACGCGCAGGGGCACCCGGGCTCTCGCCGATGTGCTGCTGTTGCCGCAGACCGTGCTGCTACGCGCGCTGCGTCTGAGTGAGTGCGACTTGCGCGGCGCCGTGGGGGAGCGAGTAATCACTGCCTTGTGTGGAGAGAGCCAAACGGTAGTGAGTGGAGAGAGCCAAACAGTAATGCGTGGAGAGAGCCTTACGATGCTGCATGGAGAAGGAATGACGGTGGGTGGAGAGAACGCAACGGTAGTGCGCGGAGAGGGACGAACGATGCTGCGGACGCTGGACCTCCAGAGCACCCGGCTGGCGCCACGACAGCTGCAGCGCCTCTGCAGGGCGCTCGAGCAGGGCGCCTTCCCCGCGCTGCAGGAGCTGACGCTCTCTCACCTCCCCATCACCGGCGCGACGGCTGTGGCTCTGGCGGCTGCTATTCGCAGCGGCGCGCTGGACACGCTCGTCTCCCTCCTGCTTCGCCATTGCCGCCTCCATTCGACACTGCCGGTGCTGTGCCGCGCCGTGCGGGACCGACCGATGCAGCTCCTGGAAACGCTGGACGTGGCGGAGAACCGGCTGGACGCCGAGGCGGCGCAGGCTCTGGCGGAAGTGCTGACGCGAGACTCCCTGCCCTCCCTGCGCACGGTGGACTGCAGCAGCAACCCCATGGGCACGGACGGTCTGGAGCGCCTGGTGCGCTTCAGCCAGTGCGAGGCGGCAACCGCGCTCAGGCTCAATGCGTGTGGAATTGACGATGCGGGAGTGACGATGCTGGCGAAGAGCATTCGCGAGGAGGGGTGGTGGCCCAACTTGCGGGATCTTCAGCTGAAGGGAAGAGGCGGCAATGGGGAGTGATGCGTAGAGAATCCAATCAAGGGGCTGTCTGTGCTGTACCTGCAGAGACTATTCGAGCTGCCGAACCAGCTGCAGACAATCGAGCTCTCCGGTTTGACAAGAAGACGCTCCTCCTTTGTGAAGATGACGCCCAGTCCGTTGGAGCCCATGCACTACACGCCCCAAGAGGATGTGGCCACAGAACCCTTGTCGCCCATTGCATGAAGAATCGACTGCGGACGGCGTGATACGCGAAAAGGAGTTGACAGAAATCGGTCTGCTGTGAATACGATGCTGTTTGTTGAAACACCGCTTGGGACAAACACGTGATTCGCTCCAGAGTGAAGGGGAAGAAGACTGGACACAGGATGGGAAAGGAGGAGAGAGGAACCGAGCGATAGAGTGCAAGTGCAGCAATAACAGCAGTGTTCAGAGGAATCCACTGGATTCGGACGTGCTTCGTGCGCCCATCTACGCCAATCAGAGTGAAGCACGACTTTGAGGCCCAATGGAATTTGGATTAATCCACGACGGCTTGCGACTCGACATGACGATTCATTTCTTTCTCGATACAAGGCGAGTGTTGGCGACAAAAAAGGAGTTGAAAGATTTATCTATTGTCTGTAAGTGGTGCTTTCCATTCGTACTGCTGCCCAGAGCAGAGGATCGCCTCTGTTCACGCCTTGTCTTCCTTTTGTTGATCGATAGCTAATATTGCCTAGATATCTCTTCACGCCGCATAAACAATGAATTCCGAATAGTAAGTGCTTGAATTGGGCCTTTTGAGCGTGCACATGCTCACCTCCGTGTAGTGACTATCTGTTCAAGCTTTTGCTTATCGGTGATTCTGGTGTCGGTAAGTCCTGCCTGCTGCTGAGATTTGCGGACGATCAGTACTCTGATTGCTACATTACTACCATTGGTGTGGATTTCGTAGGTGCTGCGGCGGGATGAGTGAGGGCTTAGAAGATCCGCACGGTTGACCTTGACGGCAAGACGGTGAAGCTTCAGATCGTCAGAGCTGGCGAAGAGGCTGATGCGTAGTGGGATACCGCAGGTCAGGAGCGTTTCCGTACGATCACCTCCTCGTACTACAGAGGTGCGCACGGCATTATCATTGTGTACGATGTGACAGATCAGGACTCCTTCAACAATGTGAAGACCTGGCTGCACGAAATTGATCGTTATGCCAACGAGAACGTGGTAAAGCTCCTGGTCGGCAACAAGGCGGATCTGACCGCCAAGAAGGTGGTTTCCTACGAGACGGCGAAGGAGTTCGCGGACAGTCTCGGCATTGAGTTTGTGGAGACTTCTGCCAAGAACTCGACCAACGTCGAGACTGCCTTCATGACGATGGCCAGAGAGATTATGCAGAAGTGGGTGTTATGATTTGTCATTGACGCGTAGGAATGCCTCCGTCCAGCCTGGAAACAAGGGTGCTAAGCCCACCGTCGTTCCCTCTGCTGCTAAGAAGGAGAGCAAAGGTTGCTGTGGAAAGTAAGGGTTGTTATCGCGTTCCTGTAGTTCTGCTGTGTTTGTTCCATTCTTTTGGTTGCTATGGAAAGCGAGTTCCCGAATCTTGTTATCCTGAAGAACAAGGTAGCGCCGCGACTGGGGCAAAACCGTAGAGTCTCCGTGCTCTGATGTCTGTGATGAGAGACAAGAACACACCCACCAGCACGTTCCGTGTGCTCGCCAATAGAGTGCACACGTACGCCTATCTCGTTTTAGTGACTCCTTAGGATTCTGGTGGAGGAAGGCGTGTGTGAAATGCCTGGTAAGGATATCGACGTGGAGACGCCTTGCGGCATCTTCAAGGGCGTCGAGTACCCCACGAATATGTGCGCAGTGTCCATTCTGCGTTCCGGTACTCCTTTCATGAAAGTCTGACCTGCAGGCGATTCGCTCCTTCAGGCATTTACGGACCTTTATCCGGAAGTGCCCGTGGGCAAGGTGCTGATTCAGCGCGACGAGAAGAGCGAAGACAAGCACGCTCGCGTACTCCGCATGACGATTCATTCCCTGTAGCTCTTCTACAGCAAGCTTCCGAAGGACATCAGCCAAAAGTACGTGTTTATCTGCGATCCCATGCTGGCGACGGGAGGCAGCGTGTGCGAGGCTATCCGTGTACAGAACACAGAACACTCTCAATCCGTAGCTGCTGAAGGAGGCCTCTGTCCCTGAGGACCACATCATTTTCCTGAACGTGGTGTCTGCTCCCGAGGGCATTCGCAAGGTGTTTGAGCTGTACCCCAGCATCAAGATCGTGACGTGCGCCCTTGACGTCACTCTGAACAAGGAGAAGTACATCGTTCCTGTGAGTACATACGGTGCTCGTGACGTATAGGGACTGGGCGACTACGGAGACCGCTATTTCAACACGCTGGGCTGTTCCCGTGTTTTCTCAACAAACAGACAACAGGATAGTGTGGTGGTACTCTCTGGCGACTCGCTGGAACAAAACCTACACTCAAGCTGCTCGCCATGGCCCACCTGAAGATCTTCCTTCGAGAGGTTCTGGTCATCCACGTTCAGTAAAAACGGACGGTCGCACACCGGCTCGTCCGTAGGGTCGTGCAGGTCCTCGAAGTAGGGGTGCGCCAGCGCCTCGTCCACCGTGATGCGCTTCTTGGGGTTGATGCACAGTGTCCGCTGCAGCAGGTCCAGGCACTTCTCCGTCGCCTACGCATCACCCGCGTCCTCCGCCCGCACCGTGGGGAACACGCGGCGCAGGTCCTGCGGGATCTTGTTCTGCTTCTCCAGGAACTTGAGCCCGCGCTCGTTGGTCACGAAATCCAGGTCCTTCTCCTCCGGCAGGCCCAGCAGGTTGCAGATCAGCTGCAGCTGGTTTATGTAGGTGGTGCCCTTGAACAGCACGCGCCGGTTCAGCAGCTCCGCCATGATGCAGCCCACGGACCACACGTCCACCGCGTGGTTGTACTGCTGTGAGGACAGCATCACCTCCGGCGCGCGGTACCACCGCGTCTGCACGTACTCCGTCATGATGTCCTGCGCGTACTCGTCGCGCGCCAGGTTGAAGTCGCAGATCTGCGCATCAGATTTCAATTCTATACGCACCTTCAGGTCGCAGTTGCTGTTCACCAGCAGGTTGGAGGGTTTCAGGTCGCGGTGGATGATCCCCGCCGAGTGCAGGTACTTCAACCCGCGGAAGATCTGGTAGGTGAAGAACTGAATGTGGTCATCCGTCAGCACCTGGTTGCTATATATTACACGGTTCAGGTCGGTTTCCATCAGCTCCATCGTCATATACCTACGCATCAGGCAGCATCGCAAGAACAACAAATCCGTAAAATTCTCCCTCTCCGGGTCCACATCCACGTCAATGAGTTTTAGCACGTTGTCGTGATTGCAATGGCGCATGATCTGAATCTCCCGATACACTCTGAAGCCATTGCCAATGTTATCAAGCACGTTCGGGATCTTCTTCACCGCGTACTTCATCCTGGTTTCCATATCCTCCACAGAAATGACGACGCCGTAGCTCCCCTCTCCTACAAATAATCTCCCTCGCCTACACGCCACCGATATTCTTGATATACGAGTACTTCCTGTCAATCGAAAAGAGAATGCCCGTAGGCGTGTGCACTATCTGCTTTGGAGACGATAACCGTTTGAAGCGGTGCAGATCGAATGGCCCACTTGGTCTCTCCATCTTAACTGCCCGGATAATCTGTATTAATCGAGTTCCAAAAACCCAGATTGGCCGAATTCGGCGCTTTTTACGGTATTCCACTTCCCGTGCTTGATTAAATAGCGCAAAGTCTCCTTCCTCTGCTGGCTACGGACTTGGGATCCATCGTGCTATCGATGGTGCACAGGTGACGCTCGAACAGGATTGCATCTTCCATCTTCCCAATTCTCTCCAGTCGCGTCCAACATACCGTGCTTCACTGTTTGGTGCGTCCGATTGCGTGAATACGGGTCGGTTTCCATTGCTTCTTTAGAAGCGGGCGTTTCGTTTTCCACTCTTCCGCAGTTTTCTTCTGTGTTTGTTGCGATATGGTAGGCATTATGTGGTCGGAGAGTTGACGGTCGTAGAATAAGCTGATTCCTCTTGCTGATAGAGTGTTGGTGAAGAGACTGGTGGCTAAGGCCCAGGTTTGCTGTTTGTCCCTCCTTTGATTGTAGACCGCTTCCGGCATTCTTCTTCCTGAGACTTCTGTTGCGAAGGCCAACCAGGGAACTGTGGGCGTTGCGTTCGCTCCTAACGCGTAGGTTCTGGCTGTTGGTCCCGGCAGAATGGACAGCAACGGAAAGCTGATCCCCATGAACTGCAAGGTTGGCGACCGCGTGCTGCTTCCTGAGTATGGAGGCACTCCCTTCAAGGTTGATGAGGAGGAGTATACTCTCTTCTGTGACTGTGATATTCTGGGCAAGTTCAACTAAGTGTACGGTTTGGCTGTTTGTTATACTCCAGTCTACCACCACGCCGTCTTCCATGGAAGTCGAGGATCTTCCTGCGAAGGAGGAGAGAAACGAAAACCCCCACGCAGTCCCTGGCATTCCTGTTCGATTCACCGTGCTGTCTTTGACGTTATAGCAATATGCGCTTTGCTTCAAGTGCTTCAAGCCCTTCTGTGACGTGAAGTGCAGAGGTGCGATTCCTTATCGCTGCTGATCTCTAGGACAGTGCATGCGTTACTTCCACAGCTGCTGTATCAACATGAACGGAAATCGGTACAAGTCATGGAAGTGTCCGTTGTGCGCGAATAAGGAAACCGAAGTAGTTTTCGATTTGAAACCAGTCCCCAGTAGAAGTTCACAAAATTGTTCCGGCATGTGCGAGAGGAGTGCGCCGATCGTCACGAAACCACCGGATCGGGCTTCAGTGAGGTTGCTCTCCTGGACACGGTCGTTTCCCACAAGAAGCGTGACTCCTTTGCGTTGAAGGTGAGAAACACACAAATGCAATTCCGAATAGACCATCAAGTGCGGGGAATGCGACAAACGGAATCGAAGCCAGCTCCTTCGCTGCATTACCTGCGGAACGCTGTACCACAGGGGTTGTTTGCCGCTGAATTGCATCCAGCTCTCCGGCCGCTTTGTCATGTGAGATTGCTTGTTTCCCTTCATCCTAGCTGTCCCGCGCACTACCAGAGTTCCGTTCACTCCTCTGCATCACCCCGTAGACAGCGGCACGGACTATCTCAACGACGCTCTGAAGGAGCAGTTCGATGTACGGTTGATCATCGGTTTCCACCGTAGAAACTGCGAGGCATCACGGTCGGCACTGGCAGGGGCGGCCACTCCATCCGAGGCCGAGGGCGTGGGCGCGGCCGTGGCGTGGGGGCATGGGCGCGCGGTGAGGCGTAGGGCGTGGGCGGCAACCACGGGAACCGCGGGAACAAGCGACTGTGCGGGCGAGGCGTGGGCGTGAGGCGTAGGAGCCACCTGATCACGTCGGACCCGACGCTGTGCGGGATGAAGACGAAGGAGATCGTGTGCGAGCGGTGCGGGAAGGTGCGGCGGTGCCCGGGGTACATCGACCGGAGCTACCTGCCGAAGCACTGGTGCTGCGAGGACGACACGTGGGACAAGCGGCAGATGTCCTGCGAGCAGGAGGAGCCCGAGCGGAAGGAGGAGGCGAAGGAGGAGGAGGCGCAGGGCAAGATGATCACACCCGCCATCTGGGGCGGCGAGACGATCAAGACGGTGGCGGCGGCTGCGGCGAGTGAGGCGTAGAACACGAAGTTCTCGCCGTCGGCGCTGAACTGCATCTCGCTGATCAACTACATCTACTTCAGCAAGATCGCGCAGCGCGCTACGCAGCGCGTGAACTACCTCGGCTTCGTGAGCTCCTCCTACGCGTTCGACCACCACATGGGCGGGCAGGACGCGGTGACGCAGTCACTGGCGGAGAACACGCCGCTGTGCAAGAAGGCGCAGTCGCTGCTGGCGTTCTTCCGCTCGTCCACCAGCCTGTCCATCCGCGAGATCATGAACGACCAGACGTTCTACTCCACCGTGTTCGATAACCAGAAGCCGCTCCTCGTGCAGTGCGTGCGCTTCATGCTCGAGAAGAACCTGATCGTGCTGGAGAACGAAGGCCCGCTCACGGAAGAGTCGGTGTTCGTGTTTAATGACCACCCGGAGGTGAAGGGCGCCTCGCTGAAGGAGCTCCGCCTCCATCGTAGTTTCAACTGTAGTTGCTGTGTTTGTGGAAGAAACAAGAGGGTTGTAATGCTATGAGTCTCCATCCACGAAACTGAGAGTTCAGGCAAAGTTGGTAACCACTCTCTTTCTTCTGGGCTTACTGTCAGATACGACACGAGGAGAAAAACGCGTAGCATGGCAGCACTGGTGTGACTTCAAATGAGGCGAGCTTATTCACCATTATCTCTCTTTGAGAATCACTCTTCAATTCCAATGAAGCACCTTGGTAATTGAGACTCTCTCTATTCAGTTCTCCCATTTCAATCACTTCCAATGAAGGCACGTTTTCAATCTCACACACGGAATAACCAGAGAAGGATCCACAACCAATCTTCAATTCTCTCACTCTCAAACAATTCTTCAACTGGAAATGACGATTAGGATTCACAGAACTAGACCAACAACATATACACTTCGTGAAGCAGTTCTCTCCAATCACTACGCTCTCCAACTCATTCAATCCAATCAGTTTCACTTCTTTCACATGCGCAAAGGAATGATCGCCCACATCAAGCACCCTCAGATTTGTGATAAAAGTCATGTCCAATGCAGTCAACCCTTCATCATTGCACGTGTCATTCCCAACACTCAGCTGTGTCACGCCACTGCAAATCGTCACCAGTTCACTCGAGCGAATGAGTGAACAGAGATCGGAGCGCATTCTCGTAAGACACGCTAATTCCCCGATGTCTACGCATCACTCTCTTTGACAGGGAAGTACTGTTCCAAGACATTTGACTGCTGTTCCGAAATGCATAAGGGAGATACACTATCGCCAGAGAAGGCATGTCTAGTCGTGAGGGATGGCTATGGAGAGTCACTCTCAAGAAGGACATGTTGCGGATTCTTGAAGGAGTAGCTGAAGTCAACGGTAGTGAGTGAAGTGAGTTTAGGCAAGTCTACTCATCATTCCTCTTTTGGGTACTCACTTCGCATGATCAATTCACTCGATTTGTCATCACTTTTGAAACAGAACGAATGCGTACCCAGTCGAATGGAAGTCAATTCGGGCAAATCTATTCATCAGTCTCATTCAACTGGATTCACTCTCAAATACCACACGAGAACATGTACTACAGCCAAGCAGAAGGGATTTCAAGCTGGACAAATCTATTCATCATTTCATTCCATCACTATCACTCCTCAATTCCAATGAAGCATAATGGAAATTGATGCTCACCTTATTCAATTCTCCCATTTCAATCACTTCCAAGGAAGGAAGATTCTCAATCTCACACACGGAATAATCATTGAAGGAATAACAACCAATCTTCAATTCTCTCACTCTCTCACAATTCTTCAACTGGAAATGACGATTCGGATCCTTTCCACAACTGTTCTTATGCCTTGTGAAGCTATTCTTTCCAATCACCACACTCTCCAATGCATTCAATCCAATCAGCTTCACTTCTTCCACATTCTTAAAACAGTCACTACCAATCTCGATACTCCTCAAACACGTCAAATCACTCACATCAAGCACAATCCATCTAGGCTTATTGCAACAACCAGCAGCCACCACCACAACCTCAGTGCTGCATCCCAGCGTACTCCAATCATAGTACGATGACACACGACTGGTGTTTACGAACCTCTCCACACATCTAGACACCTCTACGCGTGAATGGGAAGGCCAGAACCAACCATTCATCGTTATGCAGTTCTTGAACTGAAACGCAGAAGCAAGAGAGAAGCGATTGAGCTCCGGCAACTCTAGTCATGACTACACCGACACAGGAGGAACGCTCCATCGTGATACAGCGCGGAAATCGGAAGGAATCACTTCCTGGCACGCTCGTTATACTCTGCAACTTTGGTAAGTCTAGAAGTCAGTACAACCCAAGGAAAAGACTTCTCAGCGTCAAGGAAGACACAGAGCAATTGCTGTCAAAGCGGAATGCGTTTCGCCCCAGCGTGATTGTAACCAGCTCTGGCAAATCTACTCCATCACTGTTCATCTTCATCCCCACTCTCCATTGCAACACTCGAACAACAACAAAAGGCATTCTCCCCAAACTCGGACGCATCTACGCATCACCTCCCTTGTTTGAGAGAAACCCTTTTCAATCACGGAACCATCCCACTCTTCATTCGGTGAACAACCCACTGCAATCTCTGTCAAAGAGGGCAGACTGTCGATTTCACACACGGAACAGTGGGAAAACGAGCAAGCACCAATTATTAGTTCCCTTAACTTCCGGCAATTCTTCACACAGAAACCACCGCTATCATTCTTTCCCATAAAACTCTCTCTACCAATCTGAACACTCGCCAATTCATTCAGTCCATTCAACTGCAGCTCATTCGCATGCCCAAAAGAGCAATCGCCTATTTCTATTCTTTCCAGCTTCTCTGACTTCAGGAACTGCAGCGATTCCACCTCATTGAAGCACCTATTCCCTACATGCAAGACACGCAACTTTGGCAAGATTGACAAATCAAGAGTTTTCCATTGATCGCTGTTATAGCTATTGTCGCTCACAACCAGCTCTTCCACCCCGGCTTGAAGAACCGTGTTCTCTCCCGTGATAATCCGACTCCTTGAATACACATCACTTTTCCATTCCCCATCATACATGACCTCACCATTGCGGTCATACTGAACGCCTCTTCCCCACCGCTTTCCGTCACACCACTCTCCTTCATACTCAATCACTCCAATATCAGCGTAGTACTCAATTCCATAGCACACATTCACTCCTCCAATTCGGAATCCCTCATACACCCTTCTGTTCTCACTGTCATACAACATGCCCCAACCATAGGGTTCATAATTC
>OIWT01002077.1_pt1 | contig 21653 bp, 19 predicted proteins | sample 1587701 | NCBI WGS metagenome assembly OIWT01 (sample SAMEA3888904, study PRJEB22519) | human gut metagenome | biome: human gut; feature: human-associated habitat; material: faeces | place: Denmark | collected 2009
CTAGGTGAAGTTAAAACAGTAGTAAATAAGTTGTCTGATATGACATGCGAATTTATTCAGTTGCCACCATCTGAGAAGCAGAAGGAAAATATGATTGAACGACTTCGCGAATATAATGTAGGAATGGCAAAATTAAAACAATATGATTATGATCCGGAAAATAAATCAGATGAAGGATTTGATTACAATAATCCAGATGACTTGATTAGAAAAGTCGGGATGACGCCGGAGCAGGAAGTAATGTTGACAACTGTTCTTACAAATGAACTTAAGGCTTATATTTCAAAGAAAAAAGATATTCCTGTATATCAAATTGAACTTCGTATGACTCATGTTAAAGATATTAAGATTGATTATGATTATCTTACGGAGTTGGTTAATAAGCTGTTAAATGCTGTGCATGATGGTAATGATCAGGAAGCTGATGAAACGAAAGACAAAATTGATCAATTTGCAAATGGACTGGATGATCGTGCTTATGCCACAAAGATTTTAAATGCTGCGGATGCCATTCGAAAAGGTGAATATCCACCGAAAGGTTCGGATTTCCGATATCCGGCACATCTTAAGGATTGTGAAAAGGTAATTCGTGCTGCAAATACTATAAGCATTAACAGGGTGTTCCTTAATTTTCGAGGGAAGTGGGGGATTACCGATGTGATAACAAGTGCAGAAATGTGTGCATTATTTAGTCGGCATCGTTATGGCAAACAAGATTTAGATGATGCTGGTGAAATAAGCGACATTATAAAGAGTGCTAGTGAAGAGTATAAGACGATGGCTCTAGATGAAGAAGTACAGGCTTTGTCTAGAATTAAATATCGTAACGGTTTAAGAGAAGCAATTTATAAGTTGGCTGATAAGATGGCCGAAAACTGAAAAGGAGGAAAAATATGAGTGACAAGAAGAATGTACCTAAAATTAGATTCCCAGGTTTTACGGAACCTTGGGAACAGCGTAAGTTGGGGGAAATATGTTCCCGTGTTCAAGGAAATGATGGTAGGATGGAACTGCCTACGTTGACAATTTCGGCTGCCAACGGTTGGATGAAGCAAGAGGATAGGTTTTCTGGAAATATTGCTGGCAAAGAGCAGAAAAATTATACATTACTTCATAAGGGGGAGTTATCTTACAATCATGGTAATTCTAAACTTGCAAAATATGGAACAGTTTTTTCCCTTCAAACATATGAAGAAGCGCTTGTTCCAAGGGTTTATCATAGTTTTAAAGTTGAAAGCGGAAGTGCTGATTTTATAGAATATTATTTTTCAACCAAGATGCCAAATAGGGAATTGAGAAAGTTGATTTCATCTGGTGCACGAATGGATGGATTATTAAACATAGGATACGATGATTTTATGGGCATAAAAATGATGTTTCCTTCTACATTAGAACAAGACAAAATTGCAGAGTATTTTCGTGCCCTTGACCACCTCATCACTCTTCATCAGCGTAAGTTGGAGCATGTGAAAAAAATGAAAAAGTCAATGCTTCAAAAAATGTTTCCGAAAAAAAATCAGTTGTATCCCGAGGTCAGATTTCCTGGATTTACTGATGCTTGGGAACAGCGTAAGCTTGAAGATATTTATGGTTCTATTGGAAATGCATTCGTAGGAACAGCGACTCCGTATTATGTGGAAAGCGGTCATTTTTACCTTGAATCGAATAATATCAAGGATGGACAAATCAATCATAATACAGAAGTTTTCATCAATGATGAGTTTTATGAAAAGCAAAAAGATAAATGGCTTCATACTGGTGACATGGTTATGGTTCAGTCAGGTCATGTTGGTCATGCAGCCGTAATCCCTGAAGAACTCAATAATTCTGCGGCTCATGCATTGATTATGTTCAGAAATCCAAAGAAAGAAATTGAACCATATTTTCTGAATTACCAATATCAGACATTAAAGTCAAAAAAGAAAATCGAGAACATTACGACAGGTAATACCATCAAACATATTCTTGCTTCGGAGATGCAACAGTTTGAGGTAGATATGCCAGAATTGGCGGAACAGAAGAAAATTGCAGAGTATTTCCGTGCCCTCGACCACCTCATCACTCTTCATCAGCGAGAGCTGGATCACCTGCAACTACTAAAAAAAGGCATGCTACAACAAATGTTTATATAAAAAGAAAGAGAGGATAACGAAATGAGTGATTTAAATACAATAACATCCCAATTATGGGCAATGGCTAACGAGTTAAGAGGAAATATGGATGCTTCAGAGTATAAAAATTATATTTTGGCATTTATAGATATTTATCAGAACATCAAGAGCAGTATTTGGTGTCTCAAAATGTAATTGACATTGAAAAAAATCAGACAATAAATGAGGCGTACAAAGAACAGGCGAGTGGGGATGATCTGAATGATTATATTGAAGATATTTCATCAGCACTTGGCTATGCGATTGAACCAAACGATACTTGGGCTTCTCTTGTGGAGAAGATTGAGAACAGCGAAGTGATTCCAAGTGATTATCAGACAATTTTTGTTAATTTTGATGAACATGCAAAGTTGAACAGAGAGGCTGAAAAAGACTTTAGAGGAGTATTCAATGACATAAATCTTGGTGATTCGAGACTTGGATCATCCACCAATGAGCGCGCAAAATCATTAAATCGTATTGTGAAACTTGTTGATGGTGTTGAATATAGGTCTGATGATGGTAAAGATATTCTTGGTGAGATTTATGAATATTTAATTGGACAGTTTGCTGCCTCTGCCGGCAAAAAAGGTGGTGAGTTTTATACCCCGCATGAGGTGTCTAAGATTTTGGCAAAGGTTGTTACTGATGATGTCGAAGAATCAGACAGTGTATTCAGTGTATATGATCCGACATGCGGATCGGGGTCTTTGCTTTTGACAGTTCAAGATGAGATACCGGGTGGAAGCAATGCGGGAGCTGTCAAATTTTATGGTCAGGAACTTAATACGACTACATATAACTTGGCTCGAATGAATTTGATGATGCACGGGGTGGCATATCAGAATATGAATTTATCTAATGCTGATACATTAGAGAGTGATTGGCCTGATGGCTTGGACGCAAAGGGAATTGATCAGCCTAGATGCTCATTTGATGCAGTTGTTGCAAATCCACCATACTCGGCACATTGGGATAATTGTGAATCAAAACTGAAAGATCGAAGGTTTAAGGATTATGGAGGAAAGCTTGCCCCGAAAACAAAGGCAGATTATGCTTTTGTTCTTCATGGATTATATCATCTTAGTGAAGAGGGAACCATGGCAATTGTTCTTCCGCATGGAGTGCTTTTCAGAGGAGCAGCAGAGGGCGTTATACGGAAGAATTTGATTGAACATCGATGTGGAAATCGCATTTATGCTGTTATCGGTTTACCTTCAAATCTTTTTTATGGTACGGGCATTCCTACTATAGTTATGGTGCTGAAGAAAAAACGCAGTACCAAGGATATTTTGTTTATTGATGCTTCTAACGATTTTGAAAAAGGTAAAAATCAAAATAAACTGTCTGCTGAGAACATTGAAAAAATTATTTCAGCATATCGAGAAAGGAAGGATATTCCTAAATATGCTCATTTAGCAAGCATTGAGGAAATCCGTCAGAATGAGTATAATCTAAATATTCCTCGTTATGTAGATACTACTGAGGAAGAAGAGGAAATTGATATAAATGAGGTTAGAAATCTGCTGGCTCAAGATCGGAAAGAGATAGAAGAGTTAGAAAAACAGATTGAGGAGCAATTTAAATTGCTAGGTATTTAACAGAATATCAGGAAGCATGTTTTAGATAAAGCTTGCAGTAATTTTAAAAAGGCTGCAAGCTTTATTTTATCCATCATCGACATATAAATGAATCTTTATGAATTAAGGTTAGATAATGATCTCATAATGATATCTATATCCTTACTCTCGAGCTCTTGGATGATGTGAAGATAGGTCTTTTGTGTAGTGGTGATGTTTGAATGACCTAGTCTTCGGGCAACACTTGCAATAGATACCCCAGCAAAGAGCAAGAGTGATGCATGAGTGTGTCGTAATCCATGAACTGATATTATAGGTACTGCTGCGTTGCGGCAATGTCTAGCAAGCAAATGGTTTACTGTAGAGTTATAAATTTTTTTCTTCACAAAAATTGGTTTATCTTCTGGAAGATGTTTGATTAATTCGGCAAATTGAATTACCGTCTGCCAATCTAAGGGGATTTTTCTTACAGAGGATTCGTTTTTTGTGGGTAAGAACCCACCTTCTCCTTTATAATCCCAGGTTTTTGATACAGAAAGTAATTGTCGGCTTAAATCAAAATCTTTTGGCGTAAGCGCCAAGGCTTCAGAAAATCGCATACCTGTTTTAGCAATCAACAGAATAAGCCAATCTAGGTTGATCTCTTCTGAAAGATTAAGGTCATCTAATAATTTATGTAGTTCATATTGGTTCAAATATTTTGGCTTTTTCTCGCGAGGCGGCTTGCCTTTAATGATAGCCTTTCTTGTTGGATCATGTAAAATAAGACCTTCATCCACAGCGTCTAGAATTGCGCATTTCAGATGATGATGAAAATCCATTGTTGTTTGTCGCTCGTGTTCAGCTGCATAATCATTTAGCAGTTTTTGATATGTAATGCGATCAAGATCACTTATGATAAGGTCAGGTATTAATTTGATTAACCAATTATGAGCCATATTATATTTATTCATGGTTACCGGTCTGATGGCTCCTTCCTTATAGACAGAAATCCACTGTTTATAGTAATCGCAAAATAACATGTTACTTTTATTAACTGTTGTTTGCATATGTAAGCACTCCTTTCAAAATGGTTTTATATGTCGATGAATGATTATAATTATTATCGAATTAGTAACATAGAAATTACAAGCAAGAGCAAATAAAAAAACTTTTACTTTGGAAATACTGTATTTTATATGATAAGTGGGTATGTATGATGGACATGTTTGTAGATACTTGGGAACAGCGTAAGTTCGGTGAAATAACAGAATTAAAGTCAGCATCACGAGTTCATAAAGATGAATGGACATCAAATGGAGTACCTTTTTATAGATCGAGTGATGTAATGGCAGCAATAAATGGAACTGAAAATGAAAAAGCGTTTATTTCAGAAGAATTGTATGAAAAACTTTCTAAAGTATCAGGAAAATTAGAAGAAGGAGATATCCTTGTTACAGGTGGAGGATCAGTTGGAAATCCTTATATTGTGACGAATAATAAGCCATTATACACAAAAGATGCAGATTTGTTATGGATAAAAAACAAAGGGAAATTTCATCCATATTTTTTATATGAATTTTTCTTCTCTCCAACCTTTAGAAATTATTTGGGAAGTATTTCTCATGTTGGAACTATAGCACATTACACGATTACACAATTATCGGATACACCGATTTGCTTGCCGAGTTTTGATGAACAGAAAGAAGTTGGGGAATATTTTCAAAGTCTTGACAACCTCATCACTCTTCATCAACGTAAGCAAAATGGACGTAATCTTAAATAACTGATTTCCTATAATCCATCTGATAAAATGCAAACTCTGAATATAATCTATGCAAAGCGAAATCAGCTCAAAAGCATTAAAATACTGAATCTCAGAGTTTGTTTAGTTTTCTTTCCCCCTCATCTCCAGCCACATCTTTTTCTTCTACAGTACCTGTCCTTCCTCAATCTCCGGACGAATGATGGACTTAATCACCTCTTCCTCTGCTCCTGCCTTCAGCAGTTCGCGGATTACTTTTCTTCTCGTCTCGCTCGTCCACTCGGAAGCATAGATATCAAGCAGTGCGAGTTTATCAAAGTTTTCGATAAACCATGCTTTGCGCTCTTCCGCTTCCCGTTTCATTTCATGATTTACTGCAGACTGGATCATGCCGGCAGTGATCGTCTTTTCCACTTCTGCTCCTTTGACATCTTTTGGCGTGGAATGAATCTTCTTCTCCATCGCATCCAGATCCATCATCATAAAGGAAAAGGCGTCCAGTTCATACAGCCGGATGTTTTCATTTTTCGATTGCTGCTTTTTGAGATATTCCAATGACTCTTCCCCGATAAAGTCACATTCTTCCATCTGCTGTTTCTGTTTTTCTTTCTGCACCGCCGGGACAAAAGCACCACATTTTCTTGCTTCCAGATATGCTTCGTGTTCCCACGGGAACCATTTCTTATCCCGAATCGGATTTTCCCCACGCACAAAAATAATACATTCATCATCCGGCAACAGGCGAAGCTCATACTCTAACATCAGCTCCCTGCCAAGCACATCGTAATTCTCACTGTAAGAACCGCTGGTTCCTTTGCTTTCTCCACTGGTTCGTTTGTCGATCGTCCATTTTCCAAGCAGCTTTGAGACATATTCATAGGTGCTTGCTTCGTTACCGCCCAGATAGATAAAAGTGTCGCAGTTTCCGACAATGCCTTCCCATGCTCCGTCCGCAAAAAGCGTTTTTAGCTGTGCCAGGGACTGTAAGATTGGCACACAGTACACACCACGGCTTCTACAGGTGGCAAGGATCTTATCAAAGTTATTCGGCATCTTGATGTTCGCCATTTCATCCAGCCATAATCCCACATCCATCGGCAGTTTTCCACCAAAGAATCTCGCCTGCCGGTACAGTTCTTGAAAAAGCAGCGTGTACACCATCCCCGGTACGAAGTTAAAGGTATCGTCATCATCCGGAATGATGATAAAAAGGTTGCTCTTTGTTTTCCCGTCTCCATCCATTCCCGTTCCAAACTCGTCCAGCGGGATGTCATTGGATGAAAAGATCTCCAAAAGTTCCTCATTATCAAAAGGCTGCATCCGGGCATTGACTGTCATAATGACGGAACGGATCGTTTCATCCGGACCGCCTCTATAACGCTGGTATGCTTTTACGGCCGGATGATCCGGCTTTTTCTTCGCCAGTTCTTTCATGCGTTCATCTAACTTTGGCGGCGTATCTTCATCCACGAACTGTGCCTCATCTAACAGATAAAGAATGGATTTCCAGTTTCTCTGCAGAAGCTCTGCCTTCCCTCTTTTCGGGTTATATACCCCTTTCGGACACTCCATCCATACATAGAGAAAAAGGCTTTCTAGGAACATCCTCTCTGCCTTTTCCCAGAAAGGATCCTGAGAAGAATTTTTGATATTTGCTGAGTTTGTATTCTGGATCAGATTCGTCACCAGCTTCGTGATATCGCTCTTACTACGGATATACGGAAACGGATTGAAATGCATGCTTTTCTCCATTTCACACAGGTTCAGCGTATATACTCTGGTATTCTTCTGTTTCGCCAGCCATGCTCCCATCTCCTCCGCAAGGCTTCCCTTCGGATCCGTGTAGATGTTGCAGTCGTGTAACGACATTAGATTGGGTGTCAGAAAGAATGCTGTCTTACCGGCACCACTGCCGCCGACAACCACAATGTTGTTATTGCGAAGAGTATCCGAGTCGTAGCGGAAACGCACATTTTGAGATAATACTTTGTTTTCCGGAGACAGACCGGACTTTGTTTCTTCTGTCCTTGCGGCATACTTTTCATTGAATGCCCGCACTTCACCCCATTTGGCAGAACCAAACTCATTGCCGGGCATCCGGTTATGGTCGCTTTTACTATATGCCTGAAAACTGCAGATCATCCACAACAAACCTCCCACTAGAACCATACTGTAACTTTTGTCATTATAAACTTTCAGCGGATGCAGCAGACACCAGATGATCTGTTCTTTCAATTTTGATATTTCCACATCCACAAGATACAATCCGCTCAGACTGTAAAACAAATAAAGCGTGGGCAGTAACAAAACCGCACACACTTTGAATAATTGGTGTAATCTTCTTTTTCTGCTGTCACCGGCAACATGCGTTGCACGGGAGCGTTCTTTCTTTCGTTTCATATAGATCCTATATTCCTTTCTCAGCCCACAAAGTTTGAGCTGAAACTATAAATTCGCCGTGTAAAAACGCTGATCATTTATTTCACACTGCTTTCCTATCGTTTCTTAAGGTTTACATCCAGTTTGTGCCGCAATATCTCTTCCGGCACCGGCTGCCTCTCTTTCCCTCTGCTTCTCTGATACTTCAGACACTCCGCTGCAATATCTTCATTCTTTTTGCTGTATTTTCGCAGCTCTTTTCCCTCCAGATCAATTTCCCGAACCTCAGAAGTTCCACTCCGCTTCAGGTATGCCTGCAGCCGTTTTCCATCCTCCGAAATACTTACTTCTGCCTTATCCAAGGAAATACACCGGATAAAGTCTTTGGATTCCTGCGGCTCCTTTGGAAGATTGGCTATATAGAGATTTGGTGATTCTGCCACCATCTGTGTTTCCATGTCAAAGGTTACCGGGATGTATTCCGGACTTTGATAACGCTCTTTCATTTTTTCCAGGGCCAACACTTTCCCCACTGTTTTCTCTGAAACCGGTTCAGGGACAGAAGATTTTTCTTTCATCTCCTGTCCCTGATTAAAAGATGGAAAGATCGCTGCATACTCCGGTTTCAGTTTTTCGATCATTTTCACACGGTCATTTCCCACCGGGGCAAATGCTTTTTCCAATTTTGCAATGTCCAGTTTCACTTTTTCTTTCTCATGGATGTTCTGCCTTTGATCCAGTGCATATCCCCAGATGTCTCCCTCTCGTTTCAGGCAGGTGATCACAGTCTGTCCCTCATCCAAAAGAATACAGTCTGACTTTTTGATCCGTATGGCACTGGAAAGATTTTCTCCCAACCTGCCACGGGGAATACGAAACAGATAAGCATCTTTTTCTTCCCGCAAAAGAAGGGATTCCACATTGATACTGATCGGAAGATACTCTTTATCCTGTATCCGCTGCTGAAGCTCCTCAAGCTGCTCCTCATGCATCCTGCCTTCATATCCTTTGGCGGCAAGTTCATCCAGATATTCCAGTCCTCCGGGACTTGCCATTCCCATATATTCGTCCAGATCGATCTCTTTCGCTTCTTCCCTGAATTTCTTTTTGTAGTATTCAATGACCATACGCACGCTCTCCACCTGCTCCGGATTGTATGCGATCTGTGTATAGCCGTCTCCCAGATTTAAGTCCGGCAGTTCCGCAAAAGCTACTTTCATCTTTTTCAAGCGGTCATAAAAGGGGATCAGCTCTTTTTCCCCCTCCAAAGGAATATTCAAGATCGTATATCTTCCGCCTGTCATTTTCTCCAGATCAGACAATTTCATGGTATTGTGTGTCCCCTCACTGGCATAATGAAGTTTCATCCGGTGCTGCAATGCTTTCACCTGTGCGATCTGCACCCCTTTTGCTGCTCCTTTCGCTGAAAAGCGGATAGCCTTTCCTAAACCGCCCAGCCCTCTTCCATACAATTCAATGATCTGCACTAAGGATTGTAATTCTTCACTCATCTGCGTTCCCTCCTGTTTTTCTTTGCTTTCTCCTGTGGTTCCTGTTCTTTCTCCATCATTTCATAAAATTCGATACACCGTCGTATCTCCATCACATCCTTTCGATTTCTCGCCATCTCAAGGACATCCTCTGCCGGCATTTTTGCCTCCACCGCTTTACGAAGCTGCTCAATCTGTGCCGCCGACAATCCGGTGTCCCTGATAACATACTCCATCACTTCTTCATAACCCTGTTTTGACTGATTGTGAGCCAAATACTCTGCGAGGAGCATCTGCAGTCTCTCTGCCGGATTCTCCATTCTTTGAATTTCACCATTAGATTCCGGTTCTATCCCAAATAAAATGCAGAGCATTTTTTCATGCTTTGCAAGCAAATCCGATGTGTCTGCTATCAGATAACTGTCAATCTGTTTTTCCGTCAATCCGTAGCTGGCTCCAAGAAATACTAAAGTCCATTCGCCATCTGTTGCTGAAATACCGTGCTTTTTTATCAATGTCTTTATCAATGTCATTTGTTCTTCCGTCACCTTGTTTTATTCCTCCTTTGCTTCATCACTCGTATCAACTCTCTCTGTACCCTGTGTGCTTCTTTACGCTTTACATAAATACCGCATTTTCTGGTTTCATTCTTCATCTTTTGAAGCACTCCGACGCTCCGCTCATGCATATAAAGCGGTGTACCTGTCCGCCGGTACAATCTTCTTGCCTCCAGCACCTGACGCACCATTATTTTCTGGTACTCTGACATTTCACCATAGGGGATAAACTGATAGTTTCTGCTCATTGCCCAATCAAGGTTTTTATTTCTGCCTGTGGACAGTTCTTCTTTTCTTTCCTGTCTTTGCGATGTGATACGCCTGTCGATATCCACCGGCATATACCCCTCACTTAATCGGTAGCTGCGGATTGCTTTTCCTCTCCCCGGCGGTGTAAGGGCAAGGTAGACACCATGCTCTCTTGAAACTCCTTCCCACAACTGGTAATAGTGATCCTGCACCATTCTTCTCTTAAAATCTGCATAGGATCTGCTTTCGAGGATGCACTGGTCAATGTCCCGTTCCACCTGCTCTTTTCCGGTCCGTTTGCCATCCTTTTTTTCATAATCTGTTGAATAATCCAATTCCGGATCCTTTTCCTTTAATGATCCGGTATGATATTTTTCTGCCAGCCGGTTTGTCAGTGGTCGTATCACTTTCTCCCAGTCTCCTTTTTGATAACGGTACTTTCCACCACTTCTGCTGACAGAATTAAAGACCAAGTGCATGTGCATATGGTCTCTGTCTTTATGAACCGAGCAGGCATAGTCATACGCCCCGGCAAGATATTCTTCTGTCCATTCCTTTACAAACTCCATAGCCTCCTCCGGCAGTATCATCTCATCCTTTGAAAAAGAAAACTTAAAATGATAACCTTCTCTGGTACCGTGCGTGGGGCGTAGCTGCTTTGTCAAAAAAAATGTATCCAAGATCTGCTCCGGTGTCACCCCGGTATTGCTGAAGCACAGACCATCCGTCTTTCTTTCATTGAAGATATACGGAATGGACTTTCTTAAATGTTCCTTTGTCTTGATGGCATCCATCTTGATGATTAACGACATCACGCTCCCTCCGTTTCTTGTGTTTCCTTATGCCCCTTTCATAAGCCGGATGGTGCTTTTCATCATTCCATAAACTTCATCCAGCTTTTCTAACAGATCCGCTCTCGGTTCCACATAATTGTGTTCGTTATACTTTTTGGCGATCTGATTGATGTTCACACCGATTTTGTTGATCTCATAGATCATCTGCAGAATCGAACCGTCAAACTCATCCCTTGTCACCTCCGGCGGACATTTGGCAATGCTGCGTATATATTCACTCATAGTTTTGTGCTGATCGTTTGCCTGTCTTGACAGGGCAGCTTTTTCCATCGGTGTCATTCTTACTCGAAGGATCTCTGTTTTTGCGTCATTCATGCGGTCACTCCCTTCTTATGTTTGGACAATTTGTCTAAACGCTATTTTTATCTTTTTTGTTTCTTTTTGTCTGGACAATTTGTCCAAACATAGTGTTTTCTGAGCTTTATATGCTTTATTTTGGCACATAAAATGTGCCTTTTCCCTCTCTCATTCAAGCCCTGCAAGATACGCATAATGTGGACACATCTATGCACATATCTTGTAAGGGGACTCCGTTCCCTTATACCCTTATGCCCTTATATACAGTAATAGCGTTATTTTTTATGCTTTCGTCTGGAACTGACTTTTGACAACTTTTTCTTGGCTTTTTTTGCCTTACGTGATTTCTTTTTCGCTTTCTTCTTTTTATGAACCGCCTTCTTTTTTGCTAGTTTTTCCCTTTCTGCCTTTTGCTGCTGTTCCAGCTTAGCCTGTTCTTCCTGCACTTTCTTTTCCTTCATCTGATTGATTGCCGCTTCATCGTATGATGTTTCTGAAAGTGACATCTGACAGCTTTTCAGATTGTAATTGCACTGATAGACACTGCCATCTGACAAAAGAACAAAACTGGTAACATCAAATGCCTCCGTCTGCTGATAGGTCAGTTTTTTGACGGATCTGCATTTCCTGTCCTGACAAATCTGAATCAACTGATTTTTCAAATCTTCATAAGCTGCGTCCGACATAAATCCTAAAAAGGTATTAAGATTTGTGGTATCCACAGAAATCGCTTCTTTGGTTTCTTGCGGCAGTTCACGATCCGGAGCATTCTCTGTCGCAGTCACAGATGCCCCCGATGCTGTTTCTGTAACGACCGCTGCGCCGGTTGCCGTATTGGTTTTATGAACCGTTTCCAATCCTGCATGATGACCTCCCATCATACTTTTTATGATAGCTGCCACAATAATGGCAACAAACATAAAAAATACCAACACTGCCATAACAGTCTTTCTTCCCTGTCCTCTGTCTCTTTGCTTCCAATAAAATCTTCGTATGTTTCTTAACATGACTTCCTCACTTTCTATCCTGTTTGGACATAATGTCCAAACGCTACTTTTTGTCCCATTTCTTTAACCGTCTGAAATAAGTAAAATTTGTATAAACACCAAACATCGGTCCCTCTGTATTTCCGGTCAGGGAAGAACCACTGGAACTGGTACAGTGAAGCCAAACCACTCTGCCATCCTTCGTTTTCCCACAATAAATCCCAACATGATTTGCCCCACCGGTTCCACCTGTCTTACTTTTCAATCCAATATCTCCCGGCTGTAACTGGTCAGCAGATATGTCCTGAAACTTTTTGGAACCGATAAAAGTTGCTGTCGTAGAACCATATGGCACACTGGTCACTCCTGCTTTATGAAATGCCCATGCGGAAAAAGCAGAGCAGTCCAAAAACTCCGGTTTGTCCCGTCCATCCGACTGCCGTTTCTCCATGCTGTATTTTACCGTCCCAATTAAAGAAGCACCTTTTTCAATCACCTTCCAAGCCTCCGCCGGCGCCGTATTATTTTTCTTCAATTCTTCTAAAATCTTTTTGGCGGATTCATTGGATACACTGGTTTCTTCATTCATCACATAGTAACGAAGTACATGAGGTACATACTCGTTATCACCATAAGAACTGTACCCAAGTTCCGCACACATCTTTGCAGAAAAGATCCCGGCATTTTCTTTGGTGTAACAGCCATAATTTTTTAATGCCCAGTCTATGTAACCATTTCCAAAGTTGTACCCCTGCAGAGCAAGAGAAATTCCTTTTATATCATTCGGACTTTGACACTTCGCTTTTGTCAGGCAATCAGACAATTCATGCGTTCCGCAGTCAATGCTTTCTTCTGCACTGTCAATCGGCGGATTTACATTGTAATAAGATTGTGCCGTCTGCATGACATCCGGTTCCGTTCCGCTGCTTTCCTGTTCAATCACGGCTAGACACAGATCCACATAATCATCAATTCCATATTTTTCACAGTATTCCGAGACAAGTTCACGGAAACTTTCTGTCTTTTCAGATACCTGTGCCTGATAGGTTCCATCCTGTGATTCATTGGCAGCACCGCCGGAGCCACCCACGGCTCCGATTGCTCCCACGATAGCTGCCACAAGAATAATCAAAAGAAGTGCTATCCATACAGCCGGATTTGCCGCTACTGCCTGGACAACACTTTGTATTGTCTTTGCTAAAGATTTTCCTGCCTGTGCTCCTGCTTTTGCTCCCGATCGAACAGCCTGTGCCGATTTCTCCGTTGACTTTCTTGCAGCCTTTCTCTTTTCCCTGCTTTGTAGCTTTTTATGCACAAGCGTTTTCATGCCGCGCCTTTTCTGGCAGTTTCTTTAGAAAGCCTAATAGGTGCGTCTTCTGTATGCTCCGTATTTCTTTCTTCATAAGAAGCATCTGCCACACTGCTTCCAAGCAGCATCAGATGCATAGACTGCACCATAAGCTCCCTTGTTTCGTGAATAGAAAAAAGGACACGCTCACTTTTGGATGAACTGCCCTTCTTCTGCTTTTTGCCTTTATTCCATTTTTCAATGCCTTTTTTCTTAAACCGACTCTTTTTCCGCCGTTTCATTGAGGATACACGCAAGCTCTGGCTTTCTTTAACATTCGCTGTTTGGAACAATAATCCAGACTTTTGAACACACGCTTCGCCGGTTCACTTAATGATTCAATGACCTCTTTGTCAAGATGATCCATTCGCTGCCACCTCCAATTATATTCAGTGGGCTGTATATTTGTTTTTGATTTTTCTGTTGAATGTTTTGGGGAAATATGATATATTGATATTAGAAAACGAAAGTACCCACTCCAAAGTGGATGCTCCCAAGATGGATTAAGTGTCTTTACAGACACCGCCTATCCTGTTTGCCGACAGGATAGGCATTTTTATTTTCGCTTGTTTCTCTTATTGAGAAAGGCAAGCAACGCTATAACAAGACTACCAAAGGCACATAACAATGTTAATATGCCGATGAAAATCGAAAGGATTTCAAAAGCTGTCATCTGCGCCACCTCCCTTCCTATGTATTCCGGCAAACCGGTCATTTGGTGTTGGGAGGCTACCTCTTCGCTCCGCTACGGTCGGCGCCAAACAAGCGTCCACCGGACGCTTAGCGCCCTGTCATGGGTACTTTCCTATGGCTTACGCCATGCAACTAATATATCATTTTTCCCGCCATAATTCAACGATTTCCGTCAATTTGTTTGCCCTTATTTTTCCTTATTTTTTCCCTGTTTGCCTGTTATTTTTTATTGACCATCTCATGGAAATTAGTATTAAATAACTGATACAGACTACTGTCTTTTTCCATCGTATTATCAAACGGAACAATCTTATCGCCAAACCGGATAAGTCCCATTCCCGGCTCTGCTCCGTTCACACAGGCAAGCTGCTCGGAAGAAATATCAAACAAATCTTCTACCGCTTCCTTATCCATTGTTCCCTGATCCAGTAAAAGCATAAATTCAGAATTGGAAACCATTGTTTTGGTAGAACGGTTTCTCTGTGCGTCGATCAGATTCTGGCTCATCCCGGTACAGATACCGCCACGCTTTCGAACCTCACGCCACATCTTCTCCAGTGCATGTAAACTGTATTCTTCTCCCCAAAGTTCGTGCATCTCATCCACATAAACCCATGTAGCAACTCCATCCGACTGATTATACTTGATTTTAGCCGTGATACTTTCAATCATCACAAGCATTGCCATTGCCCGCATTCGTTTTCCCAGTTCCGAAAATCCGTACACGGTAAATCGGTTCTCATCGGATATGGACTGCTCTCTGGCAAAAATGTCAAGCGTACCATCTGCAAATACTTCTAACTGGTCTACAATCTCCTGTGCTGCTTCATTCCCCTCGTAATGCTCAAGAATATAATCTCTCATCACCGGAATTGTCGGGGATTCCGGACGGTTTCTTGTCCGTCCTTTATCTTTTCGCTTCTTAAAGTATTCCTCATACATATGGCTGACTGCCTTATCAATTACAGCGATATGTCTGCTGGTAAGCGGCACCGGTTTCAATGCCTGCTCACAGATTGCATAAGCAAACTCAGCTTTTTCCGCCACAAAGCGGTCAATGTCCGGCACAACATCCGGTACATAGAACGGATTGACATAAAAAACATTTTCCGCAGACTGTGTCAGATTGATATACTGACCGCCCCACGCTGCTGCAATGTCTTTGTATTCACCCATTGGATCTACCACGATAATATCGTCCTTTGAGAAACATAACACCTGCCCCATCTCTGATTTCTCATTGTAAGACTTTCCAGAACCCGGAACACCAAACACCATCCCATTTCCATTCTTTAATAATTTACGGTTTCCTATGATCAGATTTTTGGATACCTTATTAAATCCGTAGCAGTATCCCAAATCATCATGGATTTCCTGCACATTAAACGGAATGAAAATGGAAAGTTCCTCAGAAGTAATTGTCCGCATCGTATCAACAAATCTTGCTCCCGTGGGCAATGATGTATTCAACGCATCAAGCTGTCGATAGGAATGTGGAACAATGTCCATGTTGTGCGTTTTTCCAATGATACGCACCTTTTCCGTTCGTTCCTCCAGTTCTTCCATTGAAGCCGCTTTTACTACAATGGTTATCCCCACATAAAGAAGCCGCTCATCAAACGAAGAAATACGGTCAAGCATCTCCTCCGTGTCTCTTTGCTGCTTTCTCCTCTCGTAATTGATGTTGGTAGAATAATCTCCATTTTCGTTTTTTAACTCCTGCTCACGGTTAATACTTCGCTCATTGGACATGTACTTTTTCATCACCATCTGATAAGCCACATCATTGTCAAGCGGCTCCACATCCATCGAGTAAATGATCGGGAAGTCCATGTTTGTCAGTTCATTTAAGAATTGATCCGTCAAACCGTTCGGGTATTTTCTGATAAACATCACACAGGCGCAGCTTCCGCCCTCCATCTCCAGATATTCCGGATGCTCCCGCAAAGAAGTATTGATAATGTCATTTCTCCAGTCCCGTTTCAGATGCAGATATTCATTCCAGTCAAAAGAAAAAGATGCCTCGTCACCCATGCGATAATAACTGTGTAATGCTCGCAAGCGTTCCGTGGCATCTAACGGTATCAGGCAGCTCCCCAATCGGTGAAATAACTGCTGTATGGAAAATTCTATGGTGTTAAAATAATTTCTGGCACTTTCATAATCCGGCTTTCTGCAACTGACAATGAAATACTTGGATTGTAAAAGTCCTCCCCGCCCTTCCTGCAATCGCTTTTCAATCAGTTTGTGGTATTCTTTCGCCAAAGGTTCCATTTCTTTGCTGACTGCGTTCTGCAGAATTTCTTCCCGCAGCCTTCCATTGTCGGCATAATGATTGGATACAATGACCTTGTAGCTGACATTCATTGACCGAAGCAGCGTTTCAAACCGCTTGCCGGTTTCTTCTTTTTCTTCCTCATCCTGCGTGGAAAAGTTAATATCCTCAAACAGATACATCCTGTCAAACTGGTGAATCTTCTTTTTTCCTCCATCTTTATTGATTGGACTCTCCAGCTCAAAGATACCGCTTTCTGATATTCGATAGATCGGTATCGTATCCTGAATACACAGCGGCACCTTGTAAATGCGTTCCGTCTGCGGAGTCAGCGAATCCTTTCTGAATATTTTTAACATCTATCATAGCCTCCTGTTCTTTATCTGTTTTCGTTCTTCTGGAAGATTTTCTCTTTTCTGTTCATTTTCTTGAGAAATACCTTTTTCTGTTGAATCCCCCGGTATCTTTCCAACCACATTTACATCATGGAGATTTTCAACCAATTCACAAATCTTTTGAATGGCAGTCTCTTCCATATTGATCTCCGGATAATAACGCAACATATCCAAATCTATCGTTTTACCAAACACGAAATCCACTTGCATATCTTCCATTTCCGGCTGTCCCGGCTTATGTATCTGAATACCGATACTTGGGATGCCGTTAAGAGGACCTTTTTGATACTCTTTCCACACTGCAACCGCTTCTTCTGCATTTGAAATGTCATCCCGATATCTCCCCAGGGAATGAAACTCACCGCACTCAGCCACGGTAAATGTGATTTCCGGTGGAACATACTGGTTTCGCTCTACCATTTCCTCAAATTCTTCTAAATTAATCGGAACAAGTCGTGAATATTCCTTTACATTACCTTTTACAATGTTCCCATCCGGATATTCTCGCAGATCTGCTACAATTTCATCCAGTGCCTCATAGATGTATATGTCCGGATTGTCATATACTCCACCGTCAATTTCTTTCATATCCGATCCATAAATGATATAGTCATACCCTTCCGTTGCATCCTGGATATAGATGTACCGATCTTCGATAGAAAACGCCATCTCGCTTTCCATATAGATTGTGGCTTGCTGTAAAAACTCTGCGATATTTCCGGATTTGTCCTCTTTAATCGGATTGATATCGACTTTATGGATTCCTACGCTAAATCTATCCTCATGGAATAAATTAAATAAATCATCCTCACGAATGTCCCCTTTGTACTCAAACACTATGTCGATGTCTGAATCTGTTTTTTCTGTTCCCCGACAGCGGCTCCCATAAACCACAACCTCACCAATCTGTATCAATAAATTCTGACCTATTGTCGTATTCATCAGATACTTCCGTACCCTCTCCTCGACTTCTGCTGCATTCATCCCTTCCACCGGATTAAAATACTTTTCTGTTTTCTCACGGAAATCTGCAATTATTTTTTTCTGTCGTTCCGTCCGTTCAAACCGTTCCTCAAAAAAATCCTTCTGTTCCGAAAAGCCAACGTAGTCCACATAAAATGCTTTCTTATCACCTCCGGATTCCAAAACAATCACATCACTTACCGACAGTGAATGCCCGGTAAAATCCTCCGGGCGGTGGAGATTAAACCGTTCATACAAAGTATCCAGCGTTTCTCCGGGCTTTAATTCCCCCTGATACTTTGATTCATAATCACTGACATTTATCTGCAGTCTCTTCTTCTGCACATAGTTCATCCCCCAAAAACGGTACTGTTCTCCATTGCTTCCATCCTTGATCTGCAGGATTTCATAAGTAACCGGTGATGCTTTCCGGTAAGGTGTTTCTTCTTTCACACCATCTGCCACACGAGAAATTAAACGAGCATAATGACTCGGTTCAAACAGTTCCGGTACATTTTCCCGCATACTGAAAGTCTCTCCGGTCCCTCCTGCCACAATAATGTGGTCATAAAACGCAATGTCTAACAGGAGACTGGCATACATCATCTTTTCCGTCACATCACGATCCATTTTGCTCATCTGAAGATCCGATGACGGATGATTATGGAACATGATCATCCCTGCAGCGTTGCTGAGTATGGCTGTTTTATATAATTCTCTTCCGGTCACCAGAGAAGCATTGACACTCCCGATACTGACCACATTAAAATTGATGGGACGCCCCTTGCCGTCAAGATTGACAACGCAAACCTCCTCCCGGTCAAGTTCTGCTAACACCGGTGCCAGAACAGAAACTGCTTTATCCGGCGTATCTATGCGTTCCATACTGAATACCCCTGTTTTATCCGTCAGTCTTAACCGCACTTCCACCTGTTTTAATTCATGCTGCATCCGACACCACCTCCACTGTTATCACCAACATCGTATCTTCCTCTTTTTGTTCGATAAGCTGTTTCAGTTCCTCCAATGAGTGGATCACAATATCTGTCTTTTCTTTTTTATTCATATCTCAATTCCTTTCCTGACTAATGAATTCTTCCGGAATGTTTCATCGGTTCATGGCTTTGTTCCTGCAGCTCTGACTGCAAAGTATTCTTTTCTTCCTGCTTATCAACCATCGGTTCTAAATCCATTTCCAAATTCTTTTTCAGGTTCCTTTCCGGAACACATCTGCTAAATTTATGTTCTTTTGCGTCGTACTGATATACATGATTTGATAAAACTTCATCTTCTCTTACACACATCGCATTTATATTACTTACCATCTCTTCAAGTTCTTCCAAATTCATGCCTAAACTTTTAGGTACAATCATTAACTCATGCACAGAAGATGGAAGAACATAATAATCTCCTCCCACCTGTTCAGCCACCATTTCCTGCACCTTTTCACTGATGATGCTGACAGCTCCATTGAGTTTTGACTCATTGCTTAGGCAATAAATCTCTGTTCCTCCCGGTGGAAGCATTTCTCTGACATGCTCTTTAGCCTCTTCAAATGAAATTCCCTCCTGTTCTGATAATTGGCTCGCCGAAACTTCTACCATAACATTTTCAAGCGGTTCACATACCGATGGCGATAACCGCTCCATATTTTCCATTGCCAGCATATGTAATTCTTCTGGTGTAACTCCATATTTTTCCATTAAATAATTTGTAATCATAATAGAACCCATAGAATGCGAATCTCCAGTCACCTTTATATTGTATGTAACCGCCAGATCTTCCCTCTGTGTATATGGTGCATCCTGTAAACGGATGCTGTTTTTCTCCAGATTGACCAGTTTTGGAAAAATATAGTCTTTTACTGTCTCATAATTTCCTATCTCTTCTAATTTTTCCTGAAATCCCCTGTTTACAACCGGTTCGATATTTTCAATATAAGTATCTGCAATATTCGACACGATTCCATCCAGGTCTTTTTCTTCTTTGTATTGCTCATACAAAGGATTCAGATAAATAGTGGGTGAAATATGACTATCCGGACTTGAAATCAGTAAACCATCTAACACTACATCGTTGTTTTTCACCACCTGACGGATTGTAATCTCTGCACTTTCAAACCGTTCCGGCAGATAATCCGTTACATTTTCTTTGATATACTCCATAAATTCGCTATAACTCTTCATTTCGTTTTACCTCTTTTCTTTCTGTCTGGACATGATGTCCAAACGCTCCTTTAATGTACTTGTGCCAAGTTTAATGTTCTTGTTTCTGTTGGTTCTCGTGACTGTGTATGGTAGATATGCCTTTCCTCACCTACCGCACAAAGTCCTCTCAGTATTCTCATATGGTCAAACGGTTTCATCCGATTTGTTCCGGAATCATACTCATACGCAGCATGGGATTTCATTGCCGGCGAAGATAACACCGAATCTCCCAACTGGCTTAAAATGGAACGCAGATAAATCACATTGTCCTGTTCTACTTTTGGTGCGATCAGATATTCTGTATCCGATACCGGTATGGCATAAAAATCGCCATCCATATATTCTGACATCTGCTTTTGCATTTCTTCACTGTCAAAGTTCTCCGCATTCTGCTCCGAAGAAAAACAGACTACTTCGCTTTCTTCTTCCGGCAGGGCGTCTAACAGCACTTCTCTCGCCCGTTCCTCTGTCATTTCATACTCTTCCATAAATTCCGGCAGAAGATGTTCTAACAGCCATTCGCCCAAAGGAGTCACCGTCGGTTCATTTTCAAGTACCGGTGTCTCGCCTTTTTCATCCATATTTAACAAAGCATCCAGTTCCGCTAACCGTTCCATCTTCTCCTTCAGTTCTTCCTCTGCAGGAAACGGCTTTTGCACCTCCATCTTTGCCGTTTCCAACTGGTGTGTGACATTGTTAAGTTTTGTCTCTGCTTCTGAAAGTTCCCCAGCCATGCCATCTAAAACATTGTGAAGTCTTGTGATATTTCCAAACGCATCCGAACCAAGTTCAAAATTGTGGCTTAGTTCTCCTTTCAGACTCATCACAAACTTGCGGTTAAAGGAATCAAAAGTGACTTTCATCTTCATGCCGGCATACTCACCGATCTCTACCGTCTGCTGCAGGGAATCCATCTCCTGACACATAGCAAGAATGGCTGTTCCTGCTTCCTTTTTGTCCGTAAAGATACGGTTTCCCACTTTCATGGAAAAGTTGTCCTTATCCGCCGGAAGATTCTTTTGCACTGTTTTCATATCTCTCTGAAATCCCCGAATCCGCTCCTGCAGAATTTCAATCTGCTTCGGATAATTCTTTGCAATGTTATCCTCCAGCCGGTAGATCTGACTGGTATGGTTTGCTTTCATCAGTTTCAGCCTGGATACCTGAATATCCAGATCCATCTTTTCCTTGATATAAGGATTTCCGGTAGCAAGTGCTTTGACCTCGGCATAAGTAAGTGCTGCTTCATCCACATCCTCACAGCTTCGTACCGGCGATTTACTTGTCATGATCTGGCTGATGAATTTCTGCTTGTTTTCTATTACCTGCCACGAATAACTGTCGAATGTGCCTTCTGTCACATAACGAAAAATAGACACGGTATCATTTCTGTTACCCTGTCTGAGAATACGTCCCTCCTGTTGTTCAATGTCAGTCGGTCATTTTTTGCGGACAGTTCATACATGCTATCCTTTTCTGTTCTCTG
>OIWT01002079.1_pt1 | contig 21651 bp, 35 predicted proteins | sample 1587701 | NCBI WGS metagenome assembly OIWT01 (sample SAMEA3888904, study PRJEB22519) | human gut metagenome | biome: human gut; feature: human-associated habitat; material: faeces | place: Denmark | collected 2009
AACTGGATCTGCGAGTGGCAGCTGCTCGTCCGCACGGATCTCGTGCGCACCATTTCGTCTCTGTTGCTGTTCGGCTGGAAGCAGGAGCCCTCGGCGCTGCTCAAGCGGCAAGGACCCGCGGAAGAAGAATGGCAAGAATATGGGGTTCTTCGGCACTCCGTGATTCACGCCTTTGTCTTCGGCTGCGACGGCGTTGGCAAGGTGGCTCCAGAAATCGGGGCTCATTCGGTAGTCGTCTCTCCTGCAGCGATTCGTCCACCACCCGATTCCCACGTCGACGGTGGGTCTGGCGACGGTGGTGGGCATGACATACCACGACCCGCGACGCGCGACGGTGCTGTGCCTGACGGAGGTGAGCGAGCAGGCGGCGGCGGAGGTGGCGAAGAAGCAGATGGCGCTGTGCGATATTGCCTGTCTGGTGTACGACGTGACCGACTCGGCGACGTTCGGGTACGTGCGTGAGGTGATGAAGATCCTGCCGGACGGCTGCAAGGTGCTGTTCGTGGGCACGAAGAAGGACCTGTTGGCGAGCGTGGGTGCGGCGAGCGCGTGTGAAGCATAGGAGGCGGCGAGCAACGCGGAGGTGGAGGCGGTGGTGAAGCGGTTCGGGCTGGAGGAGCCGCTGCTGACGTCGTGTGCGGCGGAGGACAAACTGTTCCCGGTGGTGTTCGACTGCGCAATCTACCCGTGGGTGGAGGAGGCGGGGGTGAGGGCTAGGGACATTTGCGTGCTGGACAAGGCGAAGGAGAAGAAGTCGGGAGCGTGGTGGCGTCTGGGCGCGTTCTCTTTAGTGATGGGAGTGGTGGTCGGAGGTTTGATTCTGTGGCGTCGTCGCAATTGGCGTGTTTCTTTAAGACGATCAATGCTCTTGTCAGCGGGAAAGTGATACTGGAAGGGATGGGAAAGAGTGTCAAACTGGAAGGGATGGGTGACAACAAACACGCCATAAAGACTGCATCTCCACATTCCTGCTCCCATCGGCGCCCTTCTGCACGTTCAAGTAATCGGGGTTCACCGTCAAGTACACCAGCTCCGTGATGGGCTTGCGACACACGGGACACTTGTCGGATTGTAGCCGCAGCGTGTTGGCGCACTCCGCACAGCAGCACACGTGCCGGCAGGGCAGCACGCAGGTGTCGCGCGGGTTCGTCATGCAGATCACGCACTCCTTCGACTCGTTGTCGGACTTGGACAAATCGCCCAGACCGTACATTTCGGAGATGAAAAAACCGCGGTTTTGGATTTGGCACTTCTGGGTGATGACTTTGATCTTCGGACTCCCGTTGACGACGCGCGCTGCGCAGTAGACGAAGAGGGATTGGATGGCGGATTCCTTGGGAGAGTTGAGATGGATGGCGATGATGAAGGACCACTGATCCCTCAAGTTGAGAGGGTGCGACGCAAGGTCCTCCTCGCTGACGATCGCCTCGTCTTGGTCCCAACCATTGAAATGGAAAGCGTCACACTATTCGTGATGCTGGACACGTAGAAGAACAGGATTCACCGCAATCGCTCTGGGCTCCTTTCTGGACGCTCCACTGTTCTGAGGGAGGAGCGAAAGAGATTGTGTGAAGTCATTTCCGTCCACACTCTCCTTCACAAAGGGATATCTGCTCCATCATGAGTGACAAACGCAACTACATCCGAATGGTGCAAGGATCTGAACAGCGCATGGAGAAGGAGAGAGCGAAGAGATTTGGAGTATGGGAAGAAGGCACCAACGACACACTACTGATATCGACAGAGAAGGGGCACTGAATCTTGTACAGGGTTTTGGGGGTATACTACTTCTAACGGAAAGTCCGCCGAATCCTACGGGAGGGAACTCAGGAGCAAGAAAAGGATGCTCGGACGTGTCGTTTCTTCTGAGAATCGGATTGTTCACCAATTCTATCACATCACTTCTCTCTCATTTATACGACCTGGGGGCGGCACTCCCTGCGTAACGGTTCTCGATTCTGTGGATCCCATAGAGAGAAATAGACCGAAAAGATAAGGCGGGGATAACGGTTCTTTGTGTACTTTGGCGGAGTTTCCCGTCCCCTGTTCCTGCGTGTATTTCAGAAAAAGGAATCGAGATGCCGTACGCGAGAAGACGCCTGAAGAAGAAGGGACCGAGAGTGTCGCTGAAGCAGAACAATCTTCTGAAATACAGAAGAGGCACCCATGCGAATGGCAAGTTGAGCGTAGCCTCAAGATAATCTGCTCATTGTGTAGAAGGTCTGGGATAACAACAAAACGATTCGCCAGAACTACGAAAGAATGGGCATCATCGCCGATACGAACCACCCCGAGCAAACGCATAAGACGGATGATCCCCTCATCCGTGGCATTTCAGAATTCGTGTGAATTGTAGAGTTCGTTCCTCAGGAGCAGGTGAAGAACGAGAGGATCCTGATCAGCTGCCACGATCAAACCATTTGCCGCAAGTTGATCACGAAGTATGGAGACGATTACGAAGTGCGCGTGGATGGTCGGTTTGATTGCTAGGCCATGTTCCGCGATATCAAGCTCAACCCCCAGCAGCTGACGGCCAGACAGCTGGAGAAGCAGTGCGAAAAGTACAAGAAGTACCTGGAGATGTACGACGAGAAGGTTCCCACCAAGGAGACCAAGACGGAGGAGCTGAAGACGGAAGCGTCGGAAGAGAAGACCAACGAGGAGGAGGATGCCAGTCTTTTAGATTGCTCTCTTTGTGCCCATACGCAAGGCTATTCAACAAACACGGAAGAAGATGCTTTATCCCAGTTAGTTCTCGAAGGTGCGAAGAATATCAGAGTCACCAGCGTCGGTGATGGCGACGGTGGACACGCCGAAGTACTTACCGCAGCCAGTGCCGAGGTCGATGCAGTTGCCCTGGTAGTGGTGCACGGTGGTCTTGGTGAGCATAGCGTAGTACTCAATCTCGGACTTTCTCAGGGGAGAGCAGTTGTTGGCCACGAGAATGAGCTTAGCTTGGAGTGAATAGATGAAAAAAGGGATACCCTTGCCGCTGCGGATGCACTTCAGGACAGACTTGAAGCCCAGAGTGAACTTTCCGCTTCTGGCGACGAGCTGGAGCTTGTTGTTAATATTATCGGTGGTCTTCTTCTACACGGCCGTTAGCATCGCATGCCCGTCACGGACACTTCCAACAACACGTCGATCGTTCAAGACACTTACGGCAGACTTGGCAGCAGTAGACATGTTGATAGTATTGATTAAGAACCTCTTTTCTGAGAGAATCCTACGGGAGAGTAATGAGTGGTCGACCCCAGGGGGAGTCTTCCAGCCCTTCTATTAGTGATCTGAACGAGTATTCCACCCCACCCCATTTCAATTCTCTTGATTATCGACGTTGTGATTGTTTTAGGAGATGCATTCGCAAGGATTTAAGGTGGCAGAGCTGATAGCAGGAATTGAACGAGAATGGATCGTATCCAGCATGATGCAGATTCCTTCAAGCATTCACTAAATAACACATAGCACAATCCAACTATCCACTTCACGTACTCAAAACAGGTCAACCACTCCAATTCCTTTTCTCCTTCTCCCTCATGTTTGCTACCTCTTATCCCATCCACACATGCTATCAAATAGCATTGCAAAAGTTGGTGCGCCATCTGGTGCGGGCGTTTCATGCAATGACTTCGCAATGACCTGTCATATCAGAGGCGTAACTCACTTTTTTTCTGCTAGGAATCGACCCATGTCTCTTTTGAAAGCTCATCGTCTTATCAAGTGTGCCTACTCCACTCGCATCCTGGACAGCTGGAGGATATGCGACAAGATCACCGAGAAAGTGAGTCGTGCTTGCAACGCTTCACGGGTAGACGGCCCTGCGCCTGCGCCATATCAAGGAGGAAACGGGAGTGGTTCCCGGTCTTGCGCTGATTCGCTTCGGCTACAATGCCGATGCCGAACGTTTCATTCAGAAGAAGAAGGAGCTGGCGCTGCGCTGCGGTGTGGATCTTCACGAGTACAAGTTCGATTCTTCCTGCAAAACGGAAGAGGTGGAGGAGAAGATCCACCAGCTGAACAAGGACCGTTCCATCCACGGAATCGTGGTGAGCCATCCCCTTCCCTGTGAGTGTTAATGGATGCATGTCATTCCTAGCCAGCATTGACGAGGATGCGGTTCTCAACGCCATCTCTCCCGTGAAGGACGTGGACGGCTGCTCCTCGCTGAACGAGGGTCGCCTGGTGAACCTGGGCGAGATGAAGAAGAGAGCGAACGACAAGGGTCTGGATGACGACATCCACTACTACAACATGGTCAATTTCCCCTCTACTGCGCTGGCCACGTTGTGTTTCATTGAGATATCCTGCCTGGTGTTGTGCGTGGCTTCTTAACGCGCACTCGTACAAGCTTCCGTTAGAAAAGAGAAAGGCCACCGTGATTGGCTGCAGCAGCAACGTTGGCCTTCCCATCGCGCTTCTCCTGAGCCACAAGGACATGACTTGCCAGTTGTCCCACAGCCATCAGGACATCACTCCCAGTCTGCTCAAGGATGTGAGTGTAATGCTATGGTGTCACGCGTAGTCCGATTATGTGATCTCTGCTCAGGGATCTCCCATGAAGATCAAGGGCGAGTGGCTGAAGCCCGAGTGCACTGTGATCGACATGGGTCCCACCTACGCCGCTTCCGCCACGCACGGTTGGGATGCGGTGGAGAGATGATGGGTAGACGACATGACAGGCAGCGTGGACGTGGACACGTGCTGCAACATTGCCGGCAACGTGACGCCCGTTCCCGGCGGTCCCGGCATCCTGTCGCAGGTGATGCTCATGCAGAATACGATGAAGTCAATGGTGCTCCAAGAAGGCATGCTCCCGTTGTATGAACGCATGGGCGGAAAGTTGAGTTTCTACCAGCCTCTTCTTAGCTACTAAGCTGGGAGCCGTTAGATTGCGCATACGGTTTCTAGTTTATGTGAGTTGTTTTATCGCGCTTTGAGGTATTTCATTTCTTATCTCTCGCTGTTTGTTCCACTTAATTGTTGATCACTTCGGCGGAATGAACAGCGAGAAGGAAATCGCAATTAAGACGGACAAGAAGTCGCGCAGGCAGTGCGGCGTGAAGACTAGAGGGACATGCATTTGGCTCAAGGAAGAAGGAAGCAGAGTGTACAAATCGGAGGAAATCGGCTATGTCGTCGTTGACAAGGACTTCCGCACGCCCGTTCGCGCTCCCATCGAGGGACGCATCAAGAAGCTTGTTATTCACGTAGGTGTGCTTGGTATCGAATGAGAGAATAGGGCGATGAGGTGGTGGATGGAACGAGCGAGGAGGCGACGATCGCGGTCATCGTCTCCTGTCTTCACGCCATCGTGATGTACAACGTATGTCTGAACTGTCAGAAGGTATTTTCGCCAAAGACCCTGAATGACTAGTGCTTCTCCGATGAAGAGCTGGAGGGCTATCACCGCATCATTTCTTCGGATGGTTGTGTGCAGTACCTGCATCACGATTTTTATGGTAGGAGTGGTTTATCCTGTGTGATGGAGAGAAAGCGAGCGCGTCGAAACACAGAGTCGCCTGCTGCGGAACCGAAAGTTAGGCTTGGTGTTCGATTTGGATCACACGCTAATGGAGGTGGATCTTTGCTCCGCCCGTAATGCGTAGCAGACCGACGATATGCGCTGCATGGAGGCCGCAAAGTTCGGCATTCCCAACGTGTTGTGACAGATGTATGGATTGACTCGCAGATCCTCCATCACATTTCATCGCAACGGCATCCCCACTTCCTTCGTGATCATCCTCCGTCCATGCGTTCTTCCCTTCCTCAAGGAGCTCTCCTCCTATTTCGAGCTGTCGGTTTACACCGTACCCCTAATCATCCTCATTCCCGTCTAGAACGGCATCCGCGAGTACGCCGAAGAAGTGGTGAAGGTGCTCGACCCGGACCACACGCTCTTCGGCAGCCGCATCATCGCGCGCAACGACGTGCCCGACAACCCCGCCAACTCCACGGAGGACAACTTCGTGAAGGAGTCGAAGGACATTCGCTTCGTGCAGCCGGGCTTCGACACGATGGGCGTCGCCGTGGACGACTGCGCGGCGGTGTGGAAGGACCAGTCGAGCGTGATCACGGTGCCGAAGTTCGTGTTCTGGAGCCGGTTCGCGCGGTGTCTACGGGCGATGGACGCGAGTGGGTGGAGCGAGGAGGAGCGGCGACGGCAGAGTGGGGGAGGCGTGGTGGTGTGAGGCGTAGTGTTCGCGGAGGTGGGGCCGGTGGTGAACTCCACGGAGCTGATGGTGGTGCGCGACGCGCTGCTGCACATTCATAGAGCGTTCTATGAGAAGGTGAAGAGGGGTGTGGGTGATGCTCATAATGGTGTGAATGCAACTGCAAGTGGTGTGAGTGCAACTCATAATGATGTAAATGGTGTGAATGGTGTGAATGCAACTCATAATGATGTGAATGATGTGGATGCTACTACAAATGATGGGAGTGATGGAAGTGGCACAACGGACACTCCAACGGAGATGACGACGTCAACGGCGGAGGTGATTCGAGAGATCCGGTCGCGTGTGCTGACTGGACGCGTGGTCTATTTCGACGGCATGCTTCAGAACCAGGTGAGGGTGCAGATGTGGCGTGAGGCGTAGGCGGACCCGTACAGCCGGTACCTGCACGATCTGGTGACAGCCATGGGAGGCAAGTGGGTGAAGGAATGGGAGTTGAAGCGTAGAGTGGTGGAGGCGTTTGGCGACACCGTCACCAACTTCGTGTCCCGCGGGGACGAGACGCCGCTGTTGGTGGAGGTGATGAACCGACCGGCTGGAAACTGCCGTGTGGTGAGCGATGCGTGGGTGATCGCGTGCTACTCCTTCTTGAACGTGATGGCGTCGAAAGCGTATCCAGTGAGGCGAATGGTGAGCGTGAACGCGCCGGATCCTGACCTGGCGGACGTGCTGGAAGATGTGCCGGAGGAAGACGTGAAGGAGGAGAGTGAGAGTGAGGAAGTAAGCGAGGAAGTGAAGGAAGTGAAGGAGGAAGTGAAGGAAAAGAAGTCCGTGCGAAGAGAGGATCGGATATGCAACCAGGGGAAGAACGGCGGGAAGAGCGATGATGTGGAGGAGATGAAGAAGCGGAGAAGGCGGATGTTCTTAGGATAGCTCTCATTCACTGTTTGTTACGAAAGGAATGATGCGTTTGTGGTGCTTCCTTTCACTCCTGTTCCTAAGTGTGCAGTGCAAGAAGCAGGAGGGAACTACTCTTGTCTATAAGCCATTCTCGTATGAGGAAAGAGCAGAGGAAGTCGAACATCCCACTGAAACAGTAGGATCCTGTAAGCGTGTTTGATCACACGCAGGTCGTTGAAAGAGGACTGGTATCCAAAAACGTGTTGCAGATGGAGATTCTCGATGAATACGCACGGTATTCGTCGCGAACGGAGGTAAAACACACGGGAGACATTCCCATTCTCGGATTCGTCACCCCATGGAACAACCGTACCTTTTTATCATGCGTATGATCGTCAGATGGATATGACACGGCAAAGCGCTTCAATAACAAGTTCACGCACATCAGTCCGTGCTGGGTGCAGATTCGCCGGTTGTTCGTGGGATCGTCCCATTACACGTAGCAGCACATCCGGAAAGATCATGATTGCTGGTAAGCAGGACATTGACGAGGGGTGGATGCGTGAGGTGAGGAGCCATTGTGTGTCGAAATGTCCCTACATTGTTCCTCGCATCATGTGGGAAGCAGACCGCTTCTCTCCGGAGGTGCACCCTTTGGGCGGAGATGATACGCAGGACCTGACCGATCTGAAGCGCCTTCTGGCGGGCACAGCACAGCAGTATCAGTTTGATGGCTTTGTGTTTGAGTTCGGCTTTTCCAGCGAGATTCTCCCTCTCATGATGGAAATACGATCTGCACTGGAAGGAAAGCAAATTGTCCTCGTTGCCCATCCAGAGGCCGGTTTGTATGGTGGAATCGCTTGATGCACAGCGACATCCATTCGAGATGGAGACAGCTTCCTGTCTGCCCTGAATGCGTGTGTCAACTACGTGGTGATCATGAGCTATGACTATTCCGTGAGGAGAGGGAAGGTGGGTCCGAACGCCCCCATGCGCATATCCTTTCATTCCGTTGTGCCTGCTTCTTAACCATTACTTCTTCAAGGAGTCCATGCGCGATTTCATCCACATCGCGAGCAAATCCAAACAGCGGGAGATGATTGCCCACATGCTGATGGGCATTCCGTTCTACGGCTATGATGGAATGAACGCGATTACCGGACCTGCCTACATCGATGTGTTGAAGCACTACACTGTGGAGATGGAGTACAGAGAGAAAGACGAGGAATGCGCAATGCGGTGATCATGGAGTGCTGAAATGACTTGTAGTTATGTGGATGAGAAGGAGAAACTGCACACCGTGTATTACCCCACGCTGAAGTTCCTTGCGGAGCGAATTGCCCTGGCGAAGAAAGTGAAGTGCGGGATTGCGGTTTGGGAGCTGGGGCAGGGCCTGGACTACTTTTTCGATTTGCTGTAGTGCGTTGTTTGGCGAACAAACACACAACGCATTACACTTTGGCATTCTTCAGATACTCGTTCAGCTCGTTCATCGAAAGCACGTCGATGATTCTGTGAACGTCCTTGCAAGGAACGAATGTGCAACTATCCATGTCGAACATCTCGCAGCAATTCACGACGGCGTAGTTCGACGACTGTTTCTCCTTCTTGAACCACATCTGCTTCACCTTGTGGAACACGTACTCTCTCGCGTACAGTTCCTGCGCAGCCAGCAACTACGCATCACTAATCGCGATTCACACCACTTGTAGAACGTCGCACGGTTTTGAATAGAAGATGAACAGCAGCAGCGTTGTCTAGTCCTAAACCCCTCCAGCAGCCTCCACGGAGAAGGACTTGATGTTCTCCGGAGTGACGCTGGGCCGCGGGAAAATGAAGGAACTGGGGAGCACGTAGTTGGCGGGCTGGATCTGCTTCTGCGGGGAGATGAAGAGGCCGGAAGACCACTTGTACCTGCAAGTGAACAGGAACATGAAAAGCGACAGGAGGTGCGCCTCGTTCATCTCGTCCTGGAAGGAGTCCATCGGCATGCCGCCCAAACTGCCCTGGTGACTGATGGTTCCGGAGCGCCTATTCATAAGCTTAGTAGAAAAGTGAAACAGCGAGGGTCCCGCCATTTCGGGAATGGACTGCGCATGCTGGAGATCTACGGTTAAGCCAAGCAGAGGCGGAAACTGGGCATGCCCATGTTGCGGTTTCCTTGCGGCATGTTGTACGCATACCCGCCGTCTCCATCCTAGGAATGACGAGCACGAAGCGTGGATACATCCATTCCTCCCATACCCTTCATGCGATCTAGAAATGAAAAGAATACAGGAATGAAAACCCCCAGGGGTCGAGTTTCCCATAGGCATAGAGCGCACTACAAATCACCAGCTCCATAGAAGCCGCTACTCATGTTCATCATTCCCATGCCCTGCTGTCCCTGCATCCTTCCAGTAGACCCATCTACACCAATGACACATGTAATGGAAGGAGACTACTTCCCGTTTGGCTTTCGGCGTACCGCGGCACTAGAAGGTCACAGAAAACAAGAAACAGTCCCACTTCCCAGTCCCCGGTTGCCATACGCGCCTTGTGATTTGTCTACAGCATCAAAAGCACGTGGTGTCGCCAACCCCTCGGTCCATAGCCCATAGAGGACCCATACTGATCATATCGCATATCGGACATGTTTGCCTTCCTGTCTTCGATAGAATATGAAGATCAAGTGCTTGGTGAAGAACCAGCCACGAAATAGCCCAATTCTGACTCAGAGTGGGGCATCCCACAATCTTCAGTCGTTGTGCTCTTCCAAAGAAATCTCCGTTCTGAGCCCCGTTTCATCACCGATGGATGTTGAAAAGAGCAACCCCGCGGTGGACGATGAATTGGAGAAGGTGCTGTTTTCGGGGAGAGAGTACACCAAACCGGGAGCTATGATCGGAAACTGTCTCTTCCTGTTCGGCAGCAACGAAGGGGACTGCTCGCTGTGCACCAAGCCCTGTCTTCATCCCCTCGCTTCCCAAGACTTGATTGCCTTCTTCCACGTTGCTGCACTGTGGATGGATTACGCGATAGAATGACGGAGTGATTGTCTTTGACTGGATTGACGATTCTGCGTGTATCATGGTGTGCAAGGATGCTTCCGTGGTTGCATCCATCATACAGGAGCGATTCGCTGCAGTGGTGTAGAAGAGGAGCAGCTGGGTGATGCGTAGGAACGAGGAAAGCGGGATTATTTGGTACAAATCGCTGGAGGTGGTGCAGAAGCAGGAGCAGGAAGATAAATACGGGGAGAAGGGAGAGGGTATACACATATACGCGCGGTGTTGTCTTTCTTCCGACATTGAGCACAAGAAGGGTGGCTGATGAGGGTGAAAATGAAGGGTAGAGCTTCATCAAGCGAAGATCGTGAACAAGATCATACAGAAGAGGAGGCAGATGAAAAAGAAGCAGGAGCAGCTTGCCCTGAAGGTGGTGAAGAAGCGGAACAAAAAGAGGAGGCAGCGATTGAATCGGAAGAACAAGGCGCAGGAGAAGAAGAAGGAGGAAGCGAAAAAGGAATCATAGTAGCTTGTGTTTGTTGGCTTCACTCTTCACTATTCCTCTCATGAGTGATCTTTCTAGAATCGTGATATTGGGCTTGCAAGGCAGTGGAAAGAAGACCTTGCTGCAAGGTACTTGCTGGAGAATGGGGTGATCATTAGGACTTAGCCGTTATTTTGACTTTGATTATAAGCAGGAGGTGACGAAGTGATTGAAATTCGCGTTTCGTTAAGTGCTAGGCGTGTTGAGTGTGCGAACGGCTCGTTCGACTGCTACCCCATAACCATCTTCACAAAGTATTACAAGGCTTCCGTACCTTGATATGGGTGGTAATGACGCTATCTAGATTGAGATTGCGGTGTGTCCCGGCGATAATGCGAAGCTGACGGACGACGACATCCGGAAGGTCGTGGGCAAGAACTGTCAGGGTGTCATCCTCATGTGCACGTCGTTTGACGTGTGGTTCGTCCCTTGCTGTGATGAATAGAACAAGTCGCTGGAGACGCTGAAGCGGTGGGAGAACGTGCTGAAGGACTGCAACGACGACTACGAGTTGCGCCTAGTCATTTGCTCCTACGGCGACATTCACAATGCGAAGTGGGAGCATTCCCTCCATTTCAGAGTAGCACGGACAAAAACATGGTCGCTGTCAAGAACTGGTGCATCGACAACCACTACGAGTTCATTCCGTGCAATCTCCGTCTGCCCCATCTCAGTGCATCTTGATCGCATCCCTCACACGTAGCGTGGAAGGAGCAGGAGAAGGAGGGCGTGGCGCGCGTGGTGGAGGACCTGGAGTGCGTGATGTGGAACTCGATCGACACCTCGCAGCACTGCACGACGGAACGCGTCGTGGACGAAACGGCCATCGTGAGCGCGCGCGATCTGGAGGAGTGCGGCTGCTGCCACAAATCGAGGGTATTTTTCGGACGGTGGGTGGAGCGTAGGTTCGCGACAGCATCACGCTGTACCGGTGCAGCCGCTGCAAGTGCATCAGCTACTGCTCGAAGGACTGCCAGGTGAAGGACTGGAAGAACCACAAGGCGTTCTGCGTGGCGGCTGTGGAGTGGAGTGAGGCGTAGAACCAGGTGGCGGGCCTCGGCACGGCCAGCAAGGAGAAGGCGGCGGAGGAGAAGCGGCTGAAGGAGGCGGAGAACCACCTGGTGGGCGCGCTGCCGTCGATTCGTGGAGGAGGGCGTGGGAGGTGAGGCGTAGCGAAGACGAAGGAGGAGGAGGACATGGACCGTTTCTCGAAGCTGCTGTCGGACTGTCGCGCGGTGGGCGAGGCGACGGGCGGTGATGGGTAGACGAAGGAGAACGCGCGCTTGCTACCGGACAATGAGCGGAAGAAGCGCGCGGCGGAGATCACGGCGCGGATCATGCGCGAGCTGGACCTGGGGTCTGCGGAGGAGATTGCGCAGATTGAGGAGGATTTGAAGCAGGAGAATCTCTAAGTGTGTTTGTTGTTAGCAATGTGAGTGTGTGAATGGGGGTGGGAAGGTAATGTGAAGAGAGAAGTGTGAGAAGCAACAATGGAAGTGTGAACAGCAATCATTCGACCTTGAAGAGAATCCATAACACGCAAGGAGTCACACACCGGAATAGATGAAAGAAACAGACAACGGAGAATAGATCAACACTTGGTTCTTGCTCCCCATCATTCCCACCGCCACGTCGCCATGTGGCAGTGCATCCAGCGCCAATACGATCTCGCCCGCCTCGCCGCAGCGCAGCACCGCCGCCTTCTGGTTGGCGATGGAGTAGAACGCCACGCAGCCGTCCTCCGTGCCGGTCATGCAGAGCTGCTCCTCGCCCACGTAGAAGCCGCAGCAGCACAGGAACTTGCTCACGCTGTGACTTCCCTACGGCTTACGCCCGCTCGCCAGCGCAACGGCGAACTCCTTCTCCACCGCGTTGTCGCGCAAGCACCACAGGTACATGTGCGCATTGGCCAGTGAAAGCAAGACGTAAGCGTCGTTGGGAGAAAAGCAGCAGGCGAGACTACGACTGAGGGCTGAGGCGAAATGACACATGGGCGTCTTCTGGGAGGTGGAACGCAGCGATTGCACACAATTGCCTGTTTCGCAGTCCCAGATGCGACTAGGGTTGAGAGGGAGGGATAGCAGAACCAGTAGCCATCGACGGAGGAGGAGAGGAGGCGCGAGCCGTTGCTGCTGAAGGCGAGACTGGTGATGGTGCTGGCGTGGGCGTAGATGGTCTGGATCAGCGCGCGCGTGTAGACAGAGAAGAAGTAGATGTGGTTGTCCGTGCAGCTGCAGGCTATCATACTCCCTCGGGGATTATAGGCGATGGACACGGGAAAGTGCGAGAGACCGTTGATTATGCGCACAAACGTGCCCTACGATGAAGGAACCGTGACAGCAGAACCTTTTCACAGTTCCAGATTCGAATCGTCTTGTCATCAGAACAGGAAGCAAGATAGCGGGAGTCGGAGGACCAGGCCACGGCATTCACTCCCTTCTCGTGGCCCTGGAGGATGAACTTGCACGAGTAGGTTTGCGCTTCATATATGATGATGGTTTTGTCCGCAGCTACACCATGAGGCAGAAGCAATGAACCAAAACAAGAGACGGCCAGCAGCTTCTTATCGGGAGAGTATTTTACACAGGAGATGGGTGCTTGATTCAGCTACGCGATGAATCAACAGGACGGCGGGTACGGAAAGAGTGTGCGACAGCTTCAGGGGCATCTTGAAAGCAACATCGTTTGAATCGCTGCCGGAGGTGGGAGCCTGACGGTGTGAGTGCGCTCGCTACGATACATACCTCTACTTCCATCGCGCGATTGGAAAGTGAGTGGATTGCTGAGTGGGCTTTCATCTCTTTGGAACGAGGAGAACGAAATGGGATGTGCTTTTCGGGGGATGGTGCATGATGCGTCTCCATTCTCGCTTCTCCCCACTATCCTATCGATTCGACTGGGATTGCGTTCCAATTCAAAATGGGGTGTGGGAGACGGAAGGAAGAATGCAATGACCAATCGGGGAAACTCCCTCCGAGGTGCTTGTCCAAATAACTGGCTCAGCATGGGTCCTTTTGGGCGAAATCTTTGTAAGGTGGAATTCCAAGTGAAGGCCGAAGTGCCTCACGGAGTGACCGTCCGTGTTTCAGGATCAGTCGCGCAACTCGGTTATTTTAGCCCCGGATCGTCGATTCCGTTGCATACATCTCCTACAGAGTGACACTTATTGTTTCCTCCTCATCCGGTAGGTATCCAATTTGGAAGTCCAATCCCATCTATTTGCCGAAGAACACCAAAATTTCATATAAGTGGATTGCTTTCGAGCGTGTTTATGGGGTAGATATTTGCGTTACAGTGGCGGCGTCTTTGAATCGTGGGAAACGCCTTGCGAAAGCGCGCACACACTCAACCTCACTTCGGTAGGAGCGTTCTCTTGGAAAGTGACTTTTGCAGCGAGGAACGACCCTGATCAGCGATGTGTTCGGTGTGTATTCGCAGAAAGACGAGCACAACGCAGAGGAAGGATTCGTAAGGCGTGTTGCGAGCTCAGATCCTCTGAAGGGCAAGTACCCTGCTTCTTCCCGATGTGATGAGTAGGATGAACGGCTTTGGCTCCTGCCCCGTTCTGGCGTCGAGCAAAACGGCCCCGATGACCCCGGTCCCTCAAAAGAAGCGCACGGTGATCATCGTTGCGTAGACCTCCTGTCTTCTTCTCACACGCAGCTATCGCCTCCCCGTCATTTTATCTCGCCTCGGAGATGGCAATTGGGACATCAAGTGGGACTACGAGGTGAGTGCGCGCATCGTGCATTATTCTCAGAACATGAACCTGTTCTCCGAGAAGACGCTGTCGGACGAGTACTCCGTCTGGTGGTGCGGCGCGCTGACCTACCTGCGCACGCGCGACATCTTCTCGCAGAACGAGGACTACATTGCCGCCGACTTCCGGAAGATCAAAGAAGTTGGGGCCCCCACCGCGCGTGAGGCATAGCAGCTGGTGAAGATGCGGTGCCTGCCGATCTTCCTGGACGCGGAGCTGAACAGCCTGTTCTACAACGGCTACTGCAAGTCGATCCTGTCGCCGGCGCTTCATGGCTGCTCGATGGTATACGACGACGCCGAGACCTCCTTCTCCTGGCAGAAGAACACGGCGGAGACGCTGACCTACCAGAACGCCTACCGTCGCGTCAACAACGTGTTTGCGCAGGAGATTCTGAAGTACTGCCAGCAACTGCACGTGCTGGAGGAGGAGTGTGTATGAGTTGATGTTGTCAGAAATAGTCCCATTATCTGGATCAACGGGTACCAGCTGATGCTGCTGCCGCGCGATCTGCGTCTCTACATGGAGAACATGAACCGGAAGCAGGCGCGTTCAGTGCCTTTCAAATCTAGTCACTCCATCACGCCATCGCTCACCACCCTGCCCAGTCTCTACGTCAGCGGCAGCCTCGCCGCTTCCTCCGTGTCGCTCGCCACACAGGCGGACGCCAGCCTGCCGCCCTCTCTCCCCTTCTCACCGCGCTCCGATAACTCGCCCACCGCGCCCTCCTCCACCTCCGCCTCGCCGCAAGCGCCCGGCTCGCCCACGTCGGTGGCGTCGCCCACGTCGCCGCGGTCGCTGTCGGGCGAGGAGCGCAGCTCGCTGTTCTCGCCGGGCCCGACGTTCGTGGACAACATCGAGGACGACATGGACGACGAGCGCATGATGGTGGGCGTACGGGAGTGGTGTGAGGCGTAGCAGCTGTACGCGGCGTCGAACCAGGAGCAGCCGATGGAGTATGACGGCATGGAGGAGGACTGGGGCGTCTACAGCACGCAGTCCAGCGGCCAGTACTCGCTGAAGATCATCTTCTACCTGCACCTGCCCTTCCCCAGCTACGAGATCTTCCGCCAGCTGCCGCTGCGCACCTCGCTGCTGCGCGGCGTGCTGGCCTCGGACCTGATCGGCACGCACACCTACAGCTCCGCGCGGCACTTCATCTCCTCCTGCTGCCGCCACCTCGGCGTCACGCAGCACACCGAACAGGTTGCTTCATCTCGCTCGCTTCACCGTAGAACGCCAACATCTGCCTGCAGTGGGGCAGTCGCAGTGTCTGCGTGTACATCAGCCACGTGGGCCTCGACAACGACGTGCTCACATCACCCTCGCCTCACGCCTAGTACGTCAGCTCGATCCTGCACAGCCCGCAGGTGGACGCGCTCTACCAGAAGCTCGCCTCGCAGTCGGAGGGCCGCGTGGTCGTCGCGGGCGTGGACGAGCTGTACCAGACCAACGCGATCCGCTACAAGATCCTGGGCTTCCACCGCTTCCTTCGCGAGACGCGCAACTACGGGAAGCCCTACCGCCTGATCCAGGTGTGCTACCGCCAGCGCTCGCAGGAGGCGTCGGTGAAGCGAAGCCGGCTGTACGAGAACCAGATCCGCGAGGCGGCGATGGCGTGCAACGCGGAGTTCCCGGGGTCGGTGGAGCTGCACATGCTGACGGGCTCGTTCTACCCCGTGGAGGAGCGCATGGCGCTGTGGCGCGTGGCAAAGATCTATTTGAACACGTCGCTGGCCCAGGGGCTGAATCTGCACCCGCAGGAGTTTCTGATGGCGCGCAAGGAGGAGGGCGGCATCGTGATCATGAGCGAGTTCGCCAACGCGCACGAGTTCCTGAACGGCGCGCTGGCGGTGAACCCGTGGGACGTGGAGTCGATCATGAACCAGCTGGAGCGCACCACGGAGATGACGCAGGCGGAGATCCTCCAGGCGCAGCAGCGCGACCTGGAGTCGATGGGTCGTCGCGAGCGCCGTCTGTGGTCGAGTCAGGTGATTCAGAACCTGTTGGAGTCGGTGGAGCTGACCAAGCTGGCGGCACTGCACGACCCTGCCGGCGAGGTGGTGAGTGAGGACGAGCTGCATTCCATCACGCCACATCTGGTGGTGGGCGTGTGGACGCGGCGTGAGGCGTAGCTGTCGGAGGTGAAGGAGTTCTTCAAGCACACTACGCGGCGCTTCTTCATCCTGGACTACGGCGGCACGCTGCGCGCGAAGGAGGGCTTCAACCGCGACCTGAAGGACGATTTCCGCGGAGTGCTGCACCAGCCGCCCAACCCCGCCATGTCGCGCGTGCTGCAGCGGCTGTGCAACAACCCGCAGAACCAGGTGTGGGTGATCAGCAGCAGCGGCAGCATGGTGATGGAGAAGACGCTGGGCTCCTTCAAGAACATGGGGCTGATCGCCGTCAACGGGCTGAAGGTGCGCGCGGTGCGCGCGTGGGGCGAGGGTGACGCGTAGCCAGGCGAGACCGCGTGGACGCCGTCGCCGGAGTACCGTCGCAAGGCGCTGCCGTACGGCGAGGAGATTCTGAAGCTGTGCCGCGAGTACGAGTTCCGCACGAACGGCGCGACGATCTACGCAGACCCCTACGTGGTGCGGTTCCACTACCAGTACAGCGACCCCGACTTCGGGAAGAACATGGCGGACAAGCTGGAGCAGGAGCTGCGCGCGCTGCTGGAGGACGTGTCGGTGAAGGTGGTGCACGACGTGGGCGTGGTGGAGGTGCGCAGCTTCCTGGGCGACCGCGGCGACATCCTGAAGACGCTGCTGGCGCGGTACAAGGAGGAGAAGGGCGTGAACCCCGAGGTGGTGCTGTGTCTGGGCGACAGCAGCGTGGACGAGCCGATGTTCTCGTGCGGGCGTCGTGCGGGCGTGAGGCATAGGACGCTGCTGAACTACTACCGCGGGAACGGGGAGGAGGAGGAGCCGGAGGTGATCACGTGCACGACGGGCGCGAAGGCGAGCAACGCGCAGTACTATACGAGCAGCGTGGAGGAGAACTTCAGGCTCTTTTCGATGCTGACGGAGGATGTACAATAAACTGATGCGTGCGTGTGGGTGTTTTGCTGAATACAGGAGAGAGTGTGCTTGCTGAGGGTGTTAGCGTGTTTGCTGGAGATGGAAGGGGGATTGTTGATAACACGTGAAGGAAAGTGATTGTTGAAGATGACAGAGAAAGAGCGTGCCCCACAAACACGAAACAACTTAAGAGGCATGCCAATCTCCTGGAACCACTTCTTGCTCAGCTCGTTGGTCACCTTGATTCTGTACTCGTTCTCCTCGAAGTGGCGGTTGTAGCGGTAGAAGGTGAAGCCGATCTTCTCAAACATCTTGATCGAGGGCGTGTTGTACTTCTTGATCTTCACGAAGAACTCCTTCAGCTTCGCGTAGCGCACTGCCCACATCATCACCAGAATCACGGTGTAGTAGCCGTACCCCTTGCGACGGTAGGCCTTGTCCGCGATCATCACGTTGAACTCTCCCATGTCCCCTACGCTGAAACGATCGAAACGTCGCTACGCTCATCGTCATCAACAAGGTCGATGAACAGGGAGCAGTCTCCAATATACTCTACGCCCTCACCAGCGGAAGAGACACGTACTGTCGTTTCCGTTCTCGTCCTTCACGGTGACCAAGAAGGCGATCTCTATGGTTGAGTCTCGGGTGAAACACGCACTATCGTCATCGTAGGCGTACATAGCCTGACTGGTGACGAGACTTTCGTGATCCATCGGCTCCGTCTCCGTCAGCTCTAGAACACCATTCCAGCAGTGAAAGACAACGTACCCAGCAATTCTTTGTCCTTGTACCACTCTTCGTAGAGAGGAACGTGCTCCAATTCGAAGTTCACCAGCTTCAGTCCCTTTCCCTCCTATTCCCTGACAATTCGGCATAAAAACCAACGATAGGAATCTTGGCACGCATTTCGGAAGAAACAAATGAAATAGTAACAGATCAAGCCTCCTTCCCCTCCGCATCGCCCACCTCCTCCTGAGCCGCTTCTCCATCCATCTTGTGCAGCGTCTTCTTCACCTTCTTGAGGCTGTCCATCACGGAGTACTCCGTGCTCAACTTGTCCTCCATGAAGGAGAGTAGTGTGTCCACGTTCACGTTATTCTCGATGTTCGTCCTACTTGTAAGTCGCAGATCACTTCCTCACAGAATCGTGCAGTTCTCGTCGTAGGTGAGGTCCCTGTGGTCCAGCACCATCAGCTTTTCCACCGTCGACAGCACCTCGCGCCAGCGCCCTTCCCTCGCCTTCCTCCACAAGCACTTCCCCTATGCGTGAAACTCCTATGCTTTCTCCACAATTAATCGGAAGCGATACAGCAGGGACGGTCCCACGTGCGACTTGGTTTCGACTGCGCATCATCCCTTTCCCTCTCTCTCACTTGCTTCATCCAGGTTCATTTTGCTCACCTCGATGTTCTCCTTCCCCAGCCACGGCAACTGGTTCAGCAGACTACGCATCACGAATCGCGCCCAGCACCACCCCAGATAGAACTTGGCATCAGGCGTCTTGGACGTCTCGAGCATTCTGCGCGCTCTCTCCACGTCCTGTACGTATCCGTGTTTTCCCTCCAACATCGTAATCGCGACGTCGATTCCGTGCTCGTTGTTCGGCGAGATGGACAGCAGCGACTCCATGAACCGGCGGTACAGCGCGTCGGCGTCCTTCGCGGAGACCACGAAAACGGGGGATTCCCCCTTCCACAGGTGCTTCTCGAAGAGGTCGATAAAGTGGGACCCCCAATAGGGAATGCTCAGATCCACGCACAGCGTCGTGAACAGGAGGGCGCGGTCGCTGTCGTGCTGCTCGTAGGCAGAGCGGATCTCCTGTGACGTTATACGAGGTCCTTTGAGTTACCGCGGGAATGCTGACGAAATGCTCCTTCAGTCGCGTGAGCAGCACGGAGCCGAAGAAGGAGTCGACGGAGAGCAGCTCCTTGCCGCCCAGGCCCATTTCCTTCATCCGGAGGAGCATGTCAATCGAGGGCGCGAATTGCGCGAATGCTGACTGGATGAAGGAGTCGCGTGCAGACTTGAACTGGCGCTTCTTCAGGAAGCACAGGCCGTTGTAGTAGCTGCTCCTCACTCCACCGACAAAAACCGACCTGAAAACGGGCACGCCGACGGTCAGCGCGCTGGCTTCGCGGATGAAGTCACAACCGCGGGAAATGTTCCTTTCCATGCCGAGGCCGTAGAAGCGGAGGAGGCCCTGTCCGAAGAGGTGGTAGGAGGTGTTGAACGCGGGGTCGGTGAGATTGCTGAAGAAGTGCTCGGCTAGCGTGTAGTTGCGATTACCGCCGATTCCCTCCAGGTACATGAATCCGACGAAATGCTGCTCGCGCGGGTCCTATGCAGTGAAGCCGTGCAACGAGTGCAACGTTCTCGTACAGTTTCACGAGGGCCTTCAGATTCCGACTCTTCTCTAGAAATCAGGCAAATTGGGCTCCTGCACTCGACAGATAGACGGCCTTCTTCGTCTCCTTGAACACGTCGGCCGAGAGTTGGTTCTTCAGCACATCAATGTAATCCTCCACCTCGTAGCGAATCGAGGACAGATCCATCGGCCACTACGCACTGAGTTCATCGCGCAAGCCAAACCTCGGCGTTCTTGTTGTCGTAGATGGCATCGAACAGACTGAAGTTTCCGGAGTACACCTCCCTCCACACGGGGTACACCAGGTCCAGGATCTTCGTGTTGTTGATTTCCCTGTGCTCTCCCGTCTGGAGGCGGACCGACTCGGCAATGCACGCCAGAGCGCTGCCTGCGTCGCACGCGAATCGGGAGTAGAGTGACGCTTCTGTAATGTCTTCTTCGTAACCGTACAGACCATACTTCCGACTACTCTTCAGCCATCCCCTCCGATTCTACAAAACGGAGTAGGTGTACTGGGCAACGGGATCTCCAATCGCAAGGCGATCGCTGAGTCGCTGCTTCTGCTCCTGGATGCAGCTCTGTCGCCTGCAGTGAAGAAACGCCTCGAAAACTAGGGGTGACACGAAAATGTCATCACGGACACTTCAGTGAATTATTCACCGAGTTCAGATCAGGCAGGTCTCTACAATGAAAGCATGCTCACAAACCAACGCGAAATTCTCCTTGCAGCTTCCGTCGTCGAAAAATACGTCTAGACATTATAATGAAAAGCGCAAATCTACCACAGTCAGCAATATGCGACACGGCTTCCTCTTCTTCCGCAATTTTTGATTCAATTACTTCTTCGCTCTGTACATCTTCCGATACTGCCTGATCCACGCTGATTTCCAGCTCCTGCTCCACTTCTTCACCTACGCATGGTTCCTGCTCGCCAAATGATACACCGCAACAGAATAAGAAGACACAGAGAAAGGAGGAACCACCAGGCTTTGCGCATTCTATCAATGAGACGTCAAACGCGTGTGATCAACAAACAGAGCAACTACCGCTTACTGCTGGCTCTCCTCCGCCTTCGTGGGAAGCTGCTCCTTCACGGCTTCTTTCGCCTCCTTTCTCTTCACCAGGCACTTCAGGATGAAACTACGGGTAACAGCACAACCTATACCCCACTAGGCGACGAAAATCACAACCAGCATGAGACCCATGCCAATTCCGATTCCAATGAACATGGGACCGTTGTCCTTCTCTATGCATCACCATTACAAACTAATGGCGTACTGCTAATCACGAAACTGTACAGGCCCTTCGCCAAAGAAACAGCCTCTCCGCTCTGACTGAGGAAGGGAGTGTCGACGAAGAACACGGAGTAGGTGCTTCCATAGAAGAACTTGTCAGGAATCGTCACCGTAGCGTTGTTTCCACCAATGACGATGCCCGTGCTGTTGGTACACACGTTCGTCGTATCGCCGAAGTCGTTGAGGAAGGAAACACAGCCGTCTCCCTTCGACACCTCCTCCGAGAAGGTGAACACGACGGGGAACTGGATGCTCTTCACGACGGTGCCGTTCGCAGGATTGAACTCCGTGATGACACAAGCAGCATCTACGCGTGACAGAGAAAAGGGAGGAGCAACTCGCCATGGCCAGGACCAATAACAACAAGATAGTGCCTTTCTGCATTTGCGCTGAAGAATAGAATAAAAGCGAGAAACACAAATACAGCCGATGAAACGCCCGCAGCCGAGTCTATTCCAGTTCATATCACGCTAGTCGTGTTTTCTCGTCAAAAGAAGCCTACAACGACAAAGGAAGGGAGTGAAAAAGAGAAAAAGATGCGTTAACCGGGAATTGAACCCGGACCTCTACCTTGGAAGGGTAGAATCCTAACCATTAGACCATTAACGCT
>OIWT01002086.1_pt1 | contig 21642 bp, 14 predicted proteins | sample 1587701 | NCBI WGS metagenome assembly OIWT01 (sample SAMEA3888904, study PRJEB22519) | human gut metagenome | biome: human gut; feature: human-associated habitat; material: faeces | place: Denmark | collected 2009
CAATGGCAAAAATCACCATTACACCATTGATACACAAGCAGTTCCAACGTAAAGACGGCATGTATACTGTAAAAATCCGTTTATACGCTAAAGGCCAGCAAAAATACCTGTCGACAAATATCTCCGCCAGGCCGGAAGAGCTCACGAAAAACCTATCTGTAAAAGATTACGCATTACGTAAAGCAATAGATACTACGGTTGATAATATGTACGACATTGCTAATTCAATTTCGCTCCAGGAGCTGAACAATATGACCATAGATGAGATTGCGGACAGACTCACCGGGGCAGTTAGCTACAAAAAGAAATTCTCTCTTGACTTCATTGATTACGGACGCAAGATATCGGATGAGAAACCCAAGAACTCTAGTTACTTGTATAATGCAGCAATCAATTCTCTCGTGGAGTTTTCAAAGGATGAACATCTTGAGATATGCAAGATTACTTCGTCTTTTCTGCATCAGTATGAAAGATATCTGAACACTAGATATGGGACCGGAGCAAGAGCTGTTTCCGCATATACAAACTGCATTGCCTATCTACATCGCCGAGCAAGAGAGGAATTCAACAACGAAGAAAATGGAGAATTGAATGTCAAAAATCCTTTCGACTACTATAAGACCCCAAAGCAGAAGGCAAGTAAGCACAGATGCGTTGACACGAATGTCATACAGCTTATGATCGAGAAACGACGAACTCTTACTGGTAGGGAAAAGACTGGCGTGGAACTGTTTCTCATTTCCTTTGCAACCATGGGCATGAATTCTCCGGACCTCTACGATTGCATCGAACCAAATGACGGGATTATAGTCTATAATAGAGCTAAGACTCGCGACAGAAGAGCGGACAAGGCAGAGATGAGAATATTCATAGAAGATTGCGTCAAGCCACTATTCGATGATTGCAAAGGGAAAGATGGATATTTATTTAATTTCCGGGATAATTACTCAAGTTATCGTTCCCTTACCAAGTATGCCAACTTGGGTTTACATAGCTTCTGCGAAAAATTCAAACTTGATAACTCACTGACAGTATACTCTGCCAGACATACTTGGGCTACTCTAGCCTATTCTCTCGGAGTCGAAAAATATACAATTAATGACTGTCTTTGTCACGCCGATCCCAATATGCAGGTTACTGATATATATATCAAGAAAGATTGGTCTATATTATGGAAAGCCAACAAATTGGTGCTGTCTCAATTTGAATGGGAATAAAAAATGGGGATTCTTTCGAGTCCCCATTATTGTGCATACCCAACTAAAGTAGTTGTGTATTAGTCACTTGTCTCTTGGGACATCTTAATTAGGCGCTCCTCAATTGTCAATGTCTTCTCACCTTCGTTACTTACCGACAACGCCTGAAGTTTAGGTGCGATATATGGCAGCATCTTAGTCACAACAAGCAATCTTTGCATCGGTTCTAAAGAGGCAAAGTCGCTATCCAACAATCCTGATGATTGATAATCATGGAGCAGATCAGTGATCCACTCCTTAGCTTCTTTTGTTATCTTATTTGGCGTACCTTTTTTCCGTCCGCCAACTTTCTTTCCTGTCATATATAGTAGTTAATAGATAAAATTACAGCTGCAAAGTTATGTGCGATTTTAGTGGCATAATTTTAAATATTAACAAAAATGGGACTCATTTCTGGTATAGTAGGCGCCGGCATGCAGGCGGCCGGGGCAATATATGGGGGCATTCAGGCCGCAAAAGCCAATAGGGCTATTACAAATAATCTTAACGAGCAGCAGGCTAAGAATCAAGACTGGTATAATCGCAACTACAATGAGGATGCAACTCAGCGCGCTGACGCTCAGAGATTGTTATCTATGACGGAGCAGTCAATACTGCAACGCAACAAGGCAGCCGATGCATCAGCAGCTATCATGGGTTCAAGCCCGGAAGCGGTTGCGGCACAAAAAGCAGCAAACAACCAGGCAATAGCAGACGCAGCAAGCCAGATAAACGCACAGGGCGAAGCACGCAAAAGAGCAGTAGAGCAGCAGTATCAGTCAAGAGATGCCGCCATTGATGCTCAGAAGAATCAAATGCAGGCGAACAAGGCTACTGCAATTGGCCAGAGCGTGCAGGCTCTTGGCTCAGTTGCTGATACTATTAACAATCTCGGTATAGAAAAATTCAATCAGTAGCGTATGCCGGAAATGGACAAACTGCCTCCAATGACTGCGCCACAGTCGAGTGCAACTACCACCCAGGGCACGACTATTATCCCGCAGCAGGTTACTCCGCAGTCATATCAGGAGATGTATAAGATACTATCTCCTTATAAGCCCAAGACACCCGAGGAAATCGACCGAATGAAGAAAGCAGAGAAAAATGCTTCTTAGTTTTCGGCTATCGGCGACTCAATATCTGCGTTGAGTAATATCTATTTTACATCCCAAGGGGCTCCCAATATGTTCACCCCTAATAACTCTATGTCCGAGCGCAACCGTGCAAGGTGGGATAAAATCAATCAGGACTACAAGGATAATCAACGCGCATACTCAGAGGGTATGATGCGCATGAAACAACTTGACGATGCTCAGGCTGCAAGAAATGAGCAGATAAAGTTGCAAAAAGACCAGATCAAACAGAGTCAGGCGCAATTTGCCCTCAAGATGATGATGAAGCAAGCTGAGCAGCAGGAGGAAAACCGCAGATGGCGTGAGCAGTTTGATTATAAAAAACAGGCCGACGAAGCTGACCGCAAAACCAAAAAAGAGCAATTTAACGCGGAGCAGAAGAACAATCTCGCAATGGCCAGAATGCAATATGGTTACCGCGAGAGCGATAATTATTACAATTTCAGCCTTGATGACGGAGATTACCGCGTACCAAAGACTAATTTTAACCGGGTCAATATCTCGCGCATCTTTGCGATGCTGCCGGAGGACGTCAGAGCAAACGTGCTTGGCAAACCCATATACAGTACCGAAACAAACGCACTTGGCGAGCAGGTGCGCGTCATAAGCGGATATAACGCTCCTGACGAGGATGACATGCTCTCCGCTATCACTTCCAATATGGACAATTACCCTAACGTACTCAAAGAGTTTAAGCGTCTCGGCACGAAGGTAAGAGACTACAAATCCGCCGTGGCCACGTCGGAGCCAATCAAACAGGAAAAAATTACAATTAAAGGCTGGTAATAATGGACGACAAGAAAAAGACTCTCTATGATGCCCTCTCGACAATGTACGAGCTCGGGTCATACGATGACTATACCAAAAAACTTAATGACGACAACAAAAGGCGCGCGTTGTACGATGCGGCTAAAGATACATTTGAGCTCGGAGATTACGACACGTTTAGTCGTAATCTGGGATACGGTGATGTGGCGGCACCTCCAAAAGATGATACCAAGCTTGTAAGAGTCAATCGAGAAGTATCAAGACTCCCAGAGAACGAAATAAGGATAGAGCCTAAACAGCCGGAGACAATGGTATTTGACGATGAGCCAAATCCAGTGCTCAAACCGGCAAAAAAGGAGAACAAGAAGACTGTCTCGGACACAATCCTGGAGTTAGCCACAACTCCGAAGACAATCAATTACGCAGCCGGCAATCTTATAAATGACACAATCAACAAGCACGATCTGACACTCGAAGCGCAGGAGCAAGCATGGGAGGGGAAAAACCCGGTCGTTGAATCGCCAGATGATAACGCTGATATGCGCGAGCAGATTAAGCAGCAGCTCGGGCAATTGAGCGACAGGGTCAATGGCAAACTCGAAGATGCCGTCAATCAGTCATATAAAGAGTACCAGCAGAAAGAAGAAGACATTAAGAAAAAGGGCTTTTTCGCACGTCTTGCAAACGAAGCTCGTTATAGTGCCGATCCTCTTATGTATGCCCAGCAGCAGAACGAACAGATGTTCGGCGCAAAGGACAACCCAGAGCTGGCAAATAAGATTACCACTTACAAACGAGCTCAGAGCGAACTCAAGAAGGCAAATGACATCATTAAAGAGGCTGATATAGCGCTCAATGAGGGTAACTACAGCAAATGGCAAAAGAGTTTCCTCGGAGGTGCCTCGCGAGGACTTAAGACCGCATTTGACCCGGAAACCTGGAGTGAAATAGATGAACTCCAGACGAATGCTCTATACATGAAAGCTCTTGATAAGGCAGAAGCCGGGAAGCAGCTGACCGAAGAGGAGCAGGATCTCCTCGATGCGGTCGCTACCAATATGGCTGTAAACGCCTATTTCGGCAGTTATCTCGGCTCAGGATACAAGGCAGGTCAAGTGACCGCAGAATCCCTGCCGTTTATGCTTGAAATGGCGATTAATCCGGCATCAAGACTCGGAACATCGGTAGCGTCGAAGACAGCGAGGTATGCATTGCGCAGATTTGGTAATAAAACTGCCGCAAAAGCAGTTGGATACGCAGCTAGAGCAGCAGGAGACATTGCTGGAGCTGCTGCAATGTTCGCGACAACTGGTTCAATTGGAGTTGCAGCCGATACCATGCAGAGGATGGCCGACAACGGAGAGGACTTCTGGACTGCATTCGGAAAATCATTTGGTGCCAGAACAATCGAAAATTATTCCGAGATGCTGGGCGAATATTTTGAACCAATCCTCGGGGCAACAGGCCAACTCGCAAGAAAAGGCATCGATAAACTTAACCTTGCCAGAGTTAATAACTTCATCGACAACGTAAGCACATCCAAATTTATAAAAGGCATAGATAACTTTCTTGACTACACCAAGTGGAATGGCGTCTTGGGAGAGTTTGCGGAAGAAATGGCCGGTGGTGCTCTTAATGCGCTAATGGTTGGCGACCAAACTCTTGATACCGACCAGGAGACTGGCATCTTCAACGCACAGAATATGCTCGACACCTTCCTGGGCGTGGCTCTTATGGGTGGGTTTGTAAGCACGGTCAAGACCGGAGCCTTCGCAATCGAAAAGACGCGCACGAACAAGGAAGCAAACATCGCAAGCGCAAAAGCAAATCTTGTTTTTGGTGATGATTGGGCCGACACCAAACAGGCAATTCAAGACGCAGTGGCAAACAACGATACTGCAAGCCTTGCAGACATTTACGAGCAAAACAAGGATGTCCCGGAAAAGAAGGCGGCACTGCTTGACTATCTGAAAGCGTATTCCCAGCACGTCGGAGCCGTCAAGGCTTACGATAAGCTCATGTCCGACAATCTTTCTACAACGGCTGAGATGGCTCAGAACACGGGCTTTGAGAACGGATATACAATTGATGATGCTCAGGAGATGAACGACGCGAAAAACGCACTGGATTTTGCTAGAGAGAAACTGAAAAACACAATTGGCGTTGAAGATATAACCGTTGAGGAACTCAATAATGAAGAGGATCTGCCTTATACTGATGAGGAGAAGGCTATAGCATTTGACTATTTGCAGAAAAAGGCTGTGCTTGAGGGTATCGAGCAGAAAGTAAAAGATACAATCGAGCAGAAAGTTGCAGCCGTTGACGCCAGTATAGACGAAAAAACATCAGACAAGGGCACCCTCAGACCGGCTGCGACCAAATCAGACGAGCAGGTACATATCGTGTCCGGTGAAATAATCATGCAGCCCGGCGGCAAATCAGTTGACAAGTCGCAGTCATCAGACTCCATTGTCATTGTACACGAAGACGGCAGCAAGGAAATGATATCACCTGATGAGATATTAACCGTATCCGAGGAGACAGATCCAAACGAAGCAAAAGCTGCCGCAAGAGCTCAGATTGAGTCCGAAACGAGAGATGAGCAGCAGGCAAAAATTAATGGTCTCGTCACCCCAGCACCAGGGAATCAATGCTCCATACTAGGCGGCGACAACATGGTACATACCGCAACGGTAGTCGCTGATGAGTCCGGCTCTCCATTTGACCCACAAGGCAACGTATATGTCCAGATTGACGGACAACCTCAGACTATTTCTATGCCTATTGCGGAATTGCAAGAGATGTCCGACAGGGAGAGCAAAGCGAGGGCAAAGGCAGCACAAGATGAGATTGATGCTAAAAAACAGACAAGCGACGCACCGTATCAGTTCAACGATATCATTTCCGTGCAGACCGAGAACGGAGAAATAAGAGGGCAGATCAACTCGGGAATGGTTGACGGCAAGTATGAAGTCGTTTTCGAATCGCCGGTCAAAGGCAAGCGCGTGATTGAGATGACTCCGCAGGAGCTTGACGAACTCAAGGCGCAAAAGATAGGCGCTATAGAGCAGCCGGCACAACAGGAGACAATACCGGCTCAAAACGATGCGTTGACCGACACTATGCCCGAAGAGGAAGCGAAGCAGGATTTTACGGGCGAAACTCTTCAGCAGCCTGGAACAAACTCGTACGAGATGCCACAAGAGCAGCAAAGCGCATTGTCAAAAATACCACAAGATGAAGAGGGCAATTATATGTTCGAGCAGGCGCAGTATGCTCAGGATGGATGGGATGCTCTTCTTGAGTTTAACGACGGAAGCGAACAGGATGCCGTTGAAATGGCTACTGCCATGCTCTCGGAAAAGGCGAAGGAACTTAAAAAGGCCGGACAACAAAAATTCGGAGGCAAGACACCGGCAGAGATAAAGCAGAGCAGGAACGCACTCAAACAGCGGGTCGAAGGATTGCGCCGTGAAGTTGATTTCTGGACACAGATGTCGCAATACCCTCAGATGCTCCAGCGCATGAGCGAGGAGAACGCCAAACGCCAGAAACGAGAACGACTCGCGGAAGCAAGACGCATTCAGCGTCAAAACGGCAGATATGGCAAGGAGGATAAAGTGCTCGGGGAGTCATACTCATTCAGGGAGTTTGTTATGCGCAACATAGCAAATGGAGCTATCCGTTTCAAATGGGCAAATAATCCTAACAACTCAAGAATAAAAGGGCTCGCGGCACACCTTGGACTCACTGGGCAGAGGGCTGAACAGCAAAAACGCATATGGATGCTTGACGGTAAGGAAGGACTATACCCAGAGGCTGCGGCAGAAGAACTCTATCAGGCGTACGCAGAGTCTCTCGGCCTAGATGAGGTACCGAATGTATCCCCGATGGACGCTCTTGGAATTGTTCTGGATGTTGCACTCTCAAGCGCAACGCCAAGAGATATGTTTAATGCCGCGAAAGAGCTCCACTATGAAAACGACCCCCAGGCTCTCGAGTCGGAAAGAGCTGAAATGGAGCAGGCAATGGCAGAGGAGGAAGCGAACTTCTCAAATACTGACACCATTGACAAGGCAATAGCTAATGCAACTGCTTCGCTTAATGAAGATGAGAGCGAATTACACGTTGCTGCTATGGAATCTATGGCTGAACAGGCTCCTACAGAGGAATTTTCAAGGGAAAATTATGATAATTTATTCCCTAATGGTCGTGTTGATACTCCTATTGGTACAATCAAACTTGGAGAACATCAGTTTGAAAAACTGAGCAGAAAAGGCCGCCAGGCACAGCTTGGAATGATGTCTGAAACATTGCGCGCCCCAGACGTGATTCTTTATGAGGAAGACCTTGCTGCACCAGAGGATACCGAAAGGAGCGGTGTTCTATTGTTTATAAAGACTTTCACTAAGGAAGACGGGGACAAGTACACTAACTTTGAGAGTGTAACGATAAGGAGAGATGGCGAAGAAATTGCCATCAGCAATCATATTCTTGGCAGAAATGCCTATAAAGGGAAACTGGAAAGCGATCTGGTAGTGTACAAAAAAACATCAGGCATTAGTTCTGAAAGACTCTTAACTAAACAGGATGAACCTGTGCCGGACCTTGTTCCTACGCAACCTGATGTACTTACTGAAAACAAAGGTAGTAAAATTCCGGAAGAAAACAATAATCTGCCGGAAAATCCGACAGTTGCGGCGATACAGGAAGCGCGTCAGGAAGTCAATACTGAACCTACCGAAGGCCAGAAGAAAGCCGGGAACTACAAGATGGGACATATCAAACTTGACGGATATGATATTTCTCTTGAGAATCCTAAAGGCTCCGTACGCAAAGGTGTTGACGAGAACGGCAATGCCTGGGAGACCGAGATGAAGAATGACTACGGCTACCTTCGTGGAACCGAAGGCGTAGACGGAGACCACATTGACGTGTTCTTGTCTGACACTCCGGAGCAGGGAGACGTGTTCGTCGTGGATCAGGTCAATCCGAAGACAGGAGAGTTTGACGAGCACAAGGTTATGTACGGCTTCAACTCCGTTGATGAAGCGCGGGCAGCTTATCTTGCCAATTATGAAGAGGGTTGGCAGGGACTTGGCTCTATAACTCCTGTTAGTAAGGATGAGTTTAAGAAGTGGGTTGCCTCTTCACATCGCAAAACTAAGCCTTTCGCTGAGTATGCAAGTGTGAAACTATTACAAACTGAAACGCCTTCAACGGAAGTCAAAGAATCTTTGGCAACCACACAGAAGCCTGTCGCAAAAGAGGTTGATGTTGAAGGACTGTTTAATGCTCTCAAAACAAATGGCGAAGCCAGACTCAGTGACTTTGCTAAAGAGCCCGAAACTGTGCCGCAACGCGAAGAAAGTGTGCCAGAAAATGCCGAAACCGTGCCTGAGTCAAGCGAAAGTGTGCCAAAGCAGCCACTCGGTACTATTCGCACAGGCAAGCACACCAAGACGGGAGAAGACCTTTGGATCGTCACTCCTGCTGATCGCGTAAGCAAGGAAGAGTTCACCAGGTTAAAAACCGAAGCTAAGAAGCGTGGCGGTTATTATTCTTCCTTCAAGCCAAACAATGGATTCATCTTCAAGACCGAGGAAGACGCAAACGCTTTCAATGAAGAGAATGCACGTGAAGCGAGAGAGCCTATAACCCTTAATGAACTCGAATCCGTTGTTGGCGCATCCTTCGATTCAGTTGAGGGCAAGACTGAGCCTGCAAAGGACGGCAAGCCTGCAACAAAATGGAAGTACGACCTTTATGTCGGCAAGGACGGCAATAGCCGTATTACACGCTCCGACATAGGAGACGGCAACTCTTACCCTGTTGGAGACGCAAGATTCAACGTCACCGCAAAGAATCCTGTCGAGCTGAAAGAGATTCTGGAGAACAACGGTATGTCTGACATTCTTGAAGATGTCGGAGGTATGCTTGATTTCCATATTGATAAATGGAACTTCAGTCAGAAAGCCAATACCGAGGGATTCAACGGCTACAAGATTGGTGATAACATCATATACAATCCGAATGGCGGAGAGAAAGAATATAGAGGTGTTGTAGTTAACTTCACCGACTATGGGGATAATCTGCCAATCATCGACACAGGCAGCGGTCCTGTGATGTATGAAGTTGCCCTGCTGCATCAGATCAGACACGCAGAGAGCAAGCCGGAGACCAAGCAGGAGCAGCCGAAGCAGGAAGAAAAGCCTGTCAATCCGTCCGGCAACAAACTCGTGACCGATGAAAGGTATGCTGAGCTTCGCCGCAGGATGCTTGATAAACTCAAAGGGCAGATGAATATAGGCATTGACCCTGAGATTCTTGCAATTGGTACCGAAATGGCCGTTTACCATATCGAGAAGGGCGCACGCAAGTTTGCAGAGTTCGCCAAGGCTATGATACAGGACTTGTCTGATACTATCCGTCCTTACCTCAAAGCATTCTACAACGGTGCACGTGACCTTCCGGAAATGTCCGAACTTTCAAAGGAAATGACCCCTTATGATGATGTAAGCAGTTTCGATGAGGCCAACTTCGACAAGAATACTGTCGATGCTCTGGCCGCAGCTGAAACCATTGTCAAGGAGGAAGATGTTTCTGAACAGGTGGAAGAAGCCAAAGAGCGCATTAAAAATACGGTCAAATCATCAAAAAGTAAGAAAAAATCCGTATCTTCACAGGGAGAATCAATGGGTTCTCTCTTCTCTGACGTAGATGAAGAAACGAAAAGTAAAATCACTAATACCGACAACAATGAGTTATCAACAGGAAGCACTTCGAAGAATGGAGGATTGGGAGAAAGAAAACAACAAGAAGTTGAGCGATCTTCCGGAACAGGAGTGGTTGGAAACAATCACGAAGATTCTGCCACTGACCAAGGAAGAAGCGCAGGATTGGCTGAACGCTCTCCGAAGCAGCCAACAGTAAAGAAAAACAAGACCAACAATCACGTAGAGCGCGGAGAGTCTTATGCTCCGACAACGCCTGCGCAACGGTTCTCTGCAAACGTGGCAGCCATCAGGAAGATGCGCGAGCTTATGGATGCAGACCGAAAAGCCACTCCGGAGGATATGGAAATCCTTCGCAAGTTCACCGGATGGGGTGGCATCGGTACTTACTTTAACAACGAATACTCTGCTGAGAACAGGGAACTGAAATCACTGCTTGGGGACGAAGAATACCAGGCAGCGGTTATGAGTGCCAATTCTGCATACTACACTCCCGTCAATGTCATTGATGCGATGTGGGATGCAGCAAAGAATCTCGGCTTCACAGGCGGCACAGTCCTCGAAGGCAGCGCAGGCATAGGTAACATCCTTGCTTCAATGCCGAAGAAAATGAGCGAAGCAAGTGACATCACCGCAGTTGAGATTGACAGTGTTACCGGAAACATTTTGAAACTTCTCTATCCGGAGGCAGAAGTATACATTAAGGGATTCGAGGAAACCGATATTCCGAATAACAGCGTTGATCTGGCAATCACCAATGTTCCGTTTATCACAGGACTGCACGTGTACGATAAGGTGGAAAAAGACCTGTCGCGCAAGTTCGGAGACATTCACGACTTCTGCATAGCAAAGAACGTCCGCAAGCTCAAAGAAGGCGGCATTGGCATCTTCATCACGTCAAAGGGAACACTCGACAAGAGCAAGGCCCTGCGCAGTTGGGTAATCAATGAGGGCGACGCAGACTTCATCGGTGCTTTCCGTCTCAACAACAAAACATTCATCGGCACATCCGTCACCTCGGATATTATCATCATCCGCAAGAGAGTGAACGGCAAGGTATCACCAAATGCCATTGACGTAAGCGGCACAACCATAACTCGCAGGGACACTTATTCTTCTATGCGCTATGGTGAGAAGGATCAACCCGTCGCAATGGAGTATAACACATACTTTGTTGAGCACCCTGAGTTTATGGCCGGAGAGATGAAGTTTGCTTTTGAGAAAGGTGAGACATTCCGCCCAACGTCTACAAGTCTGTATCCGAAAGAAGGTACCGACCAGGACAAAGCCCTCGCAAAATGGGTGAAGACCTTACGCAATGATGCGGAAAAGGCTCAGCCAACACAGGAACAGTCAACTGCAACTGAACAGGAAAGCACTAACAATGTGAAGGAAGGACAGCTCATCGTTAATTCTAAAGACGAAATTTGCCTGTCTCAGAGAGGCAAGGCCGTTCCTATCGGTGTAAACTCGAACAAAGTCAAAGGAGAGTCAAAGGCTACTGTCGTGAAGGACTATGATGCAATCAAAGATGCACTGAAAGAAGTTCTTGACTATCAGGTGGCGAATGAATCAGACGAAGGTCTAAAACCTCTTCTGAAAAAACTGAACGATGTATATGACAGTTTCGTCAAAAAGTACGGCCAACTCAACAAGAATGTGGCAATCTCATTCCTGCGCAACGATGTTGACTTTGCCGCCATTGCGGCAATTGAAGATTTCACCGAGACCGAAACAATAGATGGCAAGCGCAAGATTGAGACTAAGAAGACTGATGTATTCTCTCGCAGAATGGTCGGTTACAATACTGAGCCGACTCCGAAGACCGCCAAGGAAGGCGTAATCGTCAGCATGAATAAGTTCGGGCATATCGACCTCGAATATATCGCATCAAAGATTGGTCTTCCTGTCGAAGATGTCCGCAAGGAAATCATTGAAAGCAAACTCGGATATGAAGACCCTCAGACAGGACGCATTGAGGTAAGTTATGAATACCTGTCCGGCAATGTGAGGGAGAAACTCGAATATGCCAAGAGCCAAAACAAGGACGGAAGATATGATTCCAACATCAAGGCGCTGGAGAAAGTCATACCTTACGACATCCCGGCTCACCTTATCGAGTTCTCTTTGGGTTCCGATTGGCTCGACAAGCAGCTTTATATTGACTTCGCACGTGAGAAATACGGACTTACAGATGAATTCAAGATTGCAAATATTGGTGGAGTATGGCAGGTTGTAGGCTACGGATACTTCAACCAGAACAATGAGAAGAATCGTTCAGCAGGCGTAACAAGTGAGACTGTCGGCAAGACTGCATACGGTCACGAACTTATGATCTGCGCTATGAACAATACTCCTTACACGTTCTCAAAGACTGTTAAGGACCGTTATACGGGCGAGACAACGACCATCACTGATAAGAACGCCTCTCAAGTCGCAACAGGCCGTATGGCTGAGATTAAAGATGAGTTCCGGGATTGGTGCCGTGACAAGATGATGAATGATACTTCTCTTGCTGAAAAAGTCCAGAAGGAATATAACGACCTGTTCAACGCCATTGTTCCGAAGGAAGTCGGTAAAGAGTTCCTGCCGGAACACTTTGAAGGCTCCAATTTAGCCATTAAATTGTACCCGCACCAGAAGAAGGCCGTCATACGTGGCACAACTGAGCCGCTTATGCTCGCTCACGAAGTTGGAAGCGGCAAGACATTCACTCTCATTTCAACTGCAATGGAAATGAGAAGGCTTGGCACTGCAAAGAAACCTATGATTGTTGCGCAGAACGCAACTGTCGGACAATTCGTTTCAGAAGCAAAGAAACTTTATCCTAACGCAAAGGTTCTCTCTCTTACCGAGAAAGACCGAAGCCAGGAGGGAAGATTGGCATTCTATGCTAAAATCAAATATAACGATTGGGATATAATCATCATCCCTCAGTCAACCTTTGATCTTATCCCTGACAGTGAGGAACGTCAGCAGATGTTCGTGCAGGAAAAGATTGATGAGAAGATGTATGTTCTCGAACAGGCAAGAATGGCCAATGCAGACAGTAACGCCATAAGAAGGTTGGAGAAGGAATTGAAAGACCTCGAAACAGAATACAACACAGGCGTTACAGTCAAGTCAGGCAAGAGGGATGCAAAGAAGGAAGCCGAAGCAAAGTCCAATGCGGAAGCGAAAGCGAAGAAGCAGTTAGATCGTAAGATTGACGATGTTGCAAACTTCGATGATATGGGCATTGATGCATTGCTTATTGATGAAGCACACGAATACAAGCACCTGGGATTCTCTACGTCTATAAAACGTGGCGTGAAAGGTGTTGACCCTTCTTATAGCAAGAAGTCCGCAGGTGTTTATTTGAAGACAAGAGCTGTATTCGACAAGTCCGGTTGGAAGAATGTTGTATTCGCCACAGGTACTCCTATATCCAACACAGCTGCCGAGATATGGACCTTTATGAAGTATCTGATGCCTGCCGATGTAATGAAGCAGAATCACATCTACTACTTCGATGATTTTGTCCGCAACTTCGGCAAGATTGCTCAGAGTCTTGAATTTGCCACAAACGGAAAGTTTAAGGAGAACACAAGGTTCGGTGCGTATGTCAATGTTCCTGAACTTGTGCGTATCTGGTCCTCCGTCTGTGATACAGTGCTAACAAAGGACGCGGAAGCTGCAAGTGGAACGAAACTCACCGATAAACTTCCTGCAATGGAAGGTGGCAAGGCCGAAGACATCTTCCTGCCTCAGTCTCCTTCTCTCATCGGCATAATGAGAGCGGTAAGAAAGACCCTCGAAGAATACGAGAAACTTTCCGGCAAGGAAAAGAAGGAACAAAGCCATATTCCGCTTACAATGTACGGCATTGCGAAGCGTGCTGCCATTGATCCACGTCTCGTTGATGCAGATGCAGTTGATGAACCTCTTTCAAAGACAAACAGGGCAGTTGAAGAGATACTGAAAGACCTCGAAGCAACGAAAGAGTACAAAGGTACCTGCGCTGTCTTCTGTGACAATTACCGCAGACTTGAATATGATGAGACAGGCAAGAAGAAGGAAGCTTTCAATCTATTCCAGGAAATCAAGCGCAAACTTGTTGAGGCTGGTGTACCGGAGAACCAGATCGTAGTGATGGAAAGCGGAATGTCGATTGAGAAGAAGGAGAAAATCTTTGCGCAGGTTAATGAAGGTTCCGTCCGTGTCATTCTCGGCTCCACAAGGACCCTAGGAACAGGTGTAAACATTCAGCAACGTCTGCACCTGCTTATACATATGGACGCACCAGATCGTCCGATGGACTATACTCAGCGTAACGGACGTATCCTCAGACAGGGAAACCTGCATAAGGAATGGGGCAAGACTGTAAAGGTGCTCCGCTTCGGTGTTGAGGATTCTCTTGACGTTACAAGTTATCAGAGGTTGAAGACCAAATCTTCATTCATTGACAGTATTATGGACGGAAAGCCGCTCCTTGCGAACGGCATGGAAGGCCGTGTGCTTGAAGAGGAAGAGGAAGGACTGTTCGACAACCCTGTTGCTGTTCTTTCCGGAAGTCAGTTCGCACTCAAGAAGTCTCAGGCCGAAAGAGAGCTGCGCAAGTATCAGGGCAAGTTAAAGCAGTATCAGCTCTCCGACACCGTGGCCGATACCACCTCGAAGAAGGTCATCACCCCAGAAGGCTCGCTGGCCATCTCCGCAGTCTGGGCCTGCGTCCGAATCCTGTCGGAGACGGTCGACACCCTTCCGATTCACCTCTTCCACAAAACCTCCTCCGACCGAGAGCATCGCCCCATGAATAATGGCCCGGCGAATCTCACTGGGCCATTCAATTAAAGCTTCATTTCGTCTTATTATTCAGCCATTTTCTCAATCTGTAAAAGGTAGAAGAATGCTTCCAGGCTGATCTTCTTGACGTTGTTCAGCTTGTTCAACTGCTGATTCTGTATAAGGACGCCAGTAAGTTCTCCGTCCATTTCTGGCTTGTAATGCTTTACCCGGTCATTGCCAGTCTCGATGAGGCGAACCAGATATGCCACCTCAGCAGCGTCACGAATGGCGATATCGGCATTGTAATTCTCCGGGATGATGAAGCTGTTGACACTTCGGGCACCTTTCGCGTAATAGCCATATTCGGTTTTATCCAGAGCACCTCGATAGCAGATGTTCATGGCACAATCATACGTGTCTTTGAGAACATCAGCCTCGGTGAGTTGGTTAAGCTTGCGGTATCCTAATTCAATAGGGACAAGCTGTCTATAGGTATTTCGCACTTCGGAGAGGTTATCTACTCTGTCAAGGATGGAGCTGACGTCATAGAGCTGCTTCATAATCTCCATAAAGAATTCATCCTCTCCCTTGAAGAAAGGAATGCCGGTGGTGTGCGGCGCAAATGCAGTGAGCTTATCACCCAGCATATCCTTCAGACTGGGACACTTGACCATAATCGGTTCACCTTCTTGCTTCAGGAGCGGACTCTTGATGGGAAGGGAGACCACCTCGTTGTAGTTAATGTCCTCGTACAAGACATCCAGCAGAATCTTGTCCGTAGGGCGGCCCGACGGGTATGTGACAGCATAACGATATTCCGCATGCGATTTGGGCACTCCTGTACGGGATTTGCGCTCAATCTCCTTAGTCTCAAGAAAGCCATACTCGCTGCCATACTTACCAAGGAATTCCTGGATGTCCAAGCCCGGAGGGCATACGATGTCCACGTCTATAGACAGTCGTCTGGAAGTATCCGGGTGCAGCATCAGGGCCGTACCTCCTTTGAAAACGAATGGACAGCCGGACCGGACAAGGGATTCCAGCAGCGAGAGGGCGCGGATAGCCTTCTCGACAAGGGCAGTATCAGTGAAATTGGGAATGAGAGCGCTGGCCTGCTCAATCCATTCCAGGCTTCGGCTTTGAGGGTCAATCATGGCTCTGAGGGTTTATACGGTTAAGGATATGCTGTATCTTTTCTTCACAGTAACGGCGCCGTGCATAGCGGAGCAGTCTGCTGCGGGATATATCAAAATCGGTGAATGCCTCCTGGTATATACGGGGGAGCTCACTTCCCTGGAGGAATTCAAATTCGGGGTTCAGCACGATATCCACCAGCATTTTCTCTGCTGTGGGAACGGGCTGTCCTTCAAAAGTGTCAATGGGCGCTTCCGTTGTGAGCGTATGAAGGATAATGGTGTCTTTGGTGCTCCCGAACTTGATGAATTCCTCCCGAGTGGGATTCGGCAGCACAATCATATTCGGATATTTCTCTCGGATAGCATCCGGGAAGGATTGCCCCAGAAGGCGCTCCACATCAACAATAATCATTTTGATATTGGGCACGTGGAGCATAAAAGGAATGACGCTGGCTGCGTCCCAGATGCAGAAATCAGCCAAGGGATAGCGCTTCTTCAGGTACTGGGCCATCTCCTTCGTCTCAGGCTTCAGGGTAAGTTGCAGACGGGGCTTCGTGTTCTCACTCAACTGATACTCTCCCCAGCCGGATTTGACAAGCCGACCGGATGCGACCAAGCGGTCTAGTTGTGTTTGCAGGCCGCTACCAACCGGAATGCTCTTTTCATCCAGCCATGCGGATAGGTCCTTCCTTCGGAAAGGGCCTCGCTGCAGAGCTGCAAAGTAAACGATATGATCTGTAATGGTCATCCGATTCAGTTTGACATCGCAAAAGTAATACATTTCTGGCAAGAAACCAACATTTATTGCCATTTTTGTGCAACTTTTGTTGAGCCGGATTATTTCTCCATTTCCTGCTCGAAGAGCTCCATGGCATCGGCCTTGGTCTTCTCGGCAATCTCGATATAGGGCTTCTTGGCCTGGCAGTCGGAGAGGCCGGTCCAATTCATCACAACCTAGGACGGGTTGCCGTAAATCCTACCGTCACCTTTTGCGGAAATATTTGGCGGAGTGCCGTAAAATACCTAAATTGCAATAGAATTACACAGCGCGATTATGGACTACTTGAAAAGAGTTGTTGATGACCAGTTGCAATTAAATCACAAAGGAAACGCTAAAAATTAAACATAAAACGTCATGAAAAAAGGTCTAATATTCTTTTTTGGGATGATTGCAGGCGCAGTCCTCACAGTGCTCATTCTGGCATTAATCGGCATGGCCAAAGACTCCGAAGGCAACAATTCCGGATATGGCGATCCCGGCATTTCCATGTTCTCAGAAGCCGGACAGACTATGCCGCTTAAATCATTCAGAGTCTTTCAAGTTTTGCCGAACGGGACAGCTCTTGCAGAAAGCTCCGAAAAAGACAAAGTCAAATATAGCTTCGAATATGGGGATCCGATTGTCCTTCTGTTAGCTGCCGAAAATTCGGCGTACTATGACGATCAAGTGATAAAAGTCCCTGCAGGCAAGGTTGTCCGGCAGGTTGGCACATATAGATACGAGACGCAGAATGATTTTGTGAAGACCGTCCCTATCATTAGCTTTTTAGACAAGTAGAATATAGGCCGGATTAGATTGATTATTTGATGCCTCAGACAAAGCAGGTCATATTTCTGATGGGCCGTTCCGGGACATCGACGACGATATGATCAAGGTAATAACCGCCCTGCTAGACTAAAACAGCCGCTTTAAACACATCCTTTTCGGTAGCAACCATAAATTTTTCAAAATTCTTATGGTTTGAAATATAAAATCGCGAAGGTTGACCTACGCTTCAATCGTTATCTATACAGCCAAATTAATTGGAACGCGCGTATCATCAGTATCAAGGGCGCCAGAGGCGTTGGAAAGACCTTCGAACAGATTGCGGATGTCCCGGACAGTTACCTCGCAGTTGACGATACCGAGGTCGGCTCCGGTTGCCGGATTCCGCTTTGGCTGTTCGGTTTCCTGTATTAGGCGATGATACATCCGTTACCGTGCCCTTGGCCGGATATTCGATATGTTCCTTGTCGAATCTGCAGGTTCTTCTTGCTCTTTACTTTAGGCTTGTAGTAATGAGCCGTACGGCTCATTACAAGGATCCTGCTCTGCTTCTGGATGCTGTTGCTGTCGAGAGCATCATGCCATGCGTTGATGCGGCGGCAGGTTCCACCTGACGCTTGGTCGGAGTGGGGATTTTGATTAAATTTGCGCCTATGAAAAAGATACTCACTGTTTTACTTGCTGCATTTGCCATTATGAGTTGCGGAAATAACCCCAAGCAGGCTCAGAGCCCGAAAGGTAAACCATGGCAAGAGATTGCCCCCACGGAAATTGAGCTGAACCCTGTCCAGATGATTGACAAGGACTGGATGGAAGTGTCGGCCGGGAAGGAAGGGAACATGAACCTGATGACTATTTCCTGGGGCACCATCGGCGAACTTTGGGGCAAGCCGGTGTTCACTGTTTTCGTGTCCACAAGCCGCCATACGCACAAATTCATGGAGGAGAACGACTATTTCACGGTTACACATTTCCCTGCCGATATGCGCCAGCAGCTGTCCTATTTGGGCCGAGTCTCCGGACGCGACGAAGACAAGGTCGCCGGTGCCGGACTCACCGTAGAGTTCACGGAACTTGGCAATCCTATCTATGCCGAGGCAGACCTGGCCATTGAGTGCAAGAAGCTCTACGGTCAGCAGTTCGACGCCAACCTCATGCCTGAGGAGCAGCGGGAATGGTACGAGAAATCCGGCCTGGGCATTCACTACATGTACATTGGCGAGATTATCCACGTATGGAAGAAGTAACCATAGAACTCACGGACGCAATCAAGGCACGGCATTCCGTACGGACCTATCTGGACAAGCCCATTGAGATGGCCAAGAACCATTCCATAACATCTTCAGGAAATCCAAGACATAGATCAGCTCAATGTCGCCAGAGGGCCTTGTAATGTGGTCAATGGAAACAAGAATCAGTCGACAATCCGGATGCTCCTCCTTGAAGGCTTTCAACCCGTTCTTATGGCGAGTCTTCAATTCCGCGCTGGACTTAATCCTTTGCGTCTCCGATAATGGCGTCGACTGCCTGGTCATAGTATGTGTGCCAATAGGAGATTTTCTCACGGCGACGGTAATTAAACTTGCTGACTACGCCAGTTACTTAACAGAATCCAAAGCGGCAGACAGTGCCTCTGTATCAGAAGGCCTTGGTGCATGAAGCTGCACGATGTGACCCTGAGTATCAACAATCATATTCCATGGAATCGACATAGTCCCATCGGCATCAAATAGACGCTGGAGATCAGAGATGAGAGCTTTTCCAGCCCGGGCGTGATAACCACGCAGTTGATAGTACGCCACCATCTCCCTCCATTGCGAGTCGTCACGATCTTTGTCTATCGACAGATAGAGCATTTCATAGCCTTCATCCTCAGTAGTCCATGTAATACGCCCTCATGCGCAAACTCATCCTTGCACGGCCCACACCAGGTGGCCCAGACATCAATGTATACTTTCTTGCCGACGAAACGGGAGAGAAGCGCCTCCATAGTTGAAATATCCTCCGTATCTGTCATGAACTGAATATCGTCCGACAGATTCTTAGGAGCATGGAAAGCACAGATCTCTTCATAATACCCCTGCATGGCTGCAAGATAGGGACTATTGGGATATGTGTATTTGAACTCCTCATACAAAGGGATCAACTCCTTTTCATATTGTCTCTGGATGGCGGCAAAACACCACTGATATGCGTAAGCGCTCTCAAGCCGTTCTCCCGTTAAAACTTTTTTATATTCACCAATCAACAAAGTATTGATTTGTCCGGCTCGAACCATAGGCATTATTTCCTCCCTCCGTTCCATCAACTTACGGGAAGCATAGGCTTCCATCAAATCGAAATAACCCAAGGCTCCAAGCATGCGATCCGAATCTGGATTGAAGCCCTCAAAGGCAGCAGTCTGAATCTCCTCTGAACGAAGCAGAACGCCTACCTGAGCCATCACGGAACGGACATTACATTCGCGATCTGCTGCGATGAGCTCAAACATCTGCTGCGAGATCTTGCGTGTCCTCAGAAGAGAATCAAAGGGAGCCATCTGCAAGGCTCGGACGCTATCAAGTTTAGTGCGAACCAAAACGGGATCCGTGTCCCCTGTATAGGAAAGAGCCTCCATTTGCGGATGGCCGTACCTGGGTATTGCAATATAAAAACGTTGTGCGTCCTGTCCCGGTTCCTCAAATGAGAAAGTAGATCCATCGAAATCAAGTTTGTATGTCTCACCACGCTGGACCGGAAAATACACGATAATACTGGGATTACTCACATCTTGAAGACTGACGAACGCCGGTTGTTTGGCGGCAATTCTGAATCTGAATTCATTTGTCCCGGAAAGCGTATCCTGTATCAAGACAGAATTAGCATGACCAACAGGGACACTATGCCTCAAGACCATTTCCGGAATATCACTGGTGTTTTTAACGATAACCTCCGCATCCCGAGAACAAGCGGCAAATGAAAGAAAAATAGATATAAAGGCAAAAGGAAGAATTCTTCTCATATGACAACCAAGCTAAATCTTGTATAACTCCTTTTGTTGCTTTGGCAACGATTCCAAATTTACGATTATTTTTCAAATTGATTACATGAAATGTCAGAAACAAAACATAGATGCAGATAACTGAAAGGAATAACGGTCAACGCCTGCTCTTCGTTTACGCCTGAGGCCTCAAAGTCCTCCCGCCCAGCAAACTCCGATATATTATGGGAAAAAACCCGCCAAAAAAAACTCACCCCGTGACCATTGCCAAATATGACGAAAGAACGAGAATTTGATTATATTTGCACATCTAGAGACGCCGTGAGATTAGCTCCGGACGGCTCAATGAAACACTACTCAGATGAGGACAGGACTTATACTGATGATATGGGATACTGCCCAAAATTTGCACTAAAAGATTCGGCATATATGCGTGCCATATTATTGGAAAAGAATAACTAACTTTGTGGCAACGGTTTACGCTGAAAATGAAATATGGTAGAACTACGTCAGTTGTCTAAGGAACAGGTCGTTATGGGATTTGTGGCATCCTGCGTTGAGGATGTGGCAAACCGTCTCGGTGTAGATTATGCTGAGATTTATAAGCGTATGGATGCCGTTGGGATGATTGACCAGTACCTCATACCCTTTTACAACACGCTCCACACGGAAAGCCGTGAAAACTTAACAGACAGCTTGATTGAGTCTCTTAACAGATGGGAGGCCAAGAAATGAAACTATACCACGGAGGATATACTGTCATTGAACATCCCGATTGCCTTGCAGGCCGGGAGAACCTTGATTTTGGGAAGGGTTTCTACACCACCCTTATTCAGGAACACGCAGAGCAGTGGGCTAGGCAGGCGGCCTTCAACAGGGGCCGACTGAAACCAATTTTGAACGTGTATGAATTCGACAAAGAAAAGGCTGTTTCTGAATACTGCTACCGCTTTTTCCCTGCATACGATGAAAAGTGGATGGACTTCATCGTTTCTAGCCGTTCTGGAGAGAAGCCGTGGGAAGGTTACGACATCATCGAAGGTGGCATTGCCAACGACCGGGTCATTGACACCATCCGGCTCTACATGTTTGGTGACATGGAGAAATCCACCGCTCTGAAGCGTCTCTCGGAACATCAGCCCAACCACCAGATTTGCATCCTCAATCAAGAGGTGGCAAACAAGTATCTGAAATTCATTGAAAGCAAAGAGTTATGAGCGAGATAGAAAAGAAAAAAGCCGTCCGTGAAATCCTCCTCTGGCAGCAGATAGGCTGCATCGTTGTAGCCATTGCCGAGAAGCTACAAGTGCCTTATAAGAAGGCATTGGACATATTCTACGAAA
>OIWT01002093.1_pt1 | contig 21579 bp, 36 predicted proteins | sample 1587701 | NCBI WGS metagenome assembly OIWT01 (sample SAMEA3888904, study PRJEB22519) | human gut metagenome | biome: human gut; feature: human-associated habitat; material: faeces | place: Denmark | collected 2009
CGTTCCGGGGAAGACGTCCGAAGTGATGGAGCGCTATCTCTCATTTCGCTGCGCAATGACCCTACAGCAAGTACACGCACGCTAGGCTTATTCGCAAATCGGGCAAGCATTCTTCAATCTACCCTCAGAAACGGAAACGGGAGCGCATACCTAGCGAAAACAAAACGGCCTTCTCCCGATCGATAAGGAATGTGGAGACAATCGCAGGAGAGTGGGGTCCCACGAATTCGATCGCACGTTTGAATGACAGAAAACGCATTTCCCGTGAATTGTGAGTCGTTTCGTGAGTACAGAATGTACAGCAAATTCATTCGAGCTCGTTTCAACGTATCCGTGCCGGAGTTGAAGCAGATGGCGGAGGATCTGGTGAATCTCGCGTTCTTTGTATCATTTGCTAGATTAGCATGGTGAAGAGAGTGGACAAGGAGATCGTGAGCATTCCACGCAAGGAGAGAACCTTCGAGAACACGATTAAGCCGCTTCTTGCCTGCGATCACAAGGGACAGGCAGCGAGTAGCATTGACTCGTGTGGACTGAGGTATAGTTGGCACTGTCTTCACGCTGAGTAATGTGTCCACAGTGAAGGAGGTTCGCGACGCATGCACGGAATCGATGACTGCCATCAGTCAGAGTGGTGTGGCGCATTTGATTCAGAATGACCTGTATGAGGCGCTGTCCACGTTTAACGGTGCTGTGTGCAAGTCCGTTGTGAGGACTAGAGGACCGCAAGAGCCGCAACGAGAAGTACGACGCGGATGTGGAGAAGTACATTTCCGACACGCTGGTGGAGATGCGGTTGCACTACTGTGCTTTGCCTAACGGGTAGTCGCCAGGGCGCGCACCTGCCCGAGGAGAAGAGAAAGGAGTACGAGAAGCTGATGAACACGATCATCGAGAAGCAGAACGAGTTCTCCAAGAACCTGGCCGAGGAGAAGACGGAGCTACACTTCAAGGAGGCGGATTTGAAGGGTGTTCCCGAAGTGACGATGAATGGATTCCGCCGTGAGGGCGAGGACTTCATCATCACCATGAAGTATCCCGACGTGATCCCCATTCTGGATCACTGCGACGTGGAGAACACGCGCCGCATCGTCCAGACCACTTTCAACAGCCGTGGGGGCCCCAAGAATTTGGCCCTCTTGGAGGACACGGTAAAGCTTCGCCAGAAGGCGGCGGTGCTGCTGGGCTACCCGGACTTCCCGTCGTACAAGCTGGAGACGGAGATGGCGGCCAAGCCGGAGAACGTGAAACAGTTCCTGACGGACCTTCGCGCGAAGCTGACGGCGCGTGGGAAGGAGGAGGTGAAGGAGCTGGAGGACTTGAAGCGTGCGACGGGTGGAGAGGGTCCGATGCAGGCGTGGGACTATAGTTATTACATGACGCTGCTGAAGGAGAAGAAGTATGACGTGGACGAGGCGGCGATCCAGCAATACTTCCCGACGGAGCACGTGGTGAAGGAGATGATGCGCATTTATGAGGAGATTTTTGGATTGGTGTTTAAGGAGTATGTGTGTGTTTTTGTGTTTTGTGTTTTGCTGTTTCAATGTGATGAGTGTTGTGATGTGAAAACAGTGATGAGTTGTGATGTGTTGAGTGTTGAGTTGTGAGTGTGATGTGATGTAATGAATGTGATGTGATAACAGTGATAACAATGATAACAATAATGACGATTATTTTGGACTCACCACCCCAGAATCGACTACGACGACAAGTGGTTCGACGAGGTCAAGGCCTACAGCGTCTACAACCCCGACGGCTCCATGCAGGGCCTCTTCTTCCTCGACCTCTTCCCCCGCGAGGGCAAGTACACCCACGCCTGTGTCCAAGACATCCAATCCTCCTCCGTCTTCGACGGCGAACACAACGTCGGCGTTTCATCGGCGTTTCATTCGTAGCTGCCCGCGGCTGCGATGATTTGCAACTTCCCCAAGTCCACGCCCACGCATCCGGCGACGCTGACGTATGACGACGTTACCACGATTTTCCACGAATTCGGACATCTCGTGAACGTGATTTGCAACAACCAAAAACTCCACGCCTTCGGCAGTTTCTGCAAGGAAACGGACTTCGTCGAAACGCCCTCGCAGCTGATGGAACAGTGGGTCAGTCAGAAGGAGGTGCTTCGCCGCATCAGCAAGAATGTGAAAACGGGGGACCCCCTCCCCGAGGCGATGTGCGACAATCTGATCGCCTCGCAGAAGTCGTGTTCGGCGCTGTTCAATCTCCGCCAGCTGTCCTTCGGTCTGTTCGACTACCAGCTGCACGCCGAGCCGCTGAAGGAGCCTCTGCTGGACGTGGACGTGGGAGGCGTGAATGAAGCGTAGATGGCGAACCGCATGCAGGAGGAGATCTCGCTGCGACCGTGCATCCCGGGCACGATGTGGCCGGCGAGCTTCGGGCACATCATGTCGATGTACGCGTGCGGGTACTACAGTTACTTGTGGTCGCTGGTGTACTCGTGCGATATCTTCAGCATCTTCAAGGAGAAGGGGCTGTTCAACAAGGCGGAGGGCCAGCACCTGCGCGAGACCATCTTCTGCAAGGGCGCGGCGGAGAAGGCGTCGGAGATGCTGCGCAACTACCTGCAGCGCGAGCCGAAGATGGACGGCTTCCTGGAGCTGATTGGCGTGAAGAAGTGGCGTGTTTGTTGAGGAAACAGGCGCGATAGAGACAAGGATAGGATACAGGAAACTCACGCGACAGCGCTCTGCACGGCGACGGGCGCCGGCCTCACGTCCATCATCAGCCGGTACAGCGGCAGGCTGCTCAGGTTGCGCGCCACGGACCGCGTGCGGTGCAGGCCCTCGCCCACGCGCATCACCTCCGACGACAGTCGCGACAGTGGCGACGTCTGTTGAGGGGATGTTATAGATGTGGTTGGCGTTGCTGATATGGTTGACGTGGTTGACGCCGCTGATATGGTTGACGTGGTTGACGCCGCTTGCGCAGGCGGCACGAACTCGATGCGGGTGGTGGTGCCGAAGGTGGAGGGAAACGCGTCCACCAGGCAGCCGCTCACCTCCTCCTCGCCCAGCACCGACGCCACGAACGCTGCGAACTCCCCCGCAGTCAGCACGGCGGGCTGCGCGGTGAAGGGCGCCAGCAGCAGGCAGAGCTGGTTCAGCGAGCAGACCACGCCGTGGCGGTTGAGGTAGCGACACAGGTCGCTCGTGTGCAGCGCGTCGCGCTCCGCTACCTCCTGGAAAATGCCTAGAGATGAGCGGCGTGGAAGAAACGCACTCTCGGCGCTGGCAAACCGCCGTACGAGGTGGAGGCGGATGGCCGCGCGCAGCGACTGCTTCTGCTCCGCCGAGAAGCCACGCAGAGCCACCCGCCGCTTCGGACTGGACGTGAACGGCGAGCTCGCATAGCTCGCATAGCTCGCACCGCTGATGGCATCGACAGACTCTGGCGAGTTGGGAATGCTGGCGTCACTGGCAGAACTGGTAGAGCGCTTACGCGAGAGGGGGCTGCCGAGCTGCTGCTGAATGACGCCCCAGGACTTGAGGAAAGAAATGTAGTTCACGGTTTCATTCTCGATGAAGCTGCGGATGAGCGTGGAGGACAGAACTCACCCTTCGAAGAGCGTGGAAAACTCCTTCTCAGTCAGGAGCACGCCGTTCTTCGTCAAGCACTTCTTCATCTGAATCAGCGGCAGCGTCCCATCCTTCTCCTCGTCAAAGGCGGAGAACAGTTCTAGGACGCTCTTCTTCCCTGCAGACAGAGAACGGATCACAATCTCCGTGAGATTCAATCGGGTTGTGTATCCAGCGATCGCGCTCTACCCGTGAACCGCTCCTCCATCGCTCACAGTACTTTGGGGCTGGTCCAAGGAAAGAGGCGGCGGCTCCTCTTCCGAGCAACTACTCCAGGAGCCAGGACCCGTCGGTGAAAGCGACATTCCTATGTCCTTCACTTGCAACGACGCTAGCATCAGTTCTTCGCAATTCACACATGAACGCGTTTCCTTCTGCACAGATTGCTCCGGCAAAGAGTCGGATTCCTGGCTCTATAGAATGACCCGAGGCGACAAAACACACAATTACCACTTCTTGAGGTGACGAACTGTTTGTCACTTCAACGATATCAGTTTTCATGAAACTGATAGAAAAGTCAAGCGAAAGGAAAACAACCAGGCGAAGATAAATGTGACTTGGGGAAAGGGGAACTGCAACGGAGAAATGGGGAAGCAACGTGGAAATGGCTTCTGCTTGTCGCGAAACAACCCTTCTCCAAACGGAAGAAATCCATCGTTCTGTGATTATACAGTTCGTTTACCCTCGAGTTACCCACTCTTCTCGCGTGGGGCGGATTGACAAGAGTGAAAAGGACGCTAGTAACACATGGAATGGATGAGATGATTCAAATGGAATCTGTTTGCAGTGCTAAAACACTTCTTCGGTTCATGATAACGCAACACGTCTGATTGCTTCTGAAACACATGAAGGGGAGGTGTACTGTATAGCGCCACAAAGATTAGGGAAAAACAGAATCCCATTCCATGTCGCTCCTTCTGAGAACGTTGAAGCCGCTGTGTTCTTCCATTCCGTTCTGCCCACAGTGGGGTTCGTTTTGGGCTCCTGATTCACGGTTTAGTGCTCTGTCGTTATGCGCACAACCAGTCCGGTGGAAAGACATCGAACGGCCGCGACTCCAACCCCAAGTATCTCGGTGTCAAGAAATACGGCTGGTGGAGCGAAATCATAAACGCCTAATCGAATAGCCAAAAGGTGATTCCCGGAAACATCATCGTGCGGCAACGAGGCACGAAGTACCACGCGGGTTCCCGGAAGTGGGGCGTTTGTCACATGTAGGCGAGGGCGTGGGGACGGGACGTGACTATACGCTGTACGCACTGATGGAGGGATACGTGCACTTCACGTGGAATCCGTTTACGAAGAAGCAGGTGGGGATGCGTGTTCTCGGTCAGGCGTAGACCATTTCGATTACGGACAAGCCGCTGCCGTCGACGAAGATCACGGACCCGAAGAGTGTGCCGAAGCGCATCTATGGTTAGTTTAGAAGCACATTTGTTGGAACAAAGTCACCACCCTCATTCCTCGTCCTCCGAGTAGGAATACTCCGAGTAGGAGCTGCTCGAGTACTCCGAATACTCGCTCTCGCTCTCGCTCTCCGCCTCATCAATCTTCGTCATGTCCTCCTCGCTCACGGCGTACAGGTGCAGAATGCCCTTCACGGGGTCCTTCAGCATCACGTAGTTGCCGTCCTCCTGCTTGCTAACCTCCTTCACCACATACTCCAGCGTCGCCCACATGTTCTTCTCATTCAGCATGATCTGCTTCGTGAACGCGTCCAGCGAGAAGGTCTGCACGCCCAGAATCACATGGCCCGCCTCCCTGCATTTCACTCTCTCACCCACCTCTCACAGGTTGTTCATGTTCCGACGTGACACGAAGCCGATCTTCACGCGGTCCACGCCCGCCAGTATCGCCTGCACGCCCCACTTCGACAGCCGGAAGTTGTTGTTCTTCATGTCCTCCGCCAGCGCGTACCCGCTCTACGCCTCACACCCGCGCCATTCCCCCACGCTCGTCTCCATCTTGCTACGCCAGCGGTTGGCCAGAGGCGTGCGCGGACACCACTCGTTCACGGCGTACGCGTTGAACAGCTCCGCCTTGCCGCTGCGCTGCTGCGCTCCGTGGACTTCCGTGCGCACCAGTACGGACTGCGTGTCGCTGAGCTGGAACTTGCGGTAGCGGTACATGCGGTGGATGGCGGCCGGGTCCTCCTACGCCTCAGCCATGCTAGTCGCACGCACGTCCTGCGCGGGACTGAAGGGCGAGGGATAGGCGCACTTGGTCAGGTGCGGCGCCATGATCTGCTTGGCGAAGTCGCGGTTGATGGCGGTGGCCTCGGTGCTGCGCGTGACCGTGAACCCAAGCACTCACCGCAAGCAGTTGTCCTTGTTCTCCTCCTCCGTCGGCAGGTCCGCCGAGGTCTCGTTGACCGTGTAGGTGTCGAACACGCCGTCGCGGTGCGAGATGAAGATGCCGTGCGCGTTCTTGATGATCTCCAGGTCCCTGCGGGTGAGTTGCTAGAAACATGCGAACCAGGAGAGCTGAGAGCGAATGGCGACCATCAGGTGGGCCAGCGCCACGTCCGTCGTGTACACCGTCGCCACGTTCTTGTCGCTGACCTGCGAGAGGAACGGGTCCTTCATGACGGAGATGCTGTGCAGATCGCCGCATTCCTTGTGCGACTCCAGGTTCACCGGCTTCTTGACGGAGATGAGGTCGTACTGCGGGTTGTAGTCGTTGTAGCTGCCGCACTCCGCGCTAGAGGTGAGGAGGGAATGGCGAGACGACAAGGTGGTGGCGGTGGGAAGGACCTTCGTGGACAGCTTGGCCAGGTCCGAGAAGTCCATCTGGCAGATCTTCTTCCACGTGGGCTTGATCTAGCGGTGAATGGGGTTGAAAAGGAGGACGGGAATGGAGGGAATGTGCAGCGTGTCGTAGTTGCGGCGCTGGTAGGAGTTGTAGTTCTTCTTCTGCTGGCCGCGACCCTTGTTGGCTCCCGAGGCGGTGTTGTTGTAGTTCGCGTTGTTGTAGTTGCGATTCGTCTTTGTGTGAATCACTACGCGTGAAAAGAGCGTCGAGCAGCCACATTTCGTCTTGCGGTTGGTGTTGGTGCGCGTCACATCGATTGTCGTGAACGCGTTGTCTCCCTGCTCCGATTCGGTCGCTAGAAGTGAGAATGGAGAGAGAGGCACGGACAACCGCGATTCTGCGCGAAGGAGACTTGGGTCAAGTCCATGATCATGCCCAGGTTCTCGTCTCTGCTGAAGAAGGAGTAGGGGAGATCCTTGTAGTCATCGGGGAGCGTGGAGGGGCCCCATCCGTTCTCGTTGACTGCAAACGAAGGCAGTTCGTAGGTCGATTCACTTTCCATGTTGAGGGAGAGTCGAAACTGGTGATTGTGAGAGGAAGGATGGGAGGAGGGATCCCATAAATTTGAGTGCAAAGCGGAGGGAGAGTTCATTTTTGTTTCTACACCGTTTTCAGAGTTGGTCCATCGATATAAACCTATGGGCGGCTTTTTAGAGAGAACGGAGTTCCATCCCCACTTGAAACACACAAGCCAATGAAAGGAAGGATGAAGTGAAATCCATCAAATATGAAACGTGTATTGCATGGATGAGCGAAATACCGATTGTTCAGATTGTCCTTTTGCTTTAGAGGAAGAATGGCAGTTTGTCATGTGCTTATCATTTGTTGGTTGTTTACGATGGTAATGAGGACGTAGGGGTTGTCATGATGGTGAGTCCTGTGCTAACATCCATTCCGAATATATGTGATGCAGGTAATCTGAACACAACGTGCGAAGTGAACACAGTCCATGATTTCTCTGTTCCCTTCTATACTGGTTTGTGATGATTAGAAACTGGAGAATTCAACGTTCACATACGTAGGAACGGGAAGGATCGCGTTTCGCTGTACAAGTGAGAGTTGTGGCTCCATCGTGTGTACGAAGGAGAACTGCTCGATCCAGTTTGAAATTGATGATTCGTTTATGATGGAAAACATGACTTCCATTTCCGTAGGTTCCTGTTGGCGGATTTAGGGGCAGGCGTCCACCATTGTTGTTAAGGCGTATTCCATTGTGCTGGATATGAGCTCGATGATGAACGCGTCGAATTTGGGAAGTGAGGCGGGTCCTGGAAAGGGAGATTACACAACCGGCGCGAGTTATGGAGGCTCGGGTGGTCGTAATGTTGACGATGCATTCTCCTACGCCAAGTCCCGTGAAGATATTATCGGAGATCCTCTGAATGAGTAATCTCATTCCTTCCTTTTCATTCTAGGGATTCGTCCTTCTTGGTGGGATCAGGAACAGGGAGACACGGAGGAGGCCGCATTATGCTGCATGGGCGAGTCATTACCATTTTGGGAGGCGTGTATGCAAATGGAGAGGATGCGAATTACGCCGGATCTGGAGGCAGCGGCGGAACGATCATTTTGCAATCGAAAGAGATCAGCATCGACCGTGCCATCCGCATCGCGATGTAATGTCTAGAAGACGCTCACGTCACCGCGAACGGAGGTACTGGCAATCCCGATACGGGAGGCCCAGTTCCGAATTGGGGCTTCGCAGCCGGCGGTGGTGGCCGTGTGTTCCTGAGATACGAGTTGCTGAACTGTGCGAATTACGACGCGATTTCCGCGTGGGAGAAGGAGGAGGCAATGAGGCGTAGCTACGGTGGGCTGTCCTTCGGAGGGAAGCGCGGACTCATCGGCGGCGCGGGCACCATCTCTCACTTCATCACGCAGAACAACATAACCGTGGTTATTGGCTCCTTTCCTCACTCGCCAGAGCATGTACATCACGGTGGATAACCGCAACACGAAATCTCCCGCGGGAACGCCGCTCTTCTTGATGGACCGGAACATCACGGGCGTTACGGTGCAGGGAACCGCGGTTATCTTCACATCGTCTCTGCTGCTGAGCAACGACGTGGCGATCGGGCACCTGAACCGCGGTTTTAACATGAAGAACGGTCGCATGTTTACTCTGAGTGATGAATTCAGCTTGGAAATCGCCTCTCCAGTGATTAGCATCCTGCAGGTGGCGGTGCGCGGTGCGCTTGAGGCGTAGAACTCGGTGCTGAGCTCGAAGAAGGGCGTGCACATGGTGTGCGAGGAGTTCAAGTTCCTTCAGTCCACCGTGAAGTTCGGCACGCACTTCCTGCTGCGCTGCGAGGACGACGTGAAGGTCGACGGCACCATCTCGGAGGAGTACTCGTCCGAGTGCGCGAAGGCGGGGTGCGTGAGGCGTAGCAGCCGTCTGATGATCGAGTCGCTGGGCGCGGTGACGGTGAGCGGCTCGCTGAACTCGGAGTTCGTGTACCTGCTGTCCAACAGCAGCATCAACGTGGAGGGCTCCGTCAAGTCGCAGCGCAGCGACTGTTTGGTCGAGACGATGTTCGTGGACACGGTGGCGGCAACGACAAAGGCTTAGCAGTAGTATCACAGCTTCCTTCTGAACCGGACGCAGTTTGAGGCGAACGCCACGCATCACTACATCCTGCTGTGCGGGCATGGTGCGCGAGTGAGGCGTAGTGTGGCGCCGAGCATTCTGCTGGAGAGCAAGTCCGAGGTAGGAGGGGGCGCAATCTTTTTGTGTGCTCGCGACGTCACCGTCAACGGCATCATCGACGCTTCGGGCGTGGTGGGCGTGCAATAGGGGCATTAGGAGCAGGGGTGTCCCAGTGGTCGCGGGTATGGGCCCGGTCACGCCTCAAAGCGGCCGTTTGGTTGTGCTGGAGGCGGCGGGTATGGAGGTCGTGGCGGTCGTGGCTGTGATCCTGCTGGAGGCAACGGCGGTGACAGCTACGGGGTCATGACCTACCCGCTTGTCATGGGCAGCGGCGGCGGCAGCGTGAGCCAGAGCGGCGGGCCGGGCGGCGGCGTGATCGTGGTGAACGGCGAGAAGACGCACATTCTGGAGAAGGCGAGTGGGCGCGTGAAGCGGTGCTAACGAGCAGTGCTGCTGGCGGACGGCGGCGTGGCGACGGCGGAGAACTCGGGCGGCGGCTCGGGCGGGAGCATCTTCGTGCAGTCGGACTGGCTGGAGTTCCACGGACTGGTGCAGGCCAACGGCGGGAACGGCGGCGAGAGCGGCGGCGGTGGTGGCAGTGGCGGGCGCATCATGTTCGTGATGAACAGCACGGCAATGGCGCTGGGCGAGAGCGCGCTGTTCACGGGCAAGTACAGCGTGTTGGGAGGCCATAAGGGCAACGCCACCTCCGAGTGGAACACTGTCGCCAGAGCGGTGACGGCGGGCAATGAAACCTCTCCGTTCGACGGACAGGACGGGACGGTGTGGACGTCGCTGGCACCCTGCCGACCTGGGTACGGCACGGTGTTCTGCACGGTGTGTCCTGCGGGCACCTACAAGATCGCGACGGACACCTCATTCTGCCTGCCCTGCCAGAACGCGCCGCCACACGCGCTGTACGTGGAGGAGGGCTGCGTGTCGGAGCTGTGCCCGTACCGCTGCGAGGTGGGCTACCGCGGGCAGGACTGCCTCACGCCGTTCGACGAGTTCGTGCGACAGTTGGGAGGGCCGATCGTGCTGACGGTGTTCGTCGTGCTGTTCGTCCTGGTGATCTTCGTCACCACGCTCATCACCTTGAAACTGAACCGTGCGGGCCGTCGCGGCGAGTGACTCGTAGGCATGCGTCTGCAGCAGTACGAGATCCTGGAGCAGTCGGTTCCCACCGCGTGGTACGCGCAGGACATCGACCGCGTGCGCCAGAAGCAGAAGGTCAACTCCCACTACCTGACGAACGCCACGCTCACGGAGCACGTGGGCCGCATCTACCTGGACGGCGCGAACTCCTTCTCGGACCCCTGGCGCGTGCCGGCGCGGCCGCCCGAGTACCTGCTGCCGCTGATCTTCACGCCGGAATACGAGGTGTTCCGTGACGAGATGAACAAGCAGCTGCGTTACCACACCCTCCTCTGTTACCTGCTGTAGCATTGGGTGTGTGGACTGAGGCGTAGCGTGGGCGCGACCTCCGTGGCGTTCCCGCCGCTGGCGCACTGGCTGCTGCGATACCTGCGCAAGAAGAAGGCGCACGTGTTCGAGAACTACATCACGAAGGGCACGCACTTCTTCCTGCGCGGGCCGCGCGCGCAGGCGCTGCTGGAGAGCGTGAAGTGCGGCTACGACGACAAGTACTCGCTGGCGTACATCGACATTCTGTACCTGGAGAACGCGCCAGTGCCCGAGGGTATCACGGTGGGCTCGCCGGTGCTGCCGCTGCTGCTGGCGATCAGCGGCGAGGGCACGATGCTGAACCCGTACACGCTGGGTGAGGGAGGAAGAAGAGAGTGACGCACAGACCTGTCGGACGTGCTGGTGTCGTCGGTGCCGAACTGCAAGGACCTGCTGAAGTTCATCGACAAGGAGTACAAGCTGTTCCTGTTGGAGTTGAACATCTACCTTCGGGCTCTGCCGCACATCGAGGTGAAGACGCGCAGCGACGTGGTGGAGGTGCGCGTGATGTCTTGGAAGAGGTGTGAGCCGTAGGAGAACATGAAGGAGATCATGAACCTGTTCCACAGCAACAACCCCCACTACCAGTACCTTCTCTCCGCCGGCCTCCGCGTATGCACTGCTCTGTGTGCTGAACCGTAGCTGGATCTGGTGGTGGCGTGGCCTAACTACCTGTCCTTGTCCTCCGTGCAATCGCGCGGCTCCACCAAGCTTTCTCTCCTCATCTCCTCCTACCTCACGCCCGCGCAGAAGAGCCAGCCGGGCGGCCAGAGCCCTGCGATCCCCATGATGCGCCGTCGCGACTCGTTCCACCAGAAGAAGGCGAAGCGCGGCATTCGCGACCGCGCGCTGTACTCCTCGTACCGGCGGGGTGAGGGCTGCCGCGGCGCGTGAGCGATAGAGACGCCCTCCAAGGAGCACTACTCCAGCGGCGACTCGCCGTTCGCGCCGGCGCTGCTCAACGAGAAGTCCTCCATCCGCTATGTGGGTCCCGCGGCGGGCGCTGAGGCGTAGGAGGCGCTGAACCGCCGCGAGACGGAGCAGACGGGCGTGGACTCGCAGCGCGTGCAGCGGGCGGACTCGCTGTTCGACATGGACGTGCCGTGCCAGGCGATCTGCATCACGCAGCCCTTCTCCGTGGACCAGATCCAGCCGTCCAAGTCGGTGCAGACCGTGGTGTACCGCTTCATCATGAAGCGACCCGTGGCGCCGAAGAGCATGAGCTCACGGTACCTGACGAAGTACGCGCTGATCGTGGCGTCGCTGCTGGACCTGCTCTGTGAGGGCGAGAGAGAAGCGTGACGGGTAGTTGTGTTCCTGCTGAGCGTGAGCATGTGGTGCGCCGACCTGCACCACACCTCCACCTGCTCGCCCATCGCCGTCGTGGTTGCCTTCCTGCTGTGGGAGTGATGTGGGTTGCTGACGAGTAGCTTCCCTTTGTCGATCGTGTTGGCGCCGCTGTCGTCGTTCGTGGCGGCCACTACCTACTCCTACGGCTTCTCGTGCCAGGCGTACTACCTGCTGCTGTTCTCCCTTCCCAGCATCGTCTCGATGATGTTCTTCGCGCGGGTCACGCCGTACGTGGGGAAGGTGGTGATGATGCTGATGGTGCTATGTCTGCTGAAGATCGTGGAGTACAGAGTGGAAGCGAGCGTGAGCAGTGAGGCGTAGTTGTTGGAGTGCTTTTTGGCCATTATGGAGACGAAGAACAAGATCGAGGGGAAGAAGAAGGAGAAGGAATTCCGCAGGACCTTTTCCACGTCCGACATGGGACTGTAGCGCTGTGGCGTGTGCGTGAGGCGTAGCAATCGCATCCCCTCCACGAACTCCATAGGCATGGTGATTCGCCAGAAGTACGGCGAGTCCGGAGAACCTTTAGTGTAGTCGATGTGTTTGTTCATCCCATTCTCACAGTCATTCTTGCCCCCTCCCGTCCTCTCAGCGATTGAAGTTATACAGCAAACTGAGCCATTCTTGAATCCGCTATGGTGAATAGAGGGATCCTGTTCGTGTTCGTCTGCCTTGTATGCTTTCCTGTTTTAACTCATGCACAGAGTACCACAGTGTCTATCCTTGCATGCTCTAAAGTGCGCAACGAAGGGATTGCTGATGTCGTAGATCAGGGCCTCTGTTGCTCCAGGCATTCAAGTTCAGAATTTGACGTCTGCGGAGAGTGGCGTAATAGTATAATTTCTTGATTTAGCATAGTCCGTGCTGTGGAGAGGCTACCACACGCAAACCTCTCCACTTCATTCATTTCCGAATCTCTGTCACAACTTTACGGCCTATCTGAAGACCGTGACGAACGATCTCTCGCGACCCTTTCTGATGGACGTGAATCCCGTGTTCATCAAAGACCGCCTTAAGGTCCATGTCACGGTATCCTCCATGCATTTGGGGTACATCCCGGAAGAGAAAGACGCGCAGTATGTTCTACTGTTTGAGGGAGTGCGCTACAAGAATAAGCGCAACAAGAGGTCTCCTTTGGGGGGTTGCAACCAGCTGTTGTTCGTCATCCCCGTCAATGCGTCCTTCAGTGAAGGAGACGTGATCCGCGTGACTCTGATCAATCTCACCTTCAAACGTGCGTATCTGGACGTTCTGTCGTGTGTGTCCGTTCCTGATCCGAATCCGCTTCCGCTCGCTGTCTGCAGTTACATCTGCGACTACAACACGATTCCCGAACTCCGCGGCTGGATCGCCTTCCAGCGTCTGATGAATGTGAGCAAGGTCGTCTTCTACCAGGCGACTCCCATTCCGGGCTTCGACGAGGCGTTCGGAGCACTGATACAGGAGGGTTACGTGGAGGTTGTGGACTTCACGTGGTGGCGATTGGACATTGGCTTGCCCGTCATCTACAACAACCAAAACTCCCAGATCAACTCTTGTTTCTACCGACTGAAGTACAGGGTGAAGGCGGTGGAGTTGTGCGACGTGGACGAGTACATGATGAGTGAAATGTTCCCTGACAACCTGCAAGGCGTGGTTCAGTATACGCGGCAGAAGTATCCGAAGATGGACACGCTTATCGTAGCGAGTGGTATGGGGCTGTGAGCGTAGGTGACTGCCAATCGGTACACGAACGAGCAGAATGACCTGGCGGAGAGAGAGCAGTGTCTGGACAACGGAACACTGTTCGACGCCTATCAGTACCGTCTTGGCACGTATTCTTCGGGAACCTTCAAGATGATCGTCTTCGACAACTTTAAGGGGGTATTGACCGTGCATAGCTGCTACTACTGCACCGTTTGGAACATGGTTCCTCCCGGTTTTGCTCGAATCGGTCATTTTCGCGTGAGGGTGAAAAATGGCCGGTTGCAGCACAACTCCTTTTTCACTCGCTATTCGCAGCGATTCCAGCAGGAAGTTGCTTCGTTGAAGGAGAAGAGCGTTTCGCATCCCTTGTAACAGTTTTCCTGTGTTTGTTTCGTAACAACACCTTGGGTCGAAGGAAAGAAGGGTGAACGGCAAAACGGGAGGGATTGGGTGCGAAGGCACTATTCCTCTCCGCTACCGGGTTACGAAGAGATTTGCACAGTAGAATCAAAAGGGAACACAATCGGTGGGAGAGTAGCGAGTTTGAAGACGGTGATTCGCGTGCAATGGTCGGGATAGTTTAAAACGGTCACTGCCTTTATCATTCACCCTGAAGGCACAAAGATACAATGGCTGAAACTGCAGGTGATAACACTGTCGTGGACAGAGCTCTTGAGACGGGAAAGAAGGCCGCTAGCGCTGTCGGCTCTGGCATCAAGAAAGCGACAAATCTCGCCGCTGATAAGTTCGTGTATCGTCGGTTCGTCACCAAATAGGATTAGCACGGCGAAGGGATCGACGATGATCACTGTGATGCGTTGGGGCAACATTATCCTCGGCGTGGCCCTGATTCTGTGCTACCCCATCGGTCTGCTGACGAAGAAGGCCACCCTGGGATTCACATCTACCTTCATGATGATCTACTGCATGTAGTGTTTTTCGTTGTGTTCCTGAGATTATAGCTGCTTCTCTGGACTCCTCGTCTTCTTTGAGAGTGGACTGGGCAAGTTCGAGGACTTTATCAGGAAGTACTTCGGTTTTATGTACTCCTACATGGGACGTACTCTCTTCACTCTCTTGTACGTGTGCGTGGGTGCGGTGAGCGCGTAGCACGGTGGCGATGGTCTTCGGCTGCGCCGACAGTGAGGGCAAGATGTTTTTGATGAGCATCATTGTGGGCACGATCGGCATCTTCTTCTGCATCTTCTCGTGCTTCGTCGTGTGCAAGCACCCCGCTTTCCAGAAGGGTGGCGAGTTCTACAGAGATCCTAACGATGTGGCTGCTGGCGTGCCTGCGGCTCCTGCCAAGAAGTCCACTCCTGCTGCTGCTCCTGCCAAGAAGGCGGTAGGGCTGCGAGGCTGCTGTGAACCGTAGGCGGCGTACGAGGCGAACCCCTTCGAGTCGTCGAGCGACGATGACATTCCCTCTGCCAGCGTGCCGGGAGCGAAGGCCAAGAAGGAGACCAAGCCGGCGAAGAAGGCGGCGAAGAAGCCTGCCCCTGTTGACAATCCCTTCGAGGACGATAATCCTTTTGATGACTAAGCGTGGAGCTACTTGTTGCATCTTGTGTTTGTTATGACCTGCACAAGGAGTGTTCAGCGCTGGTTCTGCGTGCTCATGCCCCTCGTGCTGCTCCTCTCGCTCTCCTTGAGCGTGGGGGTGATGCACCGGTTTGCTCGTCCATCCCGATTGTCGAGGCAGCAAGTCATCTACACTGTGGTGTAACGAATAATGATGGTATGTAACGGACTAGGGAAGAGGCTCCTAGCGAATTCCCCTCCTCCTCTCTCCCATCGCAGTTGTCAGATCACAATATGCCTACGACAGAAGTACCGCAAGAGACAGCAATTCAGAGGGAGTCTGTATCGCCTCAGACGGAAGTTCCGACGACACCACCCCCAAAGGCGAAGAAGGACCCGAAGAAGAAGAAGATCAGGCGATTTGGAGCGTCTTCGAACAACAGAAACGGTTTGCCGGGAACCAAGAAGGAGGATTTGTCCGTCGGAATCAACGAGAAGGTGGAGGAGCCGCTGCTGTATTCGTCACCTCCGGTTGAGCGCGTTGCCTACAACAAGGACGGGACTCTGGATCTGACAGCCAATCGGATCGATTTCATGAAGGACGACTGGTACCAGCAGTTCCAGTACTACCGCGAGCTGCTGGCGGGGCAGAAACGGATGCACTCCTCCTCATTGCAGAAGTGGTGGGAGGAGTGCAAGGGTGAGAGCGACGGCCAGTTCACCGTGAACTACGCGATCGTGGCAAACGCGTGCCTCAACCCTCCGGACAACAACGTGATCCTGTACGGCGATGGTGGCAAGGAGGTGCTGGAGAAGGCGAGGAACGTCCTAAAGACAAAGGACTTCTACTGTGCACTTAAAGAGTGGCATTTAGTTGTAGTTAGCGCAGCGAGTGTTGACGATCATCACATGTCGGCAAAGTCGCTCCATACGGCGGGCAACCACACAGCGCTGGTGCGGCCGCGCTCCTTCAGCAACATCTACCACTTCCTGGAGGGCTCCAGCCAGATCATCCGCCTCGCCACGATGCCCTCGCTGTTTCCGCCCGTATCTCCGCATCCCCGCGACTCACTGCTAGATCGGGCACGTGGTGGTGGCCGGCCAGGGCGGCCCCTCCTACTCGAAGTGGCACGGCTTCATGGAGTACGTGTACCTGGACTTGTTCGCGCCATCCGTACGACCGGTCATTCACTTCAGCTCCGACGACACCCTCCAGCCCCGCAAACTCTTCTGCGACCGCTTCCTCGTCGCACTGCGCAACTGGGACTCTGCCGGCGCCGGCGACTTCATTCCGCAGCCCCTGGCGGTGGACCTGGTGCGCGCGGCGGCGTACCGGCGGGCGGGCGTGGCGCCGGCGAAGAAGGCGGCGGGCGAGAAGTTGAAGCTGGTGCAGGTGAGCCGCGTGAACAAGCGCCGCATCCTGAACGAGCGCGAGCTGCTGGCGGCGCTGCAGGAGGCGTTCGCGGACACAGTGGGCGCGGCGCGGGCGCGTGAGGCGTAGATGGAGTTGCAGTTCACGGTGCTGGAGCGCGAGACGGCGGCGGAGCAGGTGAGGCGGTTCGCGGAGGTGGACGTGCTGGTGGCGGCGCACGGCGCGGGACTCACGAACGTCATCTTCATGCTGCCGAACTCGTACCTGGTGGAGCTGATGCCGCCGTACTGGTACTTGGCGTGCTACCGGCGATTGGCGGAGGATGCGGCGATCGGGTACAAGATGCTGAGGGCGACGGGGAAGAAGGGACCGCAGTGCGACAAGAACCCGCAGTCGCTGCTGTGCCAGCAGAAGGGGATCCGCGACCGTGACTTTAACACGTCCATCCCGGACGTGGTGAGGACTGTGACGTCTGCTCGCAGTTTTGTGTTTAGGAAGAAGTATCATGTGATGCTTTGAGCTAGTTGGTGCGCATTGTTTGTTTGCGATGAACCATGACTGGGAGAAGGTGAAGAAGGAGAACGAAAACCTGGCCGCCATCGAAAAGAAGTCGGAGAGGGAGGTGGAGTCGATCAGGCAACGATTAACGGAGCTGCGAAGACAGTTGGAGCTGAAACGGAGCGCACTCCCTGCACTACAGAGTGATTTAGACGAGAAGATGAGCAAGAAGGCGGAAGTGGAAAGGGAGGCGGAGATCGAGATGGAGCGCATGTTTCCTAACAGGAGCGTGTTTATCACCTCCGAAACCCCGCAGTCTGTGAGCGACACCTTTTCAGAAACGTTTTTGCGGAGTTGCAAGAAATGCGACAAGACGTTTCAGTTCCTCACCCTTCCCCAGCAATGTTATGACGATATACAGGCGCAGGAGCAGTACATACAGAGAATGACGAATGTGGACGCCAGTCTGGTTTGGGACATGAGAGCCATCATGGACACGATCAGGACCCTGTTTCAAAAGGCGACGGCGCTGCAGAGACCCACCGTCTCCATCAACATCCGTTTGCCCTACCAGTCGGGCGTTCTCTACCCCTACACAATCTGTATTGTCGTCTCTCCTCACTCACTCATAGCGAAGATCGCTGTGGAGTCCACTCCTCCTGTGGAGAAGCAGCGAGCAAAGCCTGCAAAACCGGCGAAGCCTTCAAAGTCAGCAAAGACTGATGACGACGATAACGTCATCCCGCTGAACAAGAACGCGAAGGTGTTCAGCGACTTGACGCCAAGCACGCTGGTCGCCAACACCGTGTCCTCTCTGTCCACCGTCGCCGATGACGCGCACCAAATCCGCAACGAGCTGCGCGTGGGCCAAGCAACAGCGCGTGAGTCATAGAAGCCCATTCCCCTGCTGACGCGGTTCCGCCTGGAGGCGACGGTGAAGTCGGTGCTGGCGCAGGTGGAGACGCACCGCGAGGACGCGTTCCTCTGGCTGCTATACATCAAGCTGTTCCTGGCGCTGGGAGTCGACTTGCGCGAGAGCACCGTGTGCGCGCTGATCGACTGCTGCTTGGAGAACGCGAAGGAGCAGGACGCGCTCCTGTTCTTCGCCATTCTTCTGCTGAGCACGTGCAACGGGAGCGAGGCAGCCGCGGACAAGTACTGGCGGAAGATGCTGAGCGAGCAGCGAGACTCCTGCTTTCTGTTCGGCGCCTGCGTGGTGCTGAGCCGGGCCTTCCCAGCGGTCCTGCAGCGGACCGACTCAGAGTCGCTTCTGTCACGCCTCCACCCCTACCACCGCCTATACGCCCGTCAGCTCCTTCGCTCGCACCTCTTCCTCCCCGTGCCGCTGACCCCGCACTGTCCGGTGGAGGCGGCGTGCAACGACTTGATGCGGCGGTTCCGCGAGAGGGTGGAGACGCGGGACGCGCGTCTGTGCGAGGAGGTGAAGGCGATCTTCGCGCGGTTCCCGTTCCTGAAGAAGAAGGACGAGGCGGTGGAGTGTGTGTGCGGCGCGGGCAATTGCTGCCACTTCGGGTGGGCTGCGGTGCTGGCGTACGCGGAGTCGGTGCTGACGGGCACGGCGACCGACCCGGTGTTTCTGTTTGTTGACTCGCGAGACCAGGCGAAGGAGGATGCGGAGTACTACACCACGCTGTTCGGCATGATGCAGAGCTTCCCCCTTCTGCACCCATACCTCATTCCAAGCCACATGAGCAGGACGATGAGGCGGCTCTCCGCCAGCCCCACCAGCCTACTGATGGTGGAGCCCACGGCGCTGTGCGCCATGAACCTGTTTGACTTCTACATCCCGGCGATCGACTGGGCCCACGTCTGCGAGGACCAGCTGCGGAAGCTGAAGGAGGGACTGATCAAGCGGCTGAAGTACGCCTTCGAGAACGAGATCAACCGCGAGCCGTGGTGGCGCATGTGCGCCTACTGCCTGCTGTACCTGGGCGCGGAGCTATACCTGAACGGCTACGAGAAGTTCGCGGCGGAGCTGAACCGGGTGATGCGTCCGATGAGCAACGACCCGATGATGTGGACGCTGTACATCGTGCTGATCATGAACCTGTCCGTTTTTCGGTTCAACAAGGGGTATTTGCTGGGTCTGGCGGAACTGCTGAAGGGGAAGACACTCTACTTGCGAGAGCAGTCCATCGAATGACCTGTTTCTTCAACAAACACCACACTCTTGCTCTTGGCTCACAATCGGCTCGGACACGGACTCGGGGTCCTTGAAGTCGATGGTGTAGGAGCCGTAGAACAGCATCATGGATACGACGAAGAGCCACTGGGCGATGCCCGCCATGTTGAAGGCGAAATGCGACTGCGACTCACCCTCCGCCTATGAACCCACGCGGACTCCGGACATGTTGCTGGCGGGGTGGAAGATGACGGAGAACACCAGCGCGGCGCCCATTCCGTAGAGTCCTAGATGCTTCAGCACGATGGAGGACTTGGCGTAGGTGTGGTTCTCGATGTGACGGATGAAGAAGCACACGATGAACGCGTGGATCATGGAGAGGATGAACAACACCACGGCCGAGCCCTACAGGGAAGGAGAGGGGAGAATGATCACTTGGTGGATCATGCTCCACACAGTCTCCTTCGCGTTCTCCTACGCGATTACGACAAGGACAAGAAGGATACGTCGAGGATATCCGCCTGAAGGGGAATGACGGCTTGAAGAGTGAGGAATAGGGGGCACCACAGCGCCAGCGTCGTTGCCCGCCGCATCCACTTCTGGCAGTACTCGTCCCTTTCGCTAGAATGGAGGGGTTCTTCGATTGCTACAGGCGGTGTTTCTGGAAGGAGTGCTTCCGGATGTAGAAGAACGAGACGAGGAAGCACAGCGCTCCCAGCGTGAAGAAAACGGCGTAGGCGATGTGTTCGGGCATTTGGTATCCAAGGAAGGAAATGGGCGGGAACACGAACCAATCCGGGAGGTGGTGGGAGCACTTCACGATGATGTAGCAAACAACGAAGGAAAGAACGCAATTCACGCAGCCCGCTACGGGCAGATATCTAACGGAAATTGACGCTTATTTGCGATTACATAATAAAAGGAGAGAGTTGCGTTTCAGAATTCATATTGATTGTGTGGTTTTCTCCGTGTAGATTTCCCAGGGTTGCTACACATTGAATCACAACAAAGGACCGGTTTTCACGCGCATTGGACGAAACACACTATTCGCGCCTGCTTTTGGCACTCTCGGTTTTCCTTTTATTGCGTCTTCCCGTGCCTTAATGAAGCGTAGCAGCCCGTCGTTCAACCCTAGCTACATCATTAAGACGATTCCCAACCCTGACAAGTCGCATTCGCGAGTGCAGGGCCAGAACCGGGAACGATGCCCCAGCGACGTGGGAAATACATACATTACCGTCCCGGTGTACAAAACGAACGAAAAGTTCACAAAGAAGCAAATCAAGGATGCGTCCACGATGTACAACATTTGTGGCACGTCGTCGCACTCGTTCGTCTTGGCGCTGAAGTCCGATCCGTCGATTCACATCGCCGTTCCTTACTACCGGACGTGTGAGTCGACCCTGGGCGGAAAGCAGTTCGTGACTGTGTCGAACTTCTTCCCCCTGTCGACGGTGCAGGCGACTCCCCCGCCGGGAGTGAATGTGTAGCGATTGCTCTTCCTCTTCACCGTAGCATTGGACAGACCGCGCAGCTCATCACGGTCGATAGCAACAGCCTGAAGAACATCTTCGTGTACCCTGACACGGACAAGCGTTGCTACTCGCGGCCAATGCAGCAGTCGCAGCAAGTTCAGCAAGTTCAGCAAGTGCAGCAGGTGCAGCAAATGCAGTCACAGCAGGCGCAGTCGCTCTCGAGACGGCACAGCTACTCCAACGGATCGACGAATCTCCAGTCGTCCATGCAGCAGAAGCGCTTCTCCCACTCCGCGAACTCCTCTCCGCTCCTCCGCAGCAACTCGACGGATCCCGCGGGAAAGAAGACGCGAGTGAGCGCGGAGATGATCGCTCCCTCTCCCTCCTACTGGGACGGCAACGCGTTCACCTGCGCGCACACACGCATGACGGGAGACGAGACGAACGTGACCCCATCTCTGTCGAAGGAGGCGGCGGAGGACAAGGAGTTGATCTTCCGCGTGTTGAGCTACGTGAACCAGAAGGGGTACCTGCGTGTGGACGTTCTCTGTGGATGTGCGCGGTCACGCGTAGGAAGTGGGGAAGGTGTTTGGGAGCGAGAAGGGAAATGTGCTGTGCATCGCCAATCTGCTGTCGACACTGCACGTCCTGCAGTTTATGGTTCCCGCATCGAAGGCGCCGGGAGAGGGCGTGTACGTTCCGTTCGGCGCGAAGGACTGGAAGCGATCGGCCTTCTCGAGCGACGTGGTGTCCTTCGACCGGTTGAAGGAGTCCCAGCGGGAAGTGGAGCTGGCGAAGCAGCGCATTGGCATCCTGGAGCAGCTGATGTCCGATTGGGAGGGCGTGGTGAGCCGTAGGGAAAACACGCCACCAGAGGTGATTCTGAGCTCCATTCAGCAGGCAGACCCGACGGTGGGTAGCAATCCCCTGTACAAGCAGCTGATGTGCATCCCCTTCTTTTCTGACTATCCGAAATGCCCGCCTTTGTTGCAACACACAAGACACGGTGAACCACT
>OIWT01002094.1_pt1 | contig 21578 bp, 10 predicted proteins | sample 1587701 | NCBI WGS metagenome assembly OIWT01 (sample SAMEA3888904, study PRJEB22519) | human gut metagenome | biome: human gut; feature: human-associated habitat; material: faeces | place: Denmark | collected 2009
GACGAGCACCGATCTTCTGCCTAAGGGTATGTACATTGTCAAGCAGGGAGACAACACACGTAAGATTGTGAAATAACAATATAAGTAAGAATAAAATATAAACGATATATGAACAGAAAACGTTTTATAGGTATAGCCGTGGCCGCAGTGTTCTTAATGAGCGCTGCCACCGCCGGCGCACAGACAGCGGAGCAGTCGCAGCCGACAGGACGCAAGCCGGGTCTGATGGCTGTCACTCCGATTGCTGATGCCACAGTAAAGGGTGGCACATACACAAAAGTCCTGAAGTCGGGTGAGAAAAGAAAGGTAGCCGATGTTTCTGCATTGCGCGGACGCAAGCTCTATTGCGCTCTGATAAATAGCACAGAGTGGTCTTCAGCGTCAATCACTGACGATCCTTACGGTATATACTCGTTCACAATAGACGATGAAATGGCGATGAATCCGCACTGTACATCATTCATATACGACTTCCTTGCAGGTGCTTTCGGCCGCAACACGTTTGTCGGCATAGCTCCGATGAGCATCATGGGTGTGCTGAACGGTGCACGCTATGTCACGATAGACACCGACAACTGGAAAGAACTCAAGTGTGTGCTTTACGGAACAGAAAAGAAGAGCTATTCGCTTCTATCAACATCTATGGCTTATAATCCTACCGACGACAAGACATATTCGTTGCAGTATAACGACGAAATGAGCGGAATGGATTGGTGTATATACAATGAAAATTACGATGAAATGGACAAAATCGCGGCATTCCGCGGCAAGTATAATGTTCTTACACTTGCTTCAGTACCGAGTGGCGACATGTATTTCATCAACTATCTGGGCGACCTGTACCGCATCGACAAGAAAACCGCTCGTCCGACACTTGTAGGAGGTACAGGAATAATGCCTACAATGTATGTTCAGTCTATGGTTTATGATGGCCGTACCGGACTTTTCATCTGGGCTGCACAGACTGAAACGGGAAGCGAACTCTACGCTGTCAATCCGGAGACAGCCGAGGCTACGCTCATCGGACGATTCAATCATAACGAGCAGATCGTTGCCTTGAAGGTCGATGAGAACGCTGCCAAGGACGATGCTCCGGCAATGGCGGAGAACCTCAATCTCGTGTTCGATGCCGACGGAAGCCTCACCGGTAAGATAGAATTCAGCGTTCCGACCCTCACTTACGGCGGAGCCGCTCTCGACAATACCATCCTCAACGTATGGCTCGACGGCGAGAACCTCAAAGGCGTGAGCGCAACACCGGGCGAAAACGTATCGATACCTGTGACACTGACCGAAGGCAACCATTATGTTGCCGTGAACATGAGCAACGCCGCGGGCTATTCACCGATGGCATCTGTAAAGAAATATGCCGGATATGATACTCCTGAAAAGGTGGGCAACCTCACTTTCGAGTATGATGCTGAAGGAAAGCAGAACAAAGTAAGCTGGACAGCACCTGCAGCCGGAGTGAACGACGGCTATTTGGATATGGCCAATCTGAAATACACTGTAGTGAGAATGCCTGACAGCGTTACCGTTGCCGACAACTACAGCCAGACAACTTTCACCGAGCCTACACCGGAAGCAATGCACAACTATTCGTATCGTGTGTATGCAAGCAATAACGGTAAGACCGGCGAATATGCCGAATCGGAAAAGCTGATATGCGGTAACGCATTCACGGCTCCTTATTCTCAGTCGTTTGCCGACGCATCGGTATTCAATGAATACTTCACGGTGGTGGATGCAAACAACGACGGCAACACTTGGAGAGTGGGATACAGCAACGACGTGCGCATCGATATCAACTCATATTCTTATCCTAACGGCGACGACTGGCTCATCACTCCGGCAATCTCTCTTGAGGGAGGTATGAGATATCGTTACACTCTCAACATGAAGACATTCACTTCCGGCTATCCAGAGTCGTTCGAGATTTATGTAGGAACAGATCCTAACGATCTGTCAACTTTCAGAAAAGTGGCAGAGGAAGACGCCTTCGAGCTGTACGAGGATTTCGGCGATTACAGCGCAGACTTCAACATAGAAGAGTCCGGAAAGTATTATGTTGCTCTGAGATATACGGGCGACAGCTCCAAGAAAGCTTCTATGATTATGCTGAAGAAAGTGTCAGTGACCGCAGTAGGTGCATCCAAAGCTCCGGCAGGTGTCGAGAATCTTGACATCGCGGCAGGCGAGAACGATGCCATGACAGCCACTGTCAGCTTCGACGCTCCGAGCAAAGACCTTGAAGGCAACACTATAAGCTCGCTTTCAAAGATAAGCGTTTACCGCAACAAGGACGCTGAACCTGTACACGTGTTCGATGCTCCTGCCGTCGGCGGACACCTCACATGGACCGACAACAATGTCAAGAAGGTAGGTATGAACACATATTCTGTCGTTTCAGAAAACGAGTATGGCAACGGCGAAACAATAGCCGACTCAGCTTTCGTGGGCGTATATACAGCTCCTTATCTTGAGACCTTCGACAGCAAAGGCGCAGCCGACCTGTACAAGACAGCCCTCTACGGTCTTGACGCCGAGGCTACAGGATACGGATGGAAGTATAACAGCAGTACACAGCGTATGTCTTTGTCTGCATTCGTATCCGACGATCCGGTATCAGCATGGCTCTGCTCACCGATGATCAAGCTCGATGCCGACGCCGTTTATCAGCTTTCGCTCTCTGTGAGCACATCTGTTTATTCTGAGACAGTGGCAAACAAGATATATATGGGCACATCCACAGATCCTGAGTCACAGACAAGTTTCGTAGGCGACCTGCCAAAGAACACGTCTTATCAGATGAAACCTGTATCGTATAACGTTGTCACCAAGGATGCAGGAAAATACAGCTTCGGCATCAACTCTACGGGTGAGAAGCAGTACGATTATATCAACACCGAGGTGGACGACGTACAACTCACTTACTTGAAGTCTGCATTCTCTCCATACGCATTCACCGATTACACTTCGAAATCGGCTAAGGATGGCAGTCTGAATATGGAAATGTCGTTCAAGGCTCCTGCCGTTGACTATCACGGCGACGCTTTGAAGGAGAACCTCAAGATTGAGGTGTTCCGCGGACAGAGCCCGACTCCGGTAAAGACATTCACCGATGTGGTTCCGGGTGCTGCGATGACATGGACCGACACAGAGCCGCTCCACGGTCAGAACACATACATGCTGGTGGCTTCAAACACTTATGGCCGCAGCGAAGTGCTGCTCGACACCATCTTCGTAGGCCGCGACACTCCTGTGGCTGTTGAGAATTTCAGCATCAAGGGAAGTGCCGACAACATGAACGCCATACTTACATGGGATACTCCTTCTGCGGGAGTGAACGGCGGCGTTGTAGTGGATGGCGAGGTATTGTATAATGTTTACAGCTACAATCCTGACGACAAAGTCTATTCGCTTATAGCCGAGAACGTGAAGGGCAACACATATACCGTTGACCGCAGCGACCTCAATGAACAGAAACTGTTATACTATGCCGTAGCTCCGTTAACCAACGAGGGTACCGGTGCGGCGACAACAAGCTCGGTGGTTCTTGGTCCGCTCTACACATTGCCTTACAAAGAATCGTTCGCAAATTCTGAGTTGGAGACATCACCGTGGCAGCTCATCTCTACTTTCGTATCAGGATTCTCATGGGGTGTTACCAATCCTGACGGCATATACAACAACGCAGCCGCTCAGGACGAGGACGGCGGATGTGCCTATATGTACAACGGCAGCATGTACGAACAGTATGCCGGTGCCGGATTCGTATCGCCTAAGGTTGCTCTCGACGGTCAGGACAACATACTGTCGTTCTGGGTTTACAACATAGCTACGGCTTATCCTAACAATCTGCCTACCATCTACGTTTATCTGCGTGGTGACGACGGCGAGCAGATAGAGGCTGCATCTTACACCGTAGGCGGCGACACCGAGGACGGATGGAAGAAATATGAGGTTCCGCTCACGGCTGTCAAGGATTGCAATTATCTCAGCTTCGAGTTCTATGCTTACACCGGTGGAGGTCAGGACGTTATCTATGTGGATAACATCAGAATAGACAAGGATCCTGCTTCTGGCATCAGTGGAGTCACCGAATCGTCGAAGACTGTGAAGAGTGTCAAGTGGTATTCACTCGACGGACGCGAGATGTCTAAACCGGGAAGAGGCGTAAGCATCAAGACTGTGACCTACACAGACGGTACGAGCCATAGCTCTAAAAACGTTAGTCGGTAGTTTCTTATTATTATAGTGGACTGATTTATCCGAATCAGTAGCCGTGACGGGCATCATGTCCGTCACGGTTTTTTGTTTTATAAGCCTCTTTCCGCGTCATGGTCTTTATGACACGAAAAAGCCGCTTTCGCCCCGTTTTCTGTATATTTATTCATTCCCGGCAGTAAAAAATCTTGACAAAAATTTTTCTCAAAATAGAAAACGGAGTACGGTGAAATGGGCTTTATCGGGTGGGAAATTCTTTTCCGACCCGTCGTATTTTCCCTTCCGGATGGCATGAAAAATAAGTCGGTTTTGCGAAATGGGCTTTATTGCATTACGAAATGGGCTTTATCATGGTGCGATATTGGGCATATCGGGGCACGAAATGGGCCATATCAGAGTGCGAAATGGGCTATTTCGCAACGCAGTATGGAGGCCGTCGGATTGCCGGAAAATGCAAACCGCTGACTGACAACCATTTGCGCAAACCGCTCAAAACTCGCGAATTTGCGGCCAAAAGTTTTGCGACGCGGAATAAGTGGCTTAATTTTGAGTTACGTTGTATATTTTATGCAAAATGCGTTTCTTATTTCTGCATAAATATACATTACCTTATGTGGCTTTCTTGTGATATGGTTTGGCTATGATGCAAAATAATACCGCGGGGCGGAAAAGCAGGATGTTGTCTGCCGCCTCGCGGTATGCCGTTATGTGTGTAGGGCCATTTGGCGCGCCTGTCAGGCGTTTACGGTCTTTTGCCTTGCCGGTCCTGCCACGAGCGTTATTGCGAGCGAGAGAAGCGCGAAAAGCGCTCCTGTGAGGCACACTCCGCCCCAGCCGCACGTGTCCCAGCCCACACCGGCACACAGAGTGCCCAGCGAGCCGCCGATGAAATATACGGTCATGAATATGGTGTTCACGCGGTTGGCGGCCTCAGGCATCTGTTGTATGCAGTCGCTCTGGTTGCTCAGCTGTATGCACTGCACGCCTATGTCGGCAAGTATTATGGCTGCTATGAGTCCGGCGTAGCTGTTGCCGAAGAAGAAAGCCGTGGCCCATGCCGCCAGTTGCAGCACCGCGCCGGCTATGCTGAAGCGGTGTGTGCCGTAGCGCGGCACCAGTCGGCCCATGCCGCTTGCCGCTATCGCGCCCGCCATGCCGCACAGTCCGAGTACGCCGGTCATCGTTGCGCCGGCGTGGAACGGCTCGCCTGCAAGGTGGAAAGCCAGACACGACCAGATGGCGAGCATCGAACCGAATGCCAGTCCGGAGCGTACGGCGTTGATGCGGATGCGCGGACGGGTGCACACTATGCGCCACACGGTGTGCATGAGTTGCGGATAGGTGCCGCTGAAGTTGGGTTTCATGGCAGGCATCATGCTCACCGACACCACCAGACACACCACCATCAGTGCGGCGGAGATGAAGAACATGGCGCGCCAGCCCAGCTGTTCGCCTATGAAACCGCTTATCACCCGCGAGGCGAGAATGCCCGTCAGCAGTCCGCTGAGCACGTAGCCTATGTTGCGCGACTTGTTCTCCGGCCGCGAGTATTGGCCGGCTATCGGTATGAACAGCTGCGGAATGACCGAGCACATGCCCATGAGCAGCGACGCGCCCCATATCAGACTGAGGCTGCCCGAGGTGGCTATGATGAGGCTCATCACGGCCGCCGTGGTCAGCGTGACGGCTATTATGCGGCGTCGGGAGTAGAGATCGCCCATCGGAATGATGAAACACAGGCCGAGAGCATATCCCGTCTGCGATATTACGGTTATGAGGTTGGCCTCCACCTCGGTCGTGCCTATGTCGGCACGTATCAGTTCCAGCAACGGTTGATTGTAGTAAAGGTTGGCCACCGTAAGGCCCGCCATGATGGACATCATCAGCAGTATGTGTCTTGGGATGCCCTGGTTTTCTTTCAGTTGTATCATTGTGATTTGTCGTTTTCGGTATGCAAAGTTATCTATATGTTGCGTGATGCGCAACTGTTTGCCCGTAAATTAACACGAAAGGCGGTCTCCCGTGGAGGCCGCCTTGCCGCGTTCGTTGTCTTTATATGTCTTGATAGTGTGTTCATCTCACCACTGTCTTGCGTCCGTTCACTACATACAGTCCGCTCGGCAGGTTGTGGTTGTCGCTCAGTTCTGCGCCCACCTTCTGGCCTTTTATGTTATATACGCCCTTGGCTGTCTTTCCGTTGGCTGCCGTCGTGGCGTCTATGCCGTCGGTGGCATCCACCTTATATATGCGGAAAAAGTCGGTCTTGAACCATCCGTTCTTGTTGTCGGTGCCCTTGGTGCCGTCGGCATTGGTGTTGCTCGAGCGTATGCCGAAGGTCAGGTCGTCGCCTTCCTTTATGTCAACATACACATACATGTCCTGCAACACGAACGTGTTGGGTGCTCCTCCTATGTATCCGGCGAAGGTGTTGTGCTCGCCCGGCGTCAGGTTCTTGTCGTAGTCCATGTCCATTCCGTAGTATTGCACGTTGTCGTTGGCGAACAGGCGCACCGTGGACAGCTGTCCCTCTTCTGCCCAGAGGCGGCAGCATATCATGTAACGTCCGGGAGTGAGCTTGTCGGCGGGTATGGTCTGATAGAGCGCGAAGTCGTCCGGCATGCTGCCGTTCTTTGCCTGGAACCAGCAGACATTTGCGCCGTGAGGATTAGACGCGTCCTTGTTTATGCCGTATGAGTCGCCCGGGAAACTGCCGTTTACCTTCCATCCGTGTATGCCGTAGATGGTTCCGCGGCGCGTTTCGCCCGATGTGTTCTCCTTTATCGTGCCGTTGTCGTCGTAGAGTTCGAAGTCGTAGTTGGTTATAAGCTGCTTTGTCAGCGTGAGGTCCTCATCCTGAGGTTCGGGCATTCCGCTCACTTTCTCTATGCGGAAGTTGTCCACCTTGAACCATCCGGCGTTGTCCGTGGCCGTGGTTCCGTCGTTGCGCTTGTTGCCTGTGCGTATTCCCAGCTTGAGGTCTTCGCCCTCGGCTACGGTGACATACACCTCCATAGGCTTCAGGTTGAACGGTCCTGCGCCGTTCTGTCCGGCATATCCGGCGTAAGTGTTCACCTCGCCCGGCGTTAGAAGATTGGTGTAGTCGCTCTCGCTTCCGTAATACTGCACGTTGTTGTTGGCAAAGAGGCGTCCCGAAGTCTTCTTGTTCTCTTCCATCCACAGCATGCACGACACGCGATAAGTGCCCGGTTCTATCTCCGACGCGGGTATTGTCTGCGACAGTTCGAAGAATTCCGGCATCGGGAACGAGTTTATCCAGCACACGTTTGAGCCGTGCAGGTTGGCTGCATCCTGGTTTATTCCGTATGACGGCAGTCCGTTCTGTCCGAGTGTCAGTTCGCCCGTGTGGTCCCATCCGTATGGTATGCCGCGGTCGGTGTTGCCCTGCGGGTTGGGCGTTCCGTCGGTGCGGAGTTCGAAGTCGTTGTTCTTTATCAGCTTCATGGTGAGCGAATTGTCGGCCGATTCGGGCAGACGGTTGTATATCTCGCTCAGCACGACGCCCGGATCGAGCATATATACCCGCACGCTGACGGTCTTATCCTCGTCGGCATTGTAGGTAACTGTGGCGTCGTTGAAGCCCTGCAGTACAGTCGTGTTCCACTTTCCTTCGGTCGCTGTGGTCTTGAGCGAGCACACTTGTGGCTCACCTCCGTCCACCGATATGCCCACGCGCAGGTCGAAACTGCTGTTTATCGGGAATGTCGGGAGGCATCGTGCCGAGATGATGTTGGCTCCTTTCTTCACCTCTACGTCGTATTCGGCGTAGGGAGCGCTGCCTGCCTTGTCGGCAGAATACACCGTTTCGTCTATCGGCCATACGGTGACGCTGTTGCCGCCAACGCCCAGTCCTTCAAGAGTAACGACGTTGCCTCGGGTCGATGTGTATTTGTCGGCAGCCACGGCGAAGGTCTGTTCTTTCACCGTTTCCGACTGAACGCTGCTTATGTTTGACAGAGTTGCGGTCTCAGGCATGTAGAACTGCGACTGCTGACGCGGCTTGAAGTCCATCATTCCGTTCCATTTGCCGCCCGCAATCTCGTTGTTGTATTTGTTCGTCAGCAGCTCTATCTGTCTGTAAGCCTTGCGTGCCTCAGCGGCATACTCCAGCGCCTTGTCGCGCTGTCCGGCCTTTGCCAGCACGAGACTCTGCGCTGCGCGGAATGTCTTTACGTTCATATAGTATGCGCCTTTTACCGGATATTCTATCATCTGGAAGTATGCATCCTGCAGCTCCGACGGTATTCTCGCCTTGAGATTGTCCACCTTGTCCACGATGTTTTTGTAGTCGGCGATGCGGCGGTCCTTCTCTTCGTCGGTGTAATTCACGGCGAATATGTGCTCCGGTTTGCCGCCAGCGCCAAGACGATAGTATTCCTGTTTGATGTCGCTCAACTCGTCGGCATATTCCTCACCGAAGGTTTTCGCGGCCCAGTAGCGGCTGTAATTGTGTGCCTCCACGGGGTTCCAACGGTTCACATCCCACGCAAGGTCCATGCAGAATTCCAGTTCTGCCTCGGCAGGCTTGATGTCTCCCACGTTGATTATCCACAGCGTGCGTATGCCGTAGTCGTATCCTTTGCTCAGCTCATAGCTTATGAGCGACGGTGATGTGGAGCAAAGCCACAGATAGTCTTGCGGTGTTCCCCAGTAGGAAAGATGATAATAAATGCCGTTTCCGCCCGAACGCGCCTGCTCACTCTTTGTAGGCATCTGTCTGATGTAGCCGTGATTGTCGTCCACCCATGTCAGAGTGATGTCCTCGGGAACCTGAAGTCCGGCGTTGTATGCTTCGAGAACTTCCTTGTAAGGTATGAATATCTGCGGCACGGTGGTCGGGTCGCCGATGTGCTTCTCGAGCAGTTGGCGCTGGAAATCGATTATTTCCGTGAGTCCGCGCACCTTGTCCTGGGTGGTAGGATAGCCGCTTATGCCCCAGTCGTGTACGCCGCGCATGCCGGTGGTATACATTGCATCGAAGCCCTTACTTTCTATAACGCGCTCCTCCCAGTACTGTTGTATTTTCTCCTTGTTGGTCACATAGTTCCAGTTCTCGTATGTTCCGGTGCCGTCACCCCAGCGTCTCCATTCCCATTCATTGTCGCGAAGCATCTGCTCGCAGTGGCTCGAGCCGAGCACGATGTCGTATTTCTTCGCCACGGGAAGGTTGGCCTTGTTTGCCCAGAAAGCCTCCGAGCACAGGTGCATGGCGGGCCACAGCGTGTTGGCACGCAGGCGAAGGAGCAGCTCCATCACCTTGGCGTAGCTGTTTGGACCCACATTATTGCGGTCGGGATCCATGTTCTTGGCCGCCCACGGCTGGAATCCCCAGTCCTCGTCGTTGATGAATATGCCGCGGTATTTCACCGAAGGCTCACCCGTCACGCTGCGTCCTGCCGAGGCATATAGCTGTTCCTTATGCGCCGGGACGACGTCGGCCCACCAGATGTAAGGCGATACGCCCATCAGACGCGACACCTCGAAGATGGCGTAAGCCGTGCCGCGGGGTGTCGAACCGAACAGAACCAGTGCGCGGTCAACGCCTTCTGCGGGATTATCTACGGTCTGAAGGCCGTATGCCTCCCATTTTCCCTTGACGTCGGAAACGTCAATCTTGCCTTCGGCAGCGAGGCGGTCGATGAGCTCGGACGAACCTATCGTGCCCGCGATGATTGGCGAACTGCCGGCAGTAAGCTCTGTTCCGACTTTGATTTCCTTGCCTGTCACGGCCTTGATGTCGCCTGCGAGTGCCGTGGCGGCGGTCTCAACGACTTGCGCGTCGTTCTTGTCGAACACGATGGTGGCGGTTGTTCCGTCGTCACCAACTATCGGGAAGCTGCCCGATTGCTTCGTGTCGCTCACTGTTATGGCGTTTTGCGCACAGGCATTGCCTGCCGTCAGAGCCGTCATAGCAGCAATGATGATGAATGAAAAGATTTTTCTCATAGCGGTTTTATTAGTGAATGATATTGTTGTTTTGCAGTATTTACCGAAAGATATGGCCGGATTTGCCGGCCGTTATGATGTCTGTGGCCGGTCATTTCACGTCGATACTTATCTCGGCAGACTTCAGACCGGAAGCCTTTGCCTTGAGAGTGAGGCGGCCGGATCGCTCGCTTGACTGGACTATAGCCGTGAGCATGCCGTTGAAAGCGTGCATCTGCGGCTTCTGGAACGATTCGAGACAAGTGGCGTCGCCGTTGGCTACGGCGCGGAATGAACCCGCTCCGCTGACGCTGAATCGCACGGTTCTGTTGTCCGTAGGGCAGAGATTGCCGTCCTTGTCGGTCACTTTCACCGTGACATAAGCCAGATCCTTGCCGTCGGCCGACAACTCCGTGCGGAGGCATTCAAGCTCAATGCGATACGGCTTTCCTGCCGTTCTGACCGACTTTTCGGCGGCGGGGCGACCCTCATTGTCGTAAGCCACCACGCGGATCTCGCCCGGTTCGTATCTCACGTCGTTCCACATCAGTCTGTAACGGCTTTTCAGCGAGCTGCTGTTCTTCTCGCGTCTGCCCTGGCTCTTGCCGTTTACGAACAGCTCGGCAGCCGGATAGCTCGTATAGACAAACACCGGCGTGACCTCGCCTTCGCGTCCCGGCCACGTCCAGTGGGGCAGTATGTGGAGCGTCGCATCGTTGCGGTTCCAGATGCTGCGGTACAAATAGAAACGGTCCTTGGGCAGACTCGCGAGGTCTATTATGCCGAACATGGAACTGTGGTTGGGCCATGCGTCGGTGTCGTAGGGGAATGGTTCGCCCAGATAGTCGAACCCGGTCCACACGAACTGACCGAGAGTCCAGGGATGATCTTCGGCAAGGGCGAAGTCGATGTCGGGCAGATTGCACCATCCTCCTGCCTCCACGTCGTATGACGACGACTGATGGTCCTCGTATGTGGCGCCGTTCTTGTCCTCGACGGGGAACTTGTAAACGCCCCGCGAGCTCACCGTCGATGCCGTCTCGCTGCCGAGCAGCAGGTTCTGAGGCAGTATGCGGTAACCGTCTTCATAGCGATGGGTGCGGTAGTTGAAGCCCGGAATGTCGATGACTGACGCGAAACCGTTGGACAATACGCAGTCTATCTGGTCCATGCCACAGGTCACCGGACGTGTAGGATCCTCGCGATGGCAGATGTCCTGAAGGAATTCCGCCACGCGATAACCGTCGGGACGGCACTGCGTGGGCACCTCGTTGCCGATGCTCCACATCACTACGCACGGGTTGTTGCGGTAGTGTCGCAGCATGTTTACCATGTCTTTCTCAGCCCAATCATTGAAAAAACGGTGGTATCCGTTCTCACATTTCGCCACGTCCCATTCGTCGAACGGCTCGATCATCATCATCATTCCGAGCTCGTCGCACAGCTCCACGAGTTCCGGAGCAGGCATGTTGTGCGATGTGCGTATGGCGTCGCAGCCCATGTCCTTGAGCATAAGGATCTGATGCCTCAGTGCCGCGCGGTTCACGGCTGCGCCCAAAGGACCGAGGTCGTGATGGTTGCACACGCCCTGGAACTTGCGTTGCCTGCCGTTGAGGAAGAAGCCCTTGTCGGCCACGAACTCAATGCTTCTGACGCCGAAGCGCGTGGTGCACGAGTCGGTGAGCTGTCCGTCGGCATATATTCTGGACACGGCCTTGTAGAGCGCAGGAGTCTCTGGCGACCACAACGACGGGCGGTCGATGATGAAATTCTGCTCCACGGGACGGTCACCTATTATCCTTGTCTCATAGTTTTTGTGCGCGACCACCTTTCCTTCGGGCGAGATGATGCGCGTGTCGATGTTTATCTTCCTGTCGGCGGCGCCGGCAATCTCGGTCAGGAGACGCACGGCGGCATAGGTGCTGTCGGCATGCGGGGTGGTGACATACGTTCCCCAGACGGGCACATGGGTCTTCTCGGTGATGATGAGATGCACGTTGCGGTAGAGCCCTGCGCCCGGATACCAGCGCGACGACTGCGGCCTGTTCTCCAGTCTGACGGCCAACGTGTTCCTCTTTCCGTCGTGGCGGAGTAGGGAAGTGACGTCGCAGTGGAACGAGTTGTAGCCGTACGGCCAGAAGCACGCCTCCTTGCCGTTTACATATACCCGCGCCTCGCTCATGGCACCGTCGAAGAGCAGCGTTACCGTCTTGCCCTCGGGAGCGCTGAACAACGTGCGATACCATCCGCAGCCGGTGAATGGCAGTCCGCCCGTGCGCCCCGTCTTGAGCGACGACTGCGTCTCAAGGTTCTGCGTGATGGCCACGTCCTGCAAATCGTTTTTTATGTCGAACGGTCCGTATATGGCCCAGTCGTGCGGCACGCATACCGTCTGCCAGCGGCTGTCGTCGAATTCAGGCATTGCCGCCTGCTTGAAATCACCTTTTGAGAATTTCCAGTTTTTCTCGACTAATGTTTCGCTGCGTTGTGCTGATAAAGGTCCGGACACCGTGAGCAGAAGCATCGCTGCAACACGTCCTGCGAGTTTTATGCCCATATAAGTATGTATTTTTTTATTCTGATTCGGGAAATATGGTTCTCAGTTATACGCTGTATGCCGATATAAGTCAAGCTTCGGTCGATTGCAATGTCGGTGGAGAGTAGATGCACCGATGTTGTAGAAATATGATGCAAATATAATAAATTTATGCGATATTCTTATGTTGTGGCAGTGTGTATTGTTGTGTATGACATCTAAAAAAGGACTCGTCGGAATTCAAATGGGGATGGATTTCAATAAAAAATTGCGGCATCACTTACGAATAAGCGTCGTTTATTTCTGCTGTGAGCGATGCGATGAGGGTTGCTTACAGATTGTAACCGGATTCTGATCTTTCGGTACGATTTTCCTGATATACCCCGAAAAATAAGCGAGTATTTGCTGTCGGACTTTCCTTCGGACGCAAATACGCGAATTATAAAAGGTTTGCATAAGTAGCTGAATACCAATAACTTAAATTTAAAGGACATCTTGCCGCATTGCAAAAAGCACCATTTCGGCATGCGAAATGGCCCATATTGGGAGCTGAAAAGCACCATATCGCACGCTAAAATGGGCTTAATCGGACTGCGAAACGGGCATTATCAGAAAGCGGAACGAACTTTTCCGGACTATGAGATGGGGTATGTCAAAAGGCGGTATTGTATAAAATGCCCTTCATTCTATCGAATTTAACATTCGTTTACACCTCTTTTGAGAAAATATTTTGTCAAAATAAAGTCAAGAAAAATCGTAACCAGTCGCTCTGGTTTTCTCAAAGAGACAATGATGTAAGACGTTGGGAAAGGCACGGAAAACGCGGGTCGTGGACGCGGTGGAACGATATTGACAATATGTGCAGAAGGACATACAGCGCGATGTTGTATGTCCTTCTGTATGGAATGTCGATTCTGTTGTGGCGGTAGAATGGATGTGGGTCTTTATTTTGTGAATGTCTTTTTCATTACGGTCTTGCCGTTGATGTCGGTTATTGTAACGTCTATGCGGTCCTGAGACACTTCTGCGGACAGTGCGCTTTCGTTGGAATTAACTATGACGGGAAATCTTATCGTGTCGCTTGGCTCTTCGTATTGATTCACATGCAGGTGGCCACATAGCATGAGGTCTGTCCCCAGTTTGTTCAATGCGGGAACGAACTTTTCGAGCACCTCTTTCTGTCCGTGCCATATGTCCTTTGATGTCGACGGAGGCATATGCGCTATGACGATCCTGAACTTCGCTCCGGTCACCAGTTCGTTGTCAGCAAGACTCTCCAGCCATTTCTGTTGCTGCGTACGGTAATTGTCGTAGTCGGTTATGCCGCTGTACTCAATGTCTGAGTCGGGCTTGTCCTCGCCCGTGTCGAGAACGATGAAGCATGCCGGTCCCTGCCTGAAAACATAGTATAGATGTGGTTCCTTAGGCGAAAAATATTTCTGGAACGAAGTAGCAAAGTTTCCTCTTGTCTCATGGTTGCCGCGTGCGTAGTACATGGGCTTCTCGGAAGCGAAGAGCGAGATGCTCTCGTTCATGAATCCATCGAACACCGACTGCTTGTCTGAAAAGATGGAGACCATGTCGCCGTTGTACACCACGAAGTCCTTGTCCTGGTAGTCGGCGAGCCGCAATAGTTTCGGTATGATGTCGCTTCGGCCGTGAATGTCGTTAAGCATTACAAACGAGGCATGCTGTCGGGAATAATCGCTTGTCGTGAATTTCAGTGGTTTCTTGTTGTATACATCCGTCGCTGCAACGTCGCCATATCTCACCTTTGTGCCTTCATGCGACAGTACCTCCATGGAATATATGCGGTAACGGTAGGTGGTGGCGGGCTGTAGTCCTTCCAGCTTCACGGCATGCAGTTGCGACGAATTCTTAACACCGTTGGTGGTGTCGAAATATTTAGTACGCTCCACACCGTAGAAGTGTGTTCCGTCGTCGGGTGCAAGCTCAACCCATCCCACGGAGTTCTTGTCAGATTCCCATACGATGGTGGCCTCGTCGGCTTTGACATTCTGAAGGTACGGGCCGTATGATATCTTGATTTGAGCATATGCGGAGGATACGGACAGCATGCATAGTGCGGACAAAATAACTGATTCTATATTTTTCATAAATCATTCGGATTATAAAGGTTGTTGTAAGAAAAGCGGCGGCCGGCACATGAACTGCCGGCCGCCGACTTATGTCATTTAGCGTTTATTTCCTTGAGCAGTCGGTCTGCGTGTCCCCAGCGGTCCATCATGAACAGCACGTAGCGTATGTCAACGCCTATGCAGCGTGCCAGACGTGTGTCGAAGTGGATGTCGCTTGAGAGAGAATCCCAGTTGCCGTCGAACGCAAGTCCGATGAGCTGACCCTTACCGTTGAACATAGGCGAGCCGCTGTTGCCGCCCGTGATGTCGTTGTTGGTGAGGAAGCAGAGCTGCATCTTGCCCGTGGTCTTGTCGGTGTAAGGACCGAAGTCGTTGCTTGAGAGCAGCTGTTTCATTATAGGCTCGGCAGCGTACTCTATGTTCTCGTCGGCACGGTTCATCTTCTCCACGATGCTCTCGGCTGTGGTGTAGTATCCTGAAGGCTTGCCTCCGAGCTCATATCCGCCCACCTGGCCGTAGCTGAGACGCATTGTGAAGTTGGCGTCAGAGTAGTGGGGAAGGTCCTGTTCCATGCGCAGTTTGGCATCGCAGAGGTAACGCTCCTGTATTGCTATGGAGTCGTCGAGCGGCTTTGTCATCTCTCCCAGCTTCTGAAGCAGGTCGATGAGGTCTATGCCATACTGCACGCCAAGGTCCTTCTTGTAGGATTTCTTGTTGAAGTAGATTTTCTCTCCCTTCTTCATTATCATAGACTTGTCGTAGAGATAATCCACATATTTCTTGTAGTCGCCTTTGAACTTACCGTTGATGGTCTTGTAGAAGTCAGGCAGCTGCGAAGCGTCCACCTGCTCGGCATAGTTCTTGAGCAGAGCGGCCATAACTTCCTTGTCGAGAGCCTCGTCCCATTCGTCGCTGTTGTCGGCGAATTCCACATACTGTTTCTTAGGATTGTCCTTCGGACCTTTCACTTCCATACCGTAAGAAAGTTTGATGGCACGTGTGGTGAATTCGTTTGTACGGCCGAAAGTCTCGCTGAAGAGAGTGAGCGTACGGGCGAGATTGAAGCGCTTTTTGTAGAGTTCGGCCATCTTGTCGAAGTCGAGTTTGCCTTTGAGCAGGCCCGTCTGGTCCTGATACTGGCGTATGCGCTTCTCGTAGGCTTCCTTCTGCTGTATGATGCCTATGCTGTCGATGCACTTGTTCATACCCATGGAGTTCTTCCAGTAGTTGGAGCTCTGGGCGAACTTTGAGTCATACTTGATGCGTACGGCCTCGTCGGCGCGCATGTGGCGGAGCATTATTTCCTGCTTGATGCCGCGCACCTGTACACGCGGAGTGTTCTGGGCGTCGCGCATCTCGCGTATGCCGTAGGATGAGAGATAGCGCTCGGTAGAGCCCGGATAGCCCATGGTCATGGCGAAGTCGCCGTCCTTATATCCGTCGAGCGACACCTGAGCCCAGTGCTCTGGATGATAAGGCACGTTGTCCTTTGAGTAAGGAGCCGGACCGTTGGTCTTCGGGTCGGCGTAGATGCGGAACACAGAGAAGTCGCAGGTCTGGCGCGGCCACATCCAGTTGTCGGTCTCGCCACCGAACTTACCCATAGACTTCGGTATGGTGAACACCAGTCGAAGGTCGGTGAAGTCGCGGTATGTTGTGACGTAATATTTGTTTCCTTCGTAGAAAGGTTTGAGCTCCACGCGCAGCGTACTGTCGTTGGCCTTCACCTCTCTTGACATTGCGTTCTCGAGCGAGTCGAGCAGATGCTCCTGGCTGCTGATGCTCATCTCCTGTATTCCGAGGCTGTTCACATAGTCGGTGATGTCTTTCTGATCTACCATGAAGCTCACGAACATGTCCTCGTTTGGCAGTTCCTCCTCATAGCTCTTGGCATAGAAGCCGTTGAGCATATAGTCGTGCTCCACCGTTGAGTGGCTGCGTATTGCCTCGAATCCGCAGTGGTGGTTGGTGAATACCAGTCCGTCGGGCGATACAACCACGCCTGAGCAGTAGCCGGAGAAGTTCACCACGGCGTTCTTTATGGCGTTGTCTGCCGAATAGAGACCCTCATACGGCAGGGCGAAACCATAGCTCTGCATCTGTTGGAATACAGGCTGTGGCAAGTCGAAAAGTGTCCACATGCCTTCGTCGGCGTGTGCGGCTGTTCCTGTAGCGAGGAGAGCCGATAATAATAAAGTCTTGATTTTCATAAATGTAGATGTTTATTATGATTGTTGTTTGTCTTTTTTGTGTGGTGGACCGCATCTGTGCGGGATGACGGCCCGGCCGTTTATTTCTTTCTGAAGTACTTACCCACTACCGGAAGGCTTGAGAGTGGGAAGTCGCGTTTCACTATCATCGCCATGAACAGCAGTATGAGCAGGGTGTTGACAGACAGGGCTGCCCATACGGGAAGGTCGGCGTTGGTGAACCGCATTGCCGCGAACATGACCAGCGTTACGCCGACATAGAGCATCATTTCCTTCACCGGATAATTGATGGGATAGTGTTTCTGTCCGACGAAGTAGGAAAGAAGCATTGCCGTGCCGTAGCCGGCGAATCCTCCCCAGGCGCATGCCATGTAGCCGTAGCGCGGCACGAAGATTACGTTTACGAGTATCAGCACCAGGCAACCAACGCCCGAGAACCACGCGCCCCAGATGGTCTTGTCGATGAGTTTGTACCAGAACGACAGGTTGAAGTAAACGCCCATCATTATCTCGGCAGCCATGACGATAGGCACTACCTTGAGTCCGCTCCAGTAGTCGCGGCCGATGAGGTGGCGCAGGATGTCCATGTAGCCAATCACGACGAGGAATGCCAGCAGCGTGAAGATGACAAAATATTTCATGGCTTTGGCGTAGGTCTCGCGGTTGTCCTTGTCTTTCGACTTGCCGAAGACGAACGGCTCGTAGGCGTAGCGGAACGCCTGTGTTATCATTGCCATTATCATGGCTATCTTGCTCGCCGCACCGTAGATGCCCAGTTGGGTGTGGGCGTCAGTGTTCTTATATATGTAGGGGAAAAGAATCTTGTCGGCTGTCTGGTTCAGGATGCCCGCGATGCCGAGCACAAGGATGGGCCAGCTGTATGAAAGCATGCGTCGCAGCAGTGCGCGGTCGAGCACATAGCGGAAGCCGGTGAGCTCTTTCACCAGGCAGAACATGAGCGACGCGGAGCAGAACAGATTGATGTAGAACACGTAGCCCACGCCAACCTCAGGACTGTAGATCTTTCCCACGAGTGAGTCGGCGCCGCCGTTCTCATATAGAGCGGGCAGAAGGAGGAAGAACACGAGGTTGAGTGCTATGGTGAGCACGATGTTGAACAGCTTCAGTGCCGCGAACTTCACCGGACGCTTCTTGTAGCGCAGATAGGCGAAGGGTATGCACTGGAAGGCGTCGAGAGCCACGGCGATGGCCATGACCCATACATACGACGGGTGGGCGGCGTAGCCCATGGCGCCGGATATGGGGCCTATGAACGTCAGGACAATCACGACGAACAGCAGCGATGTGAAGCCCACGGCCGTCAGTGTGGTGGAATATACCTTCTTCGGGTCCTCGCCCCCCTTGTTGGCGAAGCGGAAGAAAGTGGTCTCCATGCCGTAGGTCAGGATGACGAGCAGCAGCGCCGTGTAGGCATATACGTTGGTTATTACTCCGTAGCCGCCGCTTGCCGCCGACAGCTTGGCCGTATAGAGCGGCACGAGCAGATAGTTGAGAAAACGTCCTACGATGCTGCTCAGTCCGTAGATAGCAGTATCCTTTGCAAGAGAAGATAATCCAGCCATAGTCTTAAATGTAAAAAGGTAAAAGGGTAAAAAGGTAAAGCATGGGAGACAATACGTGTATCTGTATGGGAATACTTATGTGGATGTGTGATATTTATTTCCTTTATGACATTTATTTATATATGTCTCTCAGAAAACACTTATATGTCTTTATGAATTACTTTTTATCGCATTTATCCTTTAATTTATTAATTATGTTTATTAATGTTCCTATTATTATGTTCACATCATTCAGCAATGATTCGTAAGCCTTGGCGGTGATGAAACCGGCCTCGTGTAGAAGCTCAAGCCAGTAGCGTGTCTCGCCGGCCTCTTTCAATGCTATCTTCAGTTTGTTTATATAGTCAGCCTCACTTTGCGCAAACACACTTTCGGCCACATTTGCGCCGATGCTTGTTCCGCTCCGGTATATCTGTCGAGACATGATCTGCTCGTGTTGGCTGTCGCGCAAGAACACACAAAGGCGTATAATCCTCAGTGCGAATTTCTTGCATAACTTATATATCGTGTTCTCTTTATCGCCAGCCATAAGCCCTTCCGCCTCTCTTTTTATTTCTTTATCGTTTTATTCTCTCCCTTTTTTTATTTCAATCTCTCTTTTTTCCCTCTTTCTATTCCCTTCTTTCCCGTTTCAATCTCTTCCTTCTCCCCGTCCATCTTCCATCCTTTCCCGTTTTAATTTCTTCTGCTTCCCCGTCCTTTTTTATTCTTCCTCTTTTAATATGTTCTTCTTCCTGCTCCTAATTTACCTTTTTTACCTTTTTAATTTTTACCTTTTTACCTTTAAAAGAACATGTAGCACACAGCTATCGCCGCTATGATTCCTGCAAGGTCGGCAAGCAATCCGCAGGCCACGGCGTGGCGGGTGTAGCGTATTCCCACGCTACCGAAATAGACAGCGAGGATGTAGAACGTAGTGTCTGTGGAGCCTTGGAACACACAGCTCAGCCGACCTACGAACGAGTCGGCGCCGTAGGTGGACATGGCATCGACCATCATTCCGCGTGCTCCGCTGCCTGAGAGAGGTTTCATGATAGCGGTTGGCAGCGCGCCTACGAAGTCGGAGTTGCCTCCGCATGCCTCCACAATCCAGCGTATGCCGTTTATGAGCACGTCCATCGCTCCCGAGGCACGGAACACTCCGATGGCCACGAGCATGGCGATGAGGTATGGAATGATGCGCACGGCGGTGGAGAAACCTTCCTTCGCGAAGAAAGTGAACGTATACGACGCCCTCGATGAAGGCGTCGTATACGTTCACTTTCTTCCTGACGCCCGCCAGGATGAACACGATGATGATGAGAAACAGCAGGATGTTTGCCACCGATGTGCTCACAGTGCCCATCGTTTCCTTGTCCATGCTGCCGAAACCCCATATTATCGCCGCCACGGCTACGCACATGCCGCCGAGCGTAAGTATCATGGTGCGGTTGAGCAGATTGATGCGCTGATAGAGCGATGTGGCTATGATGCCGGCCATGGTGGAGCAGAAGGTGGCGAGCAACAGCGGAACGAACACGTCGGTGGGCTGAGCGGCGCCCATCTGTGCGCGGTAAACCATGATGGACACGGGAATTATGGTCAGTCCCGACGTGTTGAGCACGAGGAACATAATCATGGGGTTGGTGGCGGTGTCCTTGCGCTTGTTGAGCGTCTGGAGCTGCTCCATGGCTTTGAGTCCGAGCGGAGTAGCGGCGTTGTCGAGGCCCAGCATGTTGGCGGCAATGTTCATGAAGATCGATCCTGTCGCGGGATGACCCTTGGGGATGTCGGGAAACAGGCGTGTGAACACCGGCGAGAGCACGCGCGCCAGAGCGTTTACCACTCCTCCGCGCTCACCTATCTTCATTATGCCGAGCCACAGCGAGAGCACTCCTGTGAGTCCGAGCGATATCTCGAACGCCGTTTTCGACGTCTCAAATGTAGAATTCATTATTGCGGGAAAAACCTCGGTGTCGCCCATGAATACCAGGCGCACCACTGCTATGACGAAGGCTATTGCGAAGAAAGCTATCCAGATGTAGTTGAGAACCATGTGGTTAAGAATGTGTGTGACGTGTCACGTTGTTGGTTTGTTGTGATGTTCCGGCGTGGTGAGCCGCTCACATGCGGGCGTCAATGTGTGCACGCTCCGTTTGCGGTGTGCCGTCGGATATGTCCATCCAGTGCAATTATATGTACACATACATATATATGTGCTTGCAGAATGCAAATTTATTAATTAGTTTGCAAAATGCGAAATAAATCGGGTTAATTATCATATTTGTGCTTCATAAGACGGTGCCGGCGGTGGAATTGTGACGTTTCCGACGCTGTGGCACGGATGTTGCCTGTTGCAGGAAAACGTATATTCATGCAAGAACAAAAGTAAAAAGTTTTGACAAAATATTTTTTCAAAATAGAAAAACGTCCGTTCTGAAAGAGGCTTTATCGGCTGACGGCAGGAGCGGAAAAATGTCGTCGTGTGGCCGGAAAATCAGACGTCTGTTGCGAAATAGCCTTAATTGGACTGCGGAAAAGCCCATATCACGCATCGAAAAAGGCTTTATCACACCCTGATATGGGCTCTTTCGGAGCATGAAAAAGGCTCTTTCGCAACGCTTGAAAATGTCTTCCGCATGGCGGTGAATCGTAAATCTCTGACCGACAGACACTTGCGTAAAGTCTCCAAAACTCGCGTATTTGCGGCCGAAAGTCCGCTTGCTCGATTTTACGGGCGCTATGACGAGTTGACGATGTATATTTATTCATTTCCTATATGGCTTTTGTATAAATATGCAATTCCCTTTCTTGACCGTTTGGGATTAAATTAAATAACCAAAAAAATTTTTATAAAAAAACCGACATCCCAACTGTTAGATTTTGGTCTGACTTTTGGGTGTCGGTTCAATATATTTCCGTTTTTTAATAAGTAATCATTCCAACCATTCAACTTCCAAGCCCAGTGCCTCTGCGACGAAACGCACAGGGATAAATGTTC
>OIWT01002095.1_pt1 | contig 21570 bp, 18 predicted proteins | sample 1587701 | NCBI WGS metagenome assembly OIWT01 (sample SAMEA3888904, study PRJEB22519) | human gut metagenome | biome: human gut; feature: human-associated habitat; material: faeces | place: Denmark | collected 2009
TGTCAAAATAGGAGATGGGCAGGCTTTCCATGTGGGTGAACAGCTTGGTGCGCAGGTTGCGCAGCGTGCCCTGCGTTACGTTGACCATAACGCGGGCATTGATCCATGCTGCCAGAATACCCACAAGGTAGATGCAGCCCACCCGCAGCAGTGCCCCGGCCAGCGGTGCAAAGCTGGGGTTCTGCTGGTGGGTCATGGGCACGATATAATCGTCCATCAAAGTCTGCAAAAACAGGCTGGCCTGCACATTGGCCAGCGCACTGACCACGATGCAGATAAGCACAAGGATGCAGTGGGGCAGGTAGTTGCGGAACACTTCATCCATGATGCGCCGGAGCAGCTTGCCCGGGTTTTCCACCTTGGGTTTCGGGCCCATGCCGCGGGGACCGCCGGGGCCTTTTACTTGTCTTGCCTGTGCCATTACTGCTCCCCTCCCTGCTTGTCAAAATCGCCGCCGCCCTGGGTCTGGCTGTTATAAACTTCCTGATAAATGGCGTTGGTCCTGAGCAGCTCCTCGTGGGTGCCCAGGCCGTTGATCTGGCCGTTGTCCAGCACCAGGATGCGGTCTGCATCCTGCACCGAGGAGATGCGCTGTGCAATGATGATCTTGGTGGTGCCGGGGATCTCTTCCCGGAAGGCCTTGCGGATCTTGGCGTCGGTGGCGGTGTCCACCGCGCTGGTGGAGTCGTCCAGGATCAGCACCTTGGGCTTGCGCATCAGAGCGCGGGCAATGGTCAGGCGCTGCTTCTGGCCGCCGGACACGTTGGAGCCGCCCTGCTCGATCCAGGTATTGTACTTATCCGGGAAGCGCTCGATGAATTCATCCGCACAGGCCAGCTTTGCCATGCGGATGCACTCTTCCTCGGTAGCGTTGGCATCGCCCCAGCGCAGGTTGTCGAGGATGGTGCCGCTGAACAGCACGTTCTTCTGCAGCACCATGGACACTTCGTGGCGCAGGACGTCCAGGTTGTAATCCCGCACATCCACGCCGCCTACCCGCACGGTACCGCTTTCGGCATCGTACAGGCGGGGGATCAGCTGCACCAGGCTGGACTTTGCACTGCCGGTTCCGCCGATGATGCCCAGCGTCTCGCCGGGCTTGATGGAAAAGGTGATATCGTTCAGCACCGGACGGCCCGAACCATGCTTATATTGAAAGGAAACATGGTCGAACTCGATGCTGCCGTCCTTCACCTGCTGCACCGGCTGCTTGGCCGGGGGCAGGTCGGTGGTCTCATCCAGCACTTCCACGATACGCTTGGCGGAAGCGGCCGACATGGAGATCATGACAAAGGCCGTGCTCAGCATCATCAGGGCCATGAGGATGTTCATGATGTACCCGAACAGGGCGTTGAGCTGACCGGTGGTGATGGCACCGTGCAGCACATATTTGGCACCCAGCCAGCTCAGGGCGATGTTGCAGCCGTAAACGGCGGTGAGCATGGCAGGGTTGTTGAAGCTCAGGCGGCTCTCGGCCTTGACGAACTGGTTGTACAGGCTCTCGCAGGCCTTGGTGTACTTCTCGTTCTCAAAGCCCTCGCGCACAAAGCTCTTGACCACGCGGATGGCGGACACATTCTCCTGCACCGAGGCGTTCAGGTTGTCGTAGTTCTTGAACACGCGGTCAAAGATGTGGAAGGTGGGGATCATGATGCTGGCCAGCACCACCACCAGAAAGACTACCGCCACCACGAACACCAGCGACAACGGGCCGCCGATGACCACAGCCATGAACAGTGCGAACACCAGATGCACCGGGGCACGCACGCACATGCGCTCGATCATCTGGAACGCATTCTGCACGTTGGTCACATCGGTGGTCATACGGGTGACAAGGCCCGCCGTGGAGAACTTGTCGATGTTGGAGAAGGAATAGTGCTGGATGTTCTCATACATGGCATCGCGCAGATTGCCGGCAAAGCCGGTGGATGCCTCGGCGGCATATTTACCGGCCAGAACGCCCAGCAGCAGCGCAATGGCTGCCACAAGAAAGGTGAGCAGACCATACTTGACGATGGCGTGCATATCGCCCTTTTCAATGCCCAGGTCAATGATAAAGGCCATGATGGTGGGCAGCAGCACATCCATCACGGCTTCCAGGGCTGCAAAGAGCGGTGTCAGGACTGCGGCGCGTTTGTACTCGCCCAGATGTGACACGAGCTTTTTGATCATCTGAGTTACCTCCTGTTAATTTTATTTGTTTGGTACAAAACAATTCTATACAAAACAGATTTAATGTCAAGATGTTTGCAAAACTTTCGGAAATTGTTCATAATTAACATTTTCACAAACATCTTTTCGGCGTTTTGACAAGAGTCGAACACTCTTGCGTTATACTTGGGCGGGCCAACCGGGAGCTTTCCACGCAAATGCAAAGCAAAATAATTCTTCCGCTGAATATGGCCAGAGCGCATGCGGCGGCCATTTCAAATGGTTTACTTCAGCGCGTCCCGCAGCTTGTTCAGCAGCCGGAGCAGCTCGGCGTTTTCCTCTTCCGTCAGCAGATTGGCCACATAGTCGTCCGTCTGGTGGAAGGAGAGGATGGTGTTTTCATGGAAGCGGACGCCCTCTTCCGTCAGCACCAGCTGTTTCAGCCGGGCATCCTGCGGCACGCTCTGGCGCTGGATGTATCCCTTGCGCTCCATCAGCTGCAGGATGTTGGTCACGGTGGAGCGGGTAATGGAAAACTCCCGCTCAATGTCCCGCTGGAACACCTGCTCCTCCCGGTGCCGGTAAAGATACTCGATGATCCAGCCGTGCATCGGGGTGGCCTGCTCCACACCGTTGGCGCGGGCAAACTGGTTGATCTTGCGGAAGATCAGGTTGTCCACCCGGCGGATCTGGGCCGGGATGACCTGCGGCCCCTCCCAAGGGGGATCGGCGTGGTCTCTGCATTCGTTCTGTTTTTCGTCACACATACGATCGGTTCCTTCTGAATTGTTTTTTGCTCAAACTGTTTTCTATAAAACTGTTCGATATGAGACCATTGTAATTCCACTGTCCCTGTTTGTCAAGGGCAGCAAAAAAGACTTCTCCCAAAGGAGAAGCCTTTCCGATCTCTGTGTCACTGATTTTCTTCCACCCATTCCCGCACGCGGTCAGGGCGGTTGGTCACCAGGCAGTCCGGCCCCAGCGGAAGCAGGCTGCGCACGGCATCCTCGGTGTCCACGGTCCACAGGGCCACCTTGACCCCCATGGCCTGGAGCTTTGGGATAAAGCCCGGGTTGCTGTAGGCGGTGTGGTATTCGCAACTGACGTACTCCGGCGCAAAGTCCAGGCTTTTGACATAGGCCACCGGGTTGTGCTGGTCGGCCAGATGCTTTGCCACCGCCTGCAGGCTCTCCCCGGGGAAGTTTGCCCGCAGCATGCTCACCTTGTCGTTCACCCAGCGGGTCATCCAGCCGTTTTCCTCATCCGGGTCCATGCCCGCATCCACCGGCAGGGCGGCCAGCTCTTCGTCCAGCGCCGCTTCCTCATCCTCCATGCCGTTCACCAGGCCCAAGTCCTTCCAGATGACCGGCGGCGGCAGCACCATGCTCTCGAATGCGCCGTACAGCAGCACGCCCACCCGCAGTTCCGGCATCAGCGCCTTGGCCTGCCGCAGCAGGTCGTGGTTGAACGAAATAAGTACCAGTCGGTCGGCGATGTCTGCCGCGCGGATGGCATCCACCACACCGGGCACAAACTCCGGGTCGTTGTCCATGGTGGATTTCATTTCCAGCTGGACCGCGCAGCCCTCCATGCTCCTGCACAGGGCCAGTGCCTCGGCCAGGGTGGCGATCTTCTCATCTTTATAGGCAACGTCCTTCCAGCTGCCGAAGTCCAGGTCTTTCAGTTCGCCCTCGGTCATATCGTAGATACGGCCGGAAATATCGGTGTGCAGGTCGATGATATAGTCGTGGTGGATCACAAGGCCGCCGTCCAGCGTCTTTTGTACGTCCATTTCCACACCGTCGGCTCCGATCTCCATCGCCTTGCGGAAAGCCGCCAGCGTGTTTTCCGGTGCCAGATAGGATGCGCCACGGTGCGCAATGATCTGAGGTATCATAAGCAGAATTTTCCTTTCTGTACAGCAAAGCTGCCGCCTTTCAGCATACCCTATCCGCCGGGCTGTGTCCATCTGCGCATTCCACAAAAAAGCGGGTCGTTTTTTGTCTCATTCGCGCTGAAAGTACGACTTTCATCGTCAAAACGACGAATTCATCCGATGATTTTTGCGCACTTTTCACGAGAAATTTGCAAAACCCGGGGCAAATCTCTCCCATCTGTTTCTTTCAAACCGGCAGCGGGCATGGTACAATAGTGCTGTAAGGATGTGCCGCGCCCGGCGGCCGGAAAAAGGGAAATGGAGTGTTTGACTATGACTGCATTCAAGCCCATCAAAGAAGGCAAAGTCCGTGAAATTTACGACAATGGCAACAGCCTGATCATGGTTGCCACCGACCGCATTTCTGCGTTTGATGTCATCCTGAAAAACAAGGTGACCAAAAAGGGCACCGTGCTCACCCAGATGAGCAAGTTCTGGTTCGACTACACCAAGGATCTGCTGCCCAACCATATGCTGAGCGTGGACGTGAAGGATATGCCGGAGTTCTTCCGGCAGCCCCAGTTCGACGGCAACAGCATGCTGTGCCGCAAGCTGACCATGCTGCCCATCGAGTGCATCGTGCGCGGCTACATCACCGGCAGCGGCTGGGCCAGCTACCAAAAGACCGGCAAGGTGTGCGGCATCCAGCTGCCCGAGGGCCTGCAGGAGTCCCAGAAGCTGCCGGAGCCCATCTACACCCCCTCCACCAAGGCCGAGATCGGCGACCACGACGAGAACATCTCCTACGAGCGCAGCATTGAAGTGCTGGAAAAGCAGTTCCCCGGCCACGGCCTGGAGTACGCCACCAAGCTCCGGGACTACACCATCGCTCTGTACAAGAAGTGCGCCGAGTACGCCCTGACCCGCGGCATCATCATCGCCGACACCAAGTTCGAGTTTGGTCTGGACGAGGATGGCAACGTGGTGCTGGGCGACGAAATGCTCACCCCGGATTCCTCCCGCTTCTGGCCGCTGGAGGGCTACGAGCCGGGCCACGGCCAGCCTTCGTTTGATAAGCAGTTCGTCCGTGACTGGCTGAAGGCCAACCCCGACAGCAACTACGATCTGCCCCAGGACGTGATCGACAAGACCATCGCCAAGTATCTGGAGGCCTACGAGCTGCTCACCGGCAAGAAGCTGTGATCTTTCGATAAAAAACAATCCCCGGCAGGTGCTTGACAGTCCTGCCGGGGATTGCTATAATACAAACAGAAAGGGCACCGTGACAAGCGGTCGGTCCTGTTCAGAGCTTTTGTTTTACGCGAAAACCGTCGCCCCGCCAGGCGGCGGTTTTACTTTTTCACACGGATGGTGAATGTCAATCCAAACAAATGGAATGTCAAAGTAATCGGCATACACTCACCTCCTTCCGGAAGTGAGGACCAAAACCGCCTGCCGTTGTTTGCAGTGCCCTGCCGCTTTTCAGCGGTAACTACAGAATATCACAAATTCTTCTCTATTTCAACAAAAATCTCCTGCGCAGGCCTTGCGTCCGTGCAGGAGATTTTTTCAGTTTTTATACAGCCGCCTCTGGCTCGGCCTCTTCGCCGGGCGCAGTGTCCTCTTCCGGCTCATTTTCTTCGTCCAGCAGATACTGCACTTCGACCTGCCGTTCCATCTCATCCGCGGTCCAGTCCAGCTGCACCGTGCCGTCCAGTTCCAGCGTGTACTGTTCCACACGCTGCAGGGTACCGGAATCCAGACTCTGGCCCGGGTCGTTGTCCGGCGACCACACGATGCGCAGTTCATCCGGCTGCAGGGTGCCAGCCCGCACCGTACCGGCCACGCTGCGGCAGTCCTGCGCAAAGGCTCCGGTGCTGTCGTAGGGGCCATACAGCATCACGGTCAGGCTCAGGTGCCCGTCACTTGGCTGCAGCTCCTGCAGGTCATCCACGCTGTTGGCGTAAAGATACAGGTCGGTGTACACATCCCGCAGGCGGAGGTCCGGGTTTTCCTTCCGGAGGGCCTCATACACCTGTGTGGTGTACGCCTTGCTCAGCTTCATCTCGTTCTGTCCGCGGGCAGGGTCGATCTCGCTCCACACCATGGGCAGGAAGCTCAGGCACATACAAACTGCGATGAGCCCCAGACAGACCAGCACCGAGACAAAATCATACTTCCAGCGGCCCGGCCGGGCGGCGAAGAACAGCACCTCACATCCCAGCAGCACCAGGGCTGCCGCCGGGGCGATGCGCACCACCAGCTGCCAGTCAAAGCCCGGCACAAAGTAATAACACAGGAAGAAGATGCCTGCTGCGATCAGGCAGGCGCCCAGCGTCAGGCTGCCCACCCGGCGGCGGGGGGCGTCCTGCAGCTTTGCAGCTTCCGGCCGGGTTTCCGGCTCCGTCGCTGCCGTCTTATTCGGTTCGTCCATCGTCGCCCTCCGCATTCTCCGGCTGTTCCGGCTGTTCCGGCTCTTCGGGGTCCTCCGGGGTCACCGGGTCGCCCAGCAGAGCGCTGAGCTTCGGCATGGCAAAGTCTGCGGTTTCCTCCGGGGCTTCCGGTGCATCGGCTTCGGCTGCGGTGTACTCGCGGAAGTCCTCGTCCTCCGGTTCCTCTGCCTTTTTGCGGTGCACCTTTTTGCCCTTGGGGCCGCGCACCAGCCACAGGCCGCAGACGATGAGGGCCACGCAGGTCACGATCTGGGGCAGCTCATCCAGCATCAGATAGAAGGCGCGGAACACAGGGTTGTTCTGGCCCCAGCGCCACATCACATCGCCGAACACCCGCATGATGACGTTCTCGTAGGCCACTAGGCCGCCCAGGGCAATGAGGCCCCAGCCCAGCAGCTTGTGGCTGTCCATCATGAAGTCCTGCATCCGCTTGTCTTTCCAGTTGATGTGCACCAGATAGTCGTCTGCCGGGGCATTCTCCGCGATGATCTGGGCGCGGAGGTTGAAGGTATCGAAAAAGCTGTACATATACACCACGATGCAGCCGACTACCAGCGCATCCAGCCCCGTGGCGCTGCCTACGATAATAAACAGGCAGAACATGGTGATGAGCGAGAGTCCCCGCTTCATATAGCCCTGATACATCTGGCCCGCGCCGGGGATGCAGGCAAACAGCAGGGTCAGGATTCCGTTTTTCTTCATAGTCGATTCCCTCATTTCTTCTGGTTGGAAACGGCAGCTTCAGGCTCTGCCGCAGATTCATTTTTGCCGAACAGCAGGCTGTCCAGCGTGCCGGTCAGCTTCTGGGCCAAGGTGGGCGCAGGCTCTTTATCCTGCACCGGCTTGCCCAGCTGTTCCGGCTGGGTGGGGGTGCGTTCGTCGTCCTGCACGGGCCTGCCCAGCTGTTCCAGCTCCGTGGTCTGGGTGGTTTCGGGCAGCCAGCTGCGCACCGTTTCGCCGGTGGACAGGATCTGTTCCAGGGTGCCGGTGCGCCACATGGTCAGCGCCAGCACCGCCGCCACAGCGGCTACGGCGGCCCGGCCCCAGGTGTTCTGCATCAGCCGCACCCAGATGGTGCCCATCACCGCCCCGCGGGCGGAGCGCGGCGGCTCTTCCAATACATCGGCGGTGAGCAGGGCTGTGTACCGGTCCATGCACTTGTCGCAGTAGGACAGGTGTTCGGCGGCTTCCAGCCTGCCCAGCTCGTCCAGCTGCCCGCCGATGACGGCGTGCAGCCCTTCCTCGGTCAGGCATCCGTTCTGATCAAACAGTTCCATGTACGCTCCTCCCTTCCTGTTGTTCCCGGATCTGCTGTACCAGCATCTTTTTGGCCCGGTAGATCTGCGCGTTCACGGTTTTTTCCGGGCGGCCGCACAGACGTGCCGCCTCGGCCATGGTGTGCTGTTCCAGCAGCACCAGACGACAGGGTGTCTTGTAGGGCTCCCGCAGGTCCAGGATCATGCGGGTGAGCTCTTCCGCTCCCAGCGTGTCCAGCACCTGCTGTTCCGGCTCCAGGCCGGGCGGTGCCCCCTCCAGCGCCAGCACCTCGTCGCCCGGCGTGTTCACCCGGCGCACCCATGCGCTGCGTAAGTAATCCTTGGCTTTGTTGGCCGCAATGCGGGCCAGCCATTGCTTTTCAAAGCCGGGCGGACAGCGGTCGATGGCCCGCCATGCCGCCAGAAAGGTCTCCTGGGTCAGATCCTGCGCATCCCCCACGTCCGGCACCAGCTGATGACAGACCGTGTAGACCAGAGACTGATATTTTTGCACCATCGCGCTGAATTCCAGTGTTGTCAACGACCTGCTCATCCTCCTTTCCGGCTGTGGAGGGCGGTGCTCTGCACGGCCCTTCTGTTGATTCAAACGAGACAGCCGCCGCATTCCCTGCACAAACCGCAGATTTTTTTCAAAAACATTGTGTTTTGCCCGTTCCATGCTACAATGTGGTTATAGTATAGCACGAAAGGAGCCTTACCGCCATGCCTTCTACCACCCGTCAGGCCCTTCTGCAGGCACTGAGTGCCGCCGGGGGCGCCTATATCTCCGGCCAGCAGCTGGCCGGACGGCTGGGCGTGAGCCGCGCCGCCGTCCACAAGGCGGCTGCCGCCCTCATCGCACAGGGTTACGCACTGGAAGCCGTCTCCCGCCGGGGGTATCGGCTGCTGGGCGGCGACCCCTTCTGTGCCGAGGCCGTGGGCCCCTACCCCGCCCCGGTGCAGGTGTACGACACGCTGGAAAGCTCCAACCGGACGGCCAAGCTGCTGGCGCTGGACGGTGCGCCCCACGGCACGCTGGTGCTCACAGCCCACCAGAGCGCAGGCCGGGGACGGTTGGGCCGTGTATTTGAAAGCCCGTCCGGGAAGGGCGTGTACCTCTCGGTACTGCTGCGCCCGGCGGTCCCGGCGGCCAGCGCCCAGACGGCCACCATCGGGGCCGCCGTGGCGGTGTGCCGGGCGGTACAGGAGCTGTGCGGGCTGGAACTGGGCATCAAGTGGGTCAACGACCTGTATTATCAGGGCAAAAAGGTGTGCGGCATCCTCACCGAAGCCGGCACCGACCTGGAAAGCGGGCGGCTGGAGTGGCTGGTGGTGGGCATCGGCCTGAACCTGACCGCCACCGCCGCCGACTGGCCCCCGGAGTTGGCCGAAAAGGCCGGCAGCCTGTACCCGGGCGGCCCCGCCCCCGTGAGCCGGGCCGCGCTGGCCGGGGCCATCGCCCGGCAGCTGCTGGCCCTCTGCCCCGCCTTTGACTGTCTGGACGAGTACCGCGCCCGCTGCTTTGTGCCTGGACACTGGGTCACCGTGTGCACCGGCACCGAGACCTACGCCGCAAAGGCCCTTGCCATCGACGAGGAAGGGCGGCTGGTGGTGCAGCGGGAGAACGGCCGCCCGCAGGCATTACGCTGCGGCGAGGTGACCACCCGCCCGGCCCGGACCGAATAAGATGCAAAAAAGCAGCCTTCCCGGAATGGTTCCGGTGAGGCTGCTTTTGCCTTTTGTTTATACTTCGTCCAGTGCCTGGGCTTCCAGCACCGGGATGCCCTCGGCCTCCAGCACCTGCCGCAGGATCTCCGGCAGGCCAGCCTTGGGCACCTTGTTCTCGATGCAAAGGGTGATCACCCCGTTGAGGGTGGAGGCCTCCACGCACAGGGAGCCGCCCTCCGGCGGCACCCACACGCCAAAGTCAGTGATGTACTGCGCCAGCTCCGGCGTGTTCGGCATGAGGGGATTGCCCAGATAGCTGAACCAGAAATCTGCCGGGATGCCGCTGATGTACTCGCCCATCTGGAACACACGCTGCTTGATCCGCAGAGGGGCCTTTTGCTGGTCCACCTTGTAGACCCAGCCCATCTGGTCGGCCATCTTGCGGCGCTTGCGCTCTGCCGTCAGACTGTCCTTCACGGCGCGGTCCATCTGCTGCACGAACTCTTCCAGCCGGACGCCCTCGTGCAGGGTCACTCCGTCCTGGAAGGAACACACGCAGTTATACCGTGCGTTGGGGGCACCCATGGCGTCCCGGGTGTCGGCGGAATAGGAATACTGGATGGTGTCCTTGCCCAGATACTCTCCCAGCGCGATGCACAGCAGGCCCATGAGGGCGCAGAACGGCTTGACGCCGTTCTGCACACCTTTGGCCACCAGATCCTTTTTGGCGAACCGGATTCGGATGCGGTGCATGGGCTCCTCGCAGGTCTCCACCACCTCCCGCTGCATCGTAGTCTCGTCCATGACCTGCAGCGGGTACTGCTCCACCAGCTTTGCGATGTCGTAGGCCGGGCTGCAGGGGATGGGCGGGTTGGCAAAGGCGGTACCGTAGCGCAGGTTACAGTACAGCTCCAGGATGCGGGTGAGGAAGGGCGATACCCCGTGGCCGTCCGCGATGAAGTGGAACCAGTCAAAGTACACGGTATTCTGTGCGCAGTGCACGGCAAAGAAGTAGCCGTTCGTCTGCTCCGGCATCTCCCGCATCACGCTGTCCGGGTAGACAAGGCAGGGCTCCGAGTTCGGTTCCAGAAAGGCTTTGCGCTTTTCCCACACCAGCCGCACCCGGTAATAGGGTGCAGCTTCCAGCGCGGCATCCAGCGCTTGTTGCAGCAGGGCCGGATCCACCGGGTCCTTCAGGGTGAACTGATACCGGGGGCACACTTTTTCCCGGCGGAAATAGTACATGATGCCCTGAAAGACATACTCCGCCGAACGCTGTGCTGCTTCCATCGGCTCACCCGGCATTGGCTACCAGATAATCGGCCAGGTCACTGATGGTGACAAAGTTGCGCAGCTCCTTTTCCGGGATGCGCAGGCCGAAAGTCTCTTCCAGGTCAGCCACGATGGTCAGGATCTCCATCGAGGACAGATCCAGATCATCCATCAGGACGCTGTTCTCGTTGACATCTTCCGGCGCGATCTCTGCCACATCCTCCAGGATGGCCAGGATCTGGGACATGATTTCTGCTCGTTCCATAAGAAATGTTCTTCCTTTCCGTGACGGATTTTGGGTGTGCCGATCAGGATCAGCACGGTTCTGCCCTCAGTATAGCACAACCCCTATGGGTTTGCCCAGTTTTTTTTGCAGAGTATGCGGCACAAACCGCAAAATCAGGGCTGCAGGCCTCAGCGCATCAGCTTGCCCATGGCGTTGCGGGGCAAGGGCTGGGCGGAGAATTCCACTGCGCTCATGCGCTTGTACAGCGGCAGGGTGCGGTTGGTCTCGGTGATGAAGTCCCGCACCGTCTGCTGGTCGGCTTCCTCGCAGCAGACCACAGCGCAGATCTTCTTGCCCTTTTCCTTCACCAGGCATTCCTTCACGGCAGGGCATTTTTCCAGCAGGCCCTCCAGCTCTTCGGGGCTGACGTTCTCGCCGCTGTCCAGAATGATCACGTTCTTTTTGCGTCCGGTGAGGAAGTAGTAGCCGTCCTCGTCCACCCGGGCCAGGTCTCCGGTGTGGAACCAGCCCTCGGCGTCCACCACTTCAGCGGTGCCCTCCGGGTCCTTATAGTAGCCCAGCATCACATCGCCGCCCCGCATGCACAGCTCGCCGTTGTCCAGCTTGATCTCGCAGTGGCCGTCGTCCTTGCCGATGGAGCCGATGTGCTTGGCATCCTCCGCAAAGTTGATGAGGCCGCCGCCGGTGGTCTCGGTGCTGCCGTAGAGCTGGGAGATCACCATGCCGTGGTCGTGGAGGTCCATCAGGGTCTGGGGGTCAAACATCGCAGACATACAGTTCAGAGCCCACAGATCCCCCAGCTTGTCCTGCTTGCCGGTCATCAGGTCGTGGTGGATGGACTGCACCAGCACCGGCACAGCGGCCATGGCCTGGCTGGGCATCCGCTTCAGGTCCTTATAGAAGGACCGCAGGCTGCCCAGGTTCTGGGCCCAGCCCATCCAGGCCCAGGTGAACAGGCAGCCAAAGGCACCCAGGTGGAACATGGGCAGCAGGGTCATGTGGCTGACCAGCAGGTCCGGGTCATTTTTCAGCTGGCAGAATCGCTGCCCCACCCGTACATGGTGGGGCATCACCGCAAAGAAGTTCCGCTCGCAGAGCATGACGCCCTTGCTGCGGCCAGTGGTGCCGGAGGTGAACATCAGCACCATCAGCTCCTCGGGCTGGATGCGGTTCACAAGCTCTGCAGGCTCGTAAGCCTTGTAGGCATCCATGGGGCGCAGCAGGCTGCCGTAAGCCGCCTGCATCTCCTCGTTGCAGCCGTAGTCATCGCCGTCGGTCAGGATGGCGGAAGGCTCCACCAGCTCCAGCTCCCGGTGCAGCTCATCCCAGCTCTTGCGCTGGTTCATGGGCACGATGACGCCGCCCGCCATCATGACACCGTAGCAGTTCACGGCGTAGTGGTAGCTGTTGTTGCTCCACACGCACACCCGCTTGCCCTGAATGTCCGGGATGGTGCTCAGGTAGTAGTTCACCGCGCGGCGGATGTCCTGCGCATACTCCCCGAAGTGCTTTTCCACCACCACATCCTGGTCGGCGTCGTACCAGCGGAAGGCCACCCGGTCCGCAAATCGCTGCTCCATGTTCAGCGTCAGCAGCTCATACAGATTTTTCGGTTTATGTAGTTCCATTATCGTTTCCCTCTCTATTCTTCAAAAATGCCGGTCTCACGGCCATAACGCCTTGTGGGAACTTTTTCCACCATGAGACCGGCTTTTTCCGCTAAGATTCAGGACCGCAGCAGCTTGCCAGCAGCGTTGCGGGGCAGGGGCTGGGCCGAGAACTCCACCATCATGTGCTTGTACAGGGGCAGGGTGCGGTTCACCTTGGTAACAAAATCCCGCACAGCGTCCTGCTGGTCCGCCTCGCAGCAGACCACGGCGCAGATGCGCTGGTTCCGCTCGCAGACCATACACTCCCGGATGGCAGCGCAGGGAGCCAGCAGCTTTTCCAGCTCCTCGGGGCTCACATTCTCGCCGCTGCCCAGGATGATCACGTTCTTTTTGCGTCCGGTGAGGTACATGTAGCCGTCCGGCTCCACCCGGGCAATGTCGCCGGTGTGGAACCAGCCCTCGGCGTCCAGCACCTCGGCGGTGGCCTCCGGGTCCTTGTAGTAGCCCAGCATCACCGGGTCACCACGCATGCACAGTTCCCCGTCCTCCAGCTTGTACTGGCAGCTGTCGTCCACATGGCCCACGCTGGTCAGGTACTTTTCCTCCTGGGAGGAGTTCCAGGCACCATCCCCGCAGGTCTCGGTAAGGCCGTACATCTGGGCGATGAAGAAGCCCCGGTCCATCAGGTCCTGGAGCATGGCAGGGTCGAACATGGCTGCGCCGCAGGTCAGCATACGCAGGCCGTTCAGACGCTCCCGTTTGCCCTTCATCACATCATGATAAATGCTCTTCAGCAGCACCGGCACCACCGCCATCACGTCGCTCCGCATGGCCCCCAGGTCCCGGTAGAAATATTTCAGGTCGTTGCACAGGTTCACGCAGTGGCCGGTGATGCTCCAGGATACCAGGCTGGTCATGGCCGAAATGTGGAACATGGGCAGGCAGGACAGAGAGCTGAACGCGTCGGTGTTCCAGCCGGTCTGGCTCCGCACGTCCTCAAAGGGGGTCAGGAAGGCAGGCATGGCGGTGAACAGGTTCTTCTGGGACAGCATAACGCCCTTGCTGCGGCCAGTGGTGCCGGAGGTGAACATGATAAAGGCCATTGCATTGAGGTCCGGCACCTCGGTGATGTCCATGGCAGGCTCAAAGGCGGTAAAGGCATCCATGGGCACCAGACGGTCCCCGTACGCCTGGCCCAGGGCCGGCTCCCGGCTCATGTACTCGCCGTCATGGAGCACGCACATCGGCTCCACCAGATCCAGCTCGTAGCGGATCTCGTCCCAGTTCTTGCCGGTGTTCAGAGGCACTGCCACAGCTCCGGCCAGCACTGCGCCGTACATACACATCACATAGTGGTAGCTGTTGCGGGCCAGGATGGCCACCCGCTGCCCCAGGGGGTTCGGGGTGCGGCTGCGCAAAAATGCCACGAATCGGCGCAGGTCTGCAGCGTACTGCCGGAAGGGCACCTCCACCACGCCGCCCTTGGCCTCATCATAATAGCGGATACCAATCCGGTCTGCGTAGATCGTTTCCAGATTGTTCAGAGACTGATACAGCGAATGAACCATGTTAGCCTCCACGTCACTGTTTTTTACATTCCTGCAGCCGGGCCCACCCGGGGCCGGGCCGCTTTTTCGATTGTGTTCAGTATACAATACCGCCATTGGCAATGCAATACTTTTGCAAGATTTAATTTCCATTTTTGGCAATTAAATCTTGCACATCTTGTTTTTTCCATCCGGCAGCCTGTGCCGTCTGCCCAGAAATTCGGCCCTTCTGCCGGGCTTTTTTATCGGTAAAGACAACAATTGCCACCCGGCGGTGGGCAATTCAAAATTGACAGTGTGCACAAAAAGCATTATACTAGCCTTATATCCTTATAAATGGATCATTTTTTACTGTATGCGCCTGTTGGTCACATGTTTCCGGACGGCGCAAGGAAGGACCCTTTTCATGGAAGGCACCAGACCCAGCACCGTCAACTCCATCGGCATGTTCGACATGCTCAAGGGCGTGGGCATGATCACCATCGTGCTGGCCCACACCGCCGAACTCTACCCCATGCAGATCTCCGGCGGGCTGTCGCTCACGGCGTTTTTCCCGTTCATCTATCGTGAGGCCCTGATGGCGGCCTTTTTCATTGCCAGCGGCTACGGTTTCCGCAAGCGCTCCATCGGCAAGTGCATCCAACAGCAGCTCAGAGCGCTGCTCAAGCCCTACTGCATCACGGCGGTGTGCACTTCGCTCTTGCATCTGCTGTGCCACTACATGGCGTTCCATTACTTCCCCAGCAGCGTCACCGAGACCCTCAAGGTGGCCGGCGGCTTTCTGCTGGGGCTGCCCCACACCACTACTTATGCCGGGCAGCAGTTCTTTTCCACCGGCCCCATGTGGTATCTGCTCTCGCTGCTGATCGGCTGGGTGCTGCTGGACGCCATCCTGAATATCTTCCCGGAGAAATACACACACTGGGCTGTGCTCGGCATCATGCTGCTGGGCTGGGGCACCACACTGGTGTGGGAGCTGCCCTTCAGCCTTTCGCAGGGGGCCGTGATCGTGCCCTACCTTTACATCGGCTATCTGGCCAAGAAGAACCGCTGGCTGGACAAGCCCCTGCCCCGCCGCACCCTGTACATCCTGCTGGGCGGCACAGCTCTGACCGCTGTGGGAGCCCTGCTTGCCCAGAGCACCGACTGCATTTCCATGGGCGAGTGGACCCTGGGCCCGCTGAGCATCCTGCTGGATGCCGCCACCGGCTTTTTGTTCATCTGCCTGTTCATGCGGCTCAACCGCTTCACCGGCCCCATCGCACAGGGCCTGCAGGCCATCGGCCGCAATTCGCTGAACATCTTCTGCATCCACACGGTGGAGCTTATCGCCATTCCGTGGTATCTGTTCGCGGCTCACTTTACAGACCACCCGCTGCGGGGTATGCTGCTGCAGAACGTGATCGCGTTTACCTCCATCGGGCTGGTGTGCGCCCTGCTGAACCTGCGGCGCAGCTGGATCGTCAAAGCCTCGGCCGCACGGCGGCAGGCCCAGCGGCGCACCCCCGCGCTTTCGCAGCATTGATTTCCCCGGCTGCTGCGGTGCAGCCGTATCCTATAAAACAAGAGGAGAATCCGGTTATGAACAACGATGCCCCCCAGACCCTGGACGCGGCAGGCAGCCGCGTGGCCGAACTGGAACAGCAGCTCCGGCTGTCGGACGAAGGCGTTTCCCGGCTGGCACAGCGGTGCCTGGAGCTGGAGCAGCAGGTGCTGAAATATGAGGCCGTGCTGGCCTCGCAGGGTGCCGACACCGAACAGGGCGCTCTGCTTCTGCCCCAGCTGTTCTACGACTCCGGCTCCGGTTTTTCGCCCCATGAGTGCCTGACCGTTGCCCCCGACTCCTACGACGAGCTGACCCACGAAGTGTCGGCTGTGTTCGAGCTGCCCGTGGAGGCCAGGGCTCTGCGGCTGGATCCCGGTGAATTTGCCTGCTGCATCACTGATTTTTCCCTCTCAGACGAGCGGCTGAGCTACCACATCCTCAACGGCAACGCCCTGCAGGAGGGCACCATGCTGTTCATGAACATCGACCCCAACCTGACAGTGGAAAGTGCCGTAGGCTTCCCTGCCGGGCTGCGGTTTGCGGTGAAATATCGCTACTATCCCCTGGGCCGCTACCTGCATGAGCAGCCCGGCAAGGCCCTGCTGCGGGCGCTGACCGTGCTCAAGGAAGAGACCGAGGCCGTGTCCCGTCAGGGCACCGAACAGCTGCTGGAGGCAAACGCTGAGATCCGGCAGCTGCGCAAGCAGCTGGCAGAACAGCAGCAGCATCTGGCCGACCTGCAAAGCAGCCGGGCCGCCTACGAAGCCTCGCTGGAAAACGTGCTGGCCAGCAGCAGCTGGAAGCTCACGGCACCGCTGCGCAAGCTGCTGGGCCTGTTCCACCGGCATTGAAGGGGGTTCGTACATGTACAGCAGTTACAGCCCCCTGCAGCGCCGCCAGCTGCGGGAACAGACCTATACCGACACCCAGAGCACCTATCTGCTGGTGTACGCCCCGGGCCGCCGCAATGCCCTGACCCTTTCTCTGGCCGAGCAGCTGCACCGCAAGTTCCGGCTGGTGGACCGGCTGGAAGGTGAGCTGACCCCCTCCGTGAACGGTGTGCTGCTGGTGAGCGAGGATGTGGAGTGCACCTCCACCGCCCTCACCTATTTTGCAGCCGCCTTGCAGCAGGGGGCTGACCTTGTGGTGTGCGATGCCGTGTTCGGCTACGACGGCGGCAGTGCCCTGTACCAGACCGACCAGCACCTGCCCGGCCAGCGCTGTGCCCTGCTCTCCCGCGCCCTGCTGGACCGCTGCCGCGCGGCGGCCCGCGGCAAAGACGATGTGCTGGAACTGCTGCGGCTGGCAAACCAGCTGGCGCAGAACTGCCGCTGCGTCCCGCAGGCACTGCTGCACTTCCGCCGGGAGCTGTGCGCCGAGGACGTATTCTCGGCCACCGGCAAACGCGCCGTGGTGCTGAGCCATGAACTCACCATGACCGGTGCGCCCATCGTGCTGGTGAGCGCCATCCCGGTGCTGCGCAGTCTTGGCTATGAAGTGGTGGTACTGGGCCCCTCGGACGAGGGCTCTCTGCCGCTCTTTCTGGAGGCCGGAGCTGCCGTGGTCACCCGCCGCGACTGCGTGACCTCTTCCACCCTGTGGGAGCTGGCTTCCAGCGCAGACTTCGTGCTGGCCAATACGGTGGTGGAAGCCCCTGCCGTGAGCACCCTGAACGGCGGCTTTGTGCCGGTGCTGTGGTGGCTGCACGACGCCTTTGCAGGCTATCCCTTCATCACCCACAAGATCCCCAAGGAGCTGGCCGACAACGTGCACATTGCCGCTGTGGGCTCCCACGCCACCGCCGCCATGCACTCGGTGCGGCCCAAATTCAAGGTGGAGCAGCTGATCTACGGCCTGCCCGACTACGCCCGCGAGAGCTTCCCTCGCTACGACCTGAGCTATGCCGGCGGGCGGCCCCTGTTTGTCACGGTGGGCTCCATGGAGATGCGCAAGGGGCAGGACATCTACTGCGAAGCCATCCGCCTGCTGCCGCCGGAGGTGCGGGAAAAGGCCTCCTTCCTCTTTGTGGGCAAGGCTTCCGACCGGGACGTCTCCGCCCATGTGCACGCCCTGACCGAGCAGTTCCCTCATAATGTGTTCTACCGCAAGCGGCTGGAACGCCCGGAGATCAAGTCGCTGATGGAGCAGTGCACCTGCATTGTGTGCGCTTCCCGCGATGACCCTATGCCCACCTTTGTGACCGAGGGCCTGATCTTCGGCAAGCCTTCCATCGTGTCGGAGCACACCGGCACCGCCGGGCTCATCACGGAAGGGGTGGACGGCTTTGTGTACCGCAACGACGACTCCGCCCAGCTTTCCAAAGTGCTGGCCCACGCCATCGAGCACCCCGACCAGCTGGCCGCTATGAAGGCCGACTGCCGCAAGCTCTACGAGCGCTACTTCACCAACGAAGCCTATGTCTCCACCCTGGTCCGTCTGATCCGGGAGCTGACCGAGTCCCGCTAAGCCTTTTGTTTTATTCTTGTTAAATTCAACGCCCCGGAAAATCCGTGTGATCTTCCGGGGCGTTTTTGCACGCAGTGTGTCAAAACAATCTGCAATATTTGTCAGTTTCTTTCCGTTCCGGACATCTTTTTTATCATCCGGGCCGGATTGCACAAGAAAATTCGGCTTCCGTTCACAAAGACGGCCTGCGGCTGTGCTATACTTTTAAAAAAGTTTCATCCTGTCTGAAAGGAGTTCTGCCCCCATGAACCAATCTGCCGCCTCTCAGCCTTCCCGCAAAAAGGCCGTATTTTCCCTGCTGACCCTGCTGGCGCTCACCTGCGTGATCGTGCTCATCTTCCGGGATCACTGGGCCGAGATCACAGCCGCCCTTGCCCAGCTGAACCTGTGGCAGGTGCTGGTGGTACTGGCGCTGGGCATCAGCTACCCGCTGCTGGAGGGCTGCGTCTCCTACGTCATCGTGCGGGGGCGGCTGCCCGGCTTCACCCTGCGGCAGGGCATCGACAACGCCTGGTGCGGCACCTTTGGCAACGTGGTCACCCTGGGCGCGGGTGCCGTGCCGGTGCAGACCTGGTATCTGCATCAGGCCGGGCTGGACATTGGCCCCGGCGTGGGCCTGATGACCCTGCAATATGTATTCCACAAGACCACGGTGCTGCTGTACGCCACCGTGATGCTGCTGCTCCAGCACAAATGGCTGGCCGCCAACACCACCGGCGTGCTGAAATATCTGCCCATGGCATATGCTGTGGTAGCGCTGGTGATCGTGGCGCTGGTGCTGGTGTGCGTGTCGCCGCTGGTGCAGAATCTGGCCCGCTGGGCACTGGGCTTTCTGCCCAAGACCGAAAAATGGCAGCAGCGCCGGGCCGACTGGCTGGAGCAGCTGGATGTACTGGGCACCGAGAGCCGCCTGCTGCTGGCCGACAAGGCCCGCTGTGTGCAGATCTTTGCCCTGCAGGCGCTCAAGCTGTTTTTGCTGTTCTGCCTGCCGTGGCTGTGCATCCGGTTCATGCAGCTGTCCCCGCTGAGTTTTGCGCGGGTGCAGCTGCTCACCAGCCTGATGCTGTTCGTCTCCAACGCCCTGCCCAACGTGGCAGGCATGGGCTCCATCGAGACCGCCTTTCTGCTGCTGTACAGCAGCTTTTTGCCTTCCGGTGAGGTGATGAGCGTGCTCATGCTCTACCGCATCGCCAGCTATTATTTCGTGTTTGCCGCCAGCGCCGTGGGCTTCTTCCTCGCCCAGCGGCGTCTGACCCGGACACCGCCAAAGGAGGCGTGACTCTTTATGAAGAACAAGAGCATCCTGTCCCGTGCAGGCATTGTTCTGCTGATCCTGCTGGTATTGGTGCTGATCCTGCCTTCCAGCAAGATCGACCTTGCATCAAAGATCAGCGCCAGCACACAGGCCAGTGTCCGGGCGGAGCACCAGCAGAATTTTGCCAGCTCCAACGAAATGGAGTTCGAGGTTTATTCCAGTTCGGATGAGATCTATCAGAACATTTCGGAAGTGCTTTCCGGCGTGCGCTGTGTCAGACGGCTCAGCCAGAACTATTCCTCCTACTCCCACGAATTTCCGGTGGATTCCATCACCGTGAGCTATTACGATGACGCCGAGCAGCATCAGCTGCTGCTTACCGTCTATTCCGACGGGGTGTGCATCCTGAACAGTGCCTTTGTCTCGGTCAAATACCCCGGCGGCGGGGCCGCAGAGCTGTATCAGGCGCTTGCGGAGATCGTGGAATAAATCGTTCCTTTTCTATATAAAACAAAATAAAACAAAAATCGGGGCGTGCAGGTGGTCAAGCTGCACGTCCCGTTTTTGTTTTCTTTGCACGCGATGCGGTACCAATCACACCGAATGCCGCGCCGGAGGCCGCAGAGCAAACCATGCTGCAGCTTCCTTTTGAAAAAGAGAATGGAATGGAGGAATTGGCGTTTGCGCAGCAATGAAAGCCCCAGTGAGGCTTTTAAGCCACAAGGTGGTCTTGCGCAAGCAAGATGGAGTGGCCTCGCCACGACAAACCTGACGTCCGATATAGCTTAACCGCTATAGCAGACTTGAGTTTTGCGCAGAAGCATTGCAGGTACCTCTGCTATTCTGGTGCAACGCGTTTCAAGTGGTTAGGTTTATCTAACCTCGTTGCGAGAACAGAATACCATACGCAGTTAGTCTTGTCAACCCTTATTTGAAAATTTTCCGGGACTTTTTTGCAGTAAAGTTTTTTCTGCCCGATTCGTGCACCCTGTACAGACACAGCTGGCTAAGGCTGTGCAAAATCCACCAGTTTCCTCTTGCTTTTGACCGGCATCTTTGTTATTATAGTTCCTGCAGCACTGCAACTCCACATCTCGCCGCTGCTTTTTGGCAGCAGGGCGGTTCTCAAGGGTGCAGTGTGTCCAAGGAGGCGCTTTGACAAATTTTTGTTCAGAGCTGCTCCGATCAGTCCGCCCCCAGAAAGCCGCCAACAAGGAGCGGCTTTTCAAAGGCTCAATAGTTAGGCTATGCTAACCAACGCATGGAATGGAGCAAGGAGGTTCCAATGATCAATTTTGAACAGTGGGAAGGCTTTGAGGGCCGCATCTGGAAAGAGGAAGTCAATGTGCGCGACTTCATCCAGAAGAACTACACCCCGTACGACGGCGACGAGAGCTTTCTGGCCGGCCCCACCGAGGCGACCGACAAGCTGTGGGGCGCCCTGCAGAAGCTGCAGAAGGCCGAGCGCGCCAAGGGCGGCGTGCTGGACATGGAGACCGAGGTCGTCAGCGGCCTGACCGCCTACGGCCCCGGCTACATTGACGAAAACCTGAAGGATCTGGAGCAGATCGTGGGCCTGCAGACCGACAAGCCCCTCAAGCGTGCTTTCATGCCCTACGGCGGCATCAAGATGGCGGAGCAGGCCTGCACCACCTACGGCTACCAGCCCAGCGAGGAGCTGCACAAGATCTTTACCGACTACACCCGCACCCACAACCAGGCCGTGTTCGACGCCTACACACCCGAGATGAAGGCCGCCCGCCACACCCACATCATCACCGGCCTGCCGGACACCTACGGCCGCGGCCGCATCGTAGGCGACTACCGCCGCGTGGCTCTGTACGGCGTCGACGCCCTGATCCAGTTCAAGCAGGAGGATCTGGCTAACTGTGGGGACGGCACCATGACCGATGACGTCATCCGCCTGCGGGAGGAGATCGCCCGGCAGATCAACGCCCTGAAGGGCATGAAGAAGATGGCCGAGGCCTACGGCTGCGACATCTCCCAGCCCGCAAAGAACGCCAAGGAAGCCTGCCAGTGGCTGTACTTCGGGTATCTTGCCGCCATCAAGACCCAGAACGGCGCCGCCATGAGCGTGGGCCGCATCTCCACCTTCCTGGACATCTACATCCAGCGCGATCTGGACAACGGCACCCTGACCGAGAGCCAGGCCCAGGAGCTCATCGACCACATGGTCATGAAGTTCCGCATGGTCAAGTTCGC